>Ga0116142_10001784_pt1 | contig 25000 bp, 14 predicted proteins | sample AD_UKC033_MetaG_FD_89785 | JGI IMG/M metagenome (GOLD analysis project Ga0116142, IMG submission 89785) | Active sludge microbial communities of municipal wastewater-treating anaerobic digesters from USA - AD_UKC033_MetaG | ecosystem: Engineered > Bioreactor > Anaerobic > Digestate | place: USA... | reverse complement strand
TTCTTTTAGTTTTTCTTTCTTTTTCTACCTTATCCGTATCTGCCCAAGGAGGCCGTATCCAGATCAAGGGCATCGTAACGGATTCCGCCGACCAGGCCCTCGAAGCCGGCACCATAGTGCTGCTGAAGGCCAAAGACAGCTCACTGGTCAGCTTCACCCGGACCAATGACCAGGGGGCTTTCGAACTTAAAAACATTAAACCGGACGAACCTTATTTATTAAAAATCACCTACCTGGGCTATGCCGATTTCCAAACCACGGTAAGCCCCGGTGACGGACAAAACATCTTGGACCTGGGCAGGATCCGGATGGCGGCCTCATCCAAAACACTCAGCGAAGTGGTGGTCCAGGAACAACATATACCGGTGCAAATAAAAAAAGACACCATCGAATTCAACAGCGCGGCCTTCCGCACCCTGCCCAATGCCAATGTCGAGGATATGATCAAAAAAATGCCGGGCATGGAGGTGGACAAGGAAGGGAACATCTCCGCTCAAGGGAAAACCGTAACCCAGGTACTGGTCGACGGAAAAAAATTTTTTGGAAAAGATCCCAAGATCGCCACCCGGAACCTTCCGGCTGAGGCAGTGGATAAAGTGCAGGTCTTTGATAAAAAATCGGATGCGGCCGAATTTTCTGGGATCGATGACGGTGAAAGGGAAACGACCATCAACCTGAAACTGAAATCCAATGCCCGGAAAGGCACTTTCGGCTCCATGTCCGCTGCGGCCGGGACCGGAGGCCGTTTCGATTCCCGGGCCAGTATCAATAAATTTGACGGGCAACGGCAGCTCTCGTTTATCGGCATGGGAAACAACCTCAACCAGCAGGGCTTTTCAATCGGTGATTACCTGTCTTTCAGCGGAGATGCCCAGCGCATGGTGGGTGGAGGCGGGGGAGGGGGCCGCATGCAGGTTTCGTTTAACACCGAAGACCAGGCCATACCCCTCGATTTCGGGGGTACACGACGGGGGACCGGGAATGCATGGGCGGGAGGTCTCCATTTCAACCAGAACTTCGGGAAAAATACCGAAATCAATTCCAGCTATTTTTACAATTTCTCCAAGACCTTCATCAACCGGGTCACGGACCGGGAGAACTTCCTCCCGTCAGGGAATTACAACGACCTCAGCCGTACCGAACAAAACAGCGATCGTCAAACCCACCGGCTGACCATTCAGGTTGACCAGTTGATCGATACCTTTTCTTCCATCCGGTTCAACGGCAATTTTTCCTTTAACGACAATTACCAGGATCATCAAAGCCTTACGCAGCAACGGGTGGCCAGTGAAACCATAAATGAGGTCGACCGGTACAATGCCAGTGAATCCAATGCCCTCAACCTCCAGGGCACCCTCTTATACCGGCTGAAATTTCCACGCCGGGGCCGTTTTTTTTCAACCACGCTTTCGCTGAACACCAATGACAACAATACGGATGCGGACAACCGAACCATCCGGAATTACCTCACCGGATCCGCCCCCATTCTTACGGATTCCATCTTCCAGCAGAATTTACGCATCCACGACCGGCGGATCTATTCGGCGGGCATCTCATTCACCGAGCCGGTAGCCCGGAGGCGTTATTTCGAATTCAATGCCTCCCACCGCAGCGCCAATACCAATTACAACCAGGAAGTTTATGACCTTCTTTTTGGAAAAACGATAGATGAAACTTTAAGCAATGGATATAAAAACACCTACTCCTACAACCGCGCCGGTTTTAATTTCAGGATAGCGGAAAAGGAAATCAACGTGACCACCGGGCTGACTTTGCAGCAATCAAAGCTCAACGGTTTACAGGAACAGGGAGAAAATAAGCGGATCCGCAAAGATTTTTTGAACCTCCTACCCAGTGCGCGCCTGGAATACGACCTGGGCAGCGGCGCCAACCTGAGTTTTAACTACAATGCCAATGTCCGGGAGCCCAGCATTGAACAGATCTCACCGATTATCGACAATTCAAATCCCCAATACGTCACCCTGGGGAACCCCGACCTCAGGCCGGAATACAATCACAACCTGAATCTCAACTTCCGGAAATTCAATATGGCCAGCTTTACCAATTTTTTTGCATTCGCCCGGATGACCCTCTCCCGGAACCCCATCATCTACTCCCAGGTGGTCGATCAATACCTGACCACCACGAGCAAACCGGTGAACCTGGACAAAAACAACCTCAGCCTTTCAGGCAACCTGAACTATGGCTTCCAGGTAAAACCTGTAAAAACCCGGATCAACCTCAGTACCGGGTACAACGGTTCCCGGGGTTTTAATTTCATCCAGCAGGCGGAAAACAAATACAACACCCATTCCCTGAACGGCCGTGTAAATGTTGAATACCGGCCGGGGGACGCTTTCGAATTCGTCACCGGGGTGCGCAGGGCATGGAACAATACGGTCTATTCCATCAACCGGGAACTGAACCAGAAATCCCACACCACCACTTACAATGCCGATCTCCAGGCGCAGTATAAAGGGTTTACCTTCTCCACCGGGCTGAATTATTTTGTGTATAAAGGCCTGAGTGACCAGTTCAACCAGCAAGTACCCATATGGTCGGCAAGCTTTTCAAAAACCTTCCTCAAAAACAAACGCCTGGAACTGAAACTCACCGCCAATGATATCCTTAAACAAAACATCGGCATCAACCGGGTCAGCCAACTCAATTATATCGAAGACGAAGAAGTGAATACCCTCAGCCGTTATTTTTTAATGGGCATCCATTATACCTTGAAGGGTACGCCTTCCATGGGGGGAGGGAGAAGGATGATCCGGATGATGAATTGACCGGGGAGGGATTGAGCGTCTAACAAGAAAAAAGGGCCTTGGCTATCCGCTGGGGAAGGTGGAAACCTGGTCCCTGATCGCATCCGGATGAATATCCATGTGGGAGGCTTCGTAAACACATTCGCCGTCCCGGATCAGCAACAATTGTGGAGATTCGTGATACACTTTGTAACGACTTGCAATTTCTTCACTCAAGTCCCGGTGTTTGATCAAATCCAGGAAATAGGTGGGCAAGTCGCGAACCAGACCTTCAATACGATGAAAGGCAATATTGCTGAGCGAGCACCGCGTGCTGTGTTTGTAAATCAGTACAGGCTTGTCAAAAGAGTTCCGGTCGATCTCATCAAGCTGGTCTGACCGCGTGAGTGGGATCCAACTCATGAAGCAGGCTTAAAATTCGCTTGGGCAACCGATTCCCCGGTTGCAGGACTGTATAAGTATTGCCAGAAGCAAAATGCCGGCCCAAAAAAGTTTCTGCCGAAGTGCGTTTTTCATCTCAGAATTTTTAACAAAATTAATCATTTTATTCGTGCTGTATCAACGCTAAAACCGCCTGGGTTTGTTGCAAAAATACAGTTAATAATTAACAAATATTATTCCATGTAATATGTAGGTGATTGATTTATTCTGAAAATGGACGGAATTAACAGATCATTGACCTTTCTATGCACCTGGGCTTTTCCCTAGCCCCCACAATCCAATTCAGGCCTTTACGCGCCATCCTTTCCCAAGCCAAGGCAATCCCCTTTAATTTTATTCCGGACAACACCGACACACACTATGCACCTGGCTTATTTCCTTTGGAGATTCCTGTTTTTGCTATTATACCGTTTTGTACTTCCGGATTGCCTGAGAGAGCACCCGGAATTTTCACCCTTCCTGTCCGAAGAGGTCCTTTGCCTGGCAGATGCCGGCCTGATCCGTTATGAAGGAGGAGATACCCTTTGCATGGGCGAAAAGACGGGCCTTTTTACCTTGGAATGGACAGATGGGGATCCCAATTTCCTGAAACCCCGATTTACCGTTTTCCGGATCAATGAGATTGAGGTGGACAACCCGGGTACGGATCAGGCCGAATTCATTGAGATCGCAGGCCCGGCGGATTCATCGCTGTCCGGGATGGTCCTGGTCCTTTTTAATGGCAATGCCGGTTCGCCTCAGAATGCGGCTTACCGGGTCATCGATTTGGACCGTTTCCGTACCGATTCCTGCGGATTCTTTTTGGTGCGCGGACCCTCGGTTGCAGACCCGGATGCTTCCAATCCTTACAACGATACCCTGATCTCCGTCACCGGAGGTTTTCTGCAAAACGGTCCGGATGCGGTGGCTTTGTATAAAAAAGACGCTTATGTCAACGGGACCGGCCCGGTATTGATTGATTTGCTGGATGCATTGGTTTATCACAATGCGCCGGGCGATCCGGACAGCGATTTGCTCGCTGATCTTGGCCAAGCCCAACAATATGTGGATAAGCAACAGGGTTCCCTTGCCAGATCGCCGGACATATCCGGATTATTTATCAATGATTCAACGACCAGTCCCGGACAAATAAACCTTGAGGGTAAACCCTATGAGTACATTTGGTTGCTTACCAGGTCGGATTCAATCCTGGTTTTGCAAAAAACAGGGGATACGGCTGACCATACTATAAAATTTCAAATATCAGGCCCCGGTACTTACCAGGTTTATGGATTATCGGTCCGGCATGGCCTGTTTACGGGTATGGATATGGACTTAAAAACGATCCAGGAAATACGGGATACCCTGCAAAACGGATTTTGCGCCTCCCTTTCTGATCCTTATCCAATCACGGTAAGGCCTGCACTGCAATTCCTTGGAACCCAAACCACCGATTGTTCTTCCTTCGATTCCAGGGGTCGTTTCCAGGTCGATATAAAATGGCTGGGTCCGGCATTGTTTCCCATGGCTTGCCCGGATTACGATACTCCGCTCGAAGGAACAAGGTATTCCTCAGGCGATACCCTTTGTTTCCGCACGAGCTGGATCCCGGGAGGGGACAGCCTTTGTTTTGCCTTGATTGACGAAGATTGTAAGGATACGGTCCGGGGGTCGGTAAGCCGGTTCTGTGATTTTTGCGGCATCCTGAAGGCCCCGGAACCCTTATCCCGCCAGGGCTTGTGCACGGATGAATGGTATACGGTAATTCCAACTGGCGGAGGATTGGAACAAGTCAGGCAGGCGACCGGTTTGATTTTTTCAGAATACCTCGAAGGCAGCGGAAATAATAAATGCCTGGAGCTTTTTAATGGCACCTTGGATACCATTGACCTCCTCCAGGAAAACTATGTCCTCGAAATCTATTTCAATGGCCAGGAATATCCTCTCGAAACCATATCCCTGGAAGGACGGATCGATCCCGGCGCTGTTTATACCATATGTCACAATCTTGCGGACAGCATCCCTCTCAGCCGGGCAGATCAGGTTTCCGGTGCACTTGATTTCAACGGTGATGACGCCCTGGTCCTCAAACGGATGGATAAAGTGGCAGATCGGATAGGAAGGGTTGGGGAGGATCCGGGAAGTCAGTGGGGCTCCGGCCTCACTTCGACCCAGGACAATACCCTGATCCGGAATGGATTGATCTACATTGGAGACAGCCTGGTCAGGGATCCTTTTTTTCCGGAGCATGAATGGACTGGATATTTGGCCAACGATTTTGATGACCTTGGCAAACATCAATACACGGCGGTGCAATATGTGGCCGAATCGTATATTTTTTATTCGGATGAAACGGCCTCACCCGGCTCTGTTTTACATATCGGGGATACTTACCGGATCAGGTTGCGCGCAGGCGCCCTGGACACCCTGTACTATGCCGCTCACAGTTTGACCTATGGATGCAGTTCCCTGTCGCTGCCCCTGGTATTATCCGCTTCACCGGACAATATCGTGTGTAAAAGAAAGGTACAGGTCGCTCTCGATCCGTTCACTTGTGTCAAAACTATTTCCTCTGATGAAGTGGTCGAGAACCCGGGCTTTTGCAAATTCTCCATCCGCGTCTCTTATCCGTTCGGTACCAACCGCTGGGCTGAAGGAAATATCCTGGACCGCACCCATGCAGGTCTTCAATTGGTTTACCAGGCTGTCCGGCACGATGGGAACAGCTGCTGGGGCTATCTGCAGGCCTCTGGCCCTGTTTCCAGCCGGCGGACCTGCCTTCAGGATACCATGAATTGTTACGAATGGTATGGAGTCACATGGACTCAGGGAATTCAGTCAGTCCCGTGCACGAAAGATTCCATGATCGTCGTTTCCCAATCCTATGTAGATTCAGGATGCGCTTCCGGTTTTCTGGGTACCTGGTCCCGGAGCACCCTGTTCAAAAATGGCAATATTCAGACCGGAGCCTGCAAAGACATCGTCCACATCGTGAAACCGGTGATGGCAGAGATTGACCCACCGGAATCCCTGACCATTGACTGCGACCTGGTGCGGGGTACCGGCCCGGAGGCTCTGACCCCTGAACAATTAATTGAATTACAGGGATTTGGCATCATTTCATCCACCCGGAGGATTGTCCCCCAAGTATCCGGATACCGGATTTTTCCGGTGCCAGGTCCCGGTTGCGTTTTTATTCCGACTTATTCCGATGTAACCTTCGCGCTATGCGGCAACAGTTTTGTAATACGGAGGCAATGGAACATCCGGGACTGGTGCACGGGAGAGCTTGCCACCCTGATCCAGTACATCACCATCCAGGATAAAAAAGCGCCGCGGCCGGCGCTGAGCAGGCCGGTATTGATGGGAGAGACGGATCCGCACGATTGTATGGGCACCCTTTCCATGATCCGGCCTTTGCGGTTCACCGATTGTTCTGCTCTGCAGACCTGGTTTGAATCTGAATACATCGATCCGGGTCAACCTTGGAAACGGGTGCATTTCCGGTCTGAAAGGATCAGTGACCTTAAGCTTCCTGAAGGAAACCATGTCGTGGAATTTTATGCCCTTGATGCCTGCGGCTTCAGCGCAAAAGCGGAGGTGGAGGCCAGCATCTATGACCGGTCTGCACCTGAAGCCGTTTGCAAGTCCGGTTTGACCATGAGTTCGGATCCGGCGACGTGCTGGGCAAGGATTTATGCGGAAGATCTGGATGACGGATCGCGCGACGGTTGTAAAACCAAACTTCATTTTGCTGTCGCTTCCATGGGAGAGATGGACTATTGGAAAAAATATTGGCTTGGGCAATTAAAAGAAAGGCTTGGACCTGTGAGGTTTGAGGTCCTTAAAGACCAGTGCTTTTTGTTGACCGATCATTGGATCAACACCTGGGTTTTCAGGGATTATGCAAACCTGCAAAAACCCGGTACCCACCCCTTGATCTTCCGGGTTTATGAAGCCTCCTCCATCCCGCGGCTGGATCCTCATCTTTTTAATGGCGGGTCCCATCTCTGGTATTGTTACAACGCTTACGCACTTGCCCGGCTGGAAATCAATTGGCTGGCTTCGTCCGGTGCTTCGCCGGATCTGTTCTGGCCCGAGGGTCAATTTTCGGACAGCCTGTTGCAGGTGCTGGAGGACAGCATTTTTCAGGCACCGGGACCCATTTATGAAAAGGCCAGGCCCTTGCCCGTATGTGAAGGCAATCCCAAGATCGGGGCAAGCGGGATGAACGGTTGCCCGGGCGCCTTGTACCAGGATTGTTTCACAGCCGTCACCTTGACGGATAAAATACCGCCCCGGGCAGAGGAACCCGAAGATCTTTGGCTGTTCAACGACGGAGCCGAGACCGGTCGGGCATGTAATAAGAATCACGAAAAACCAAGCTGGAGAACAGGGGATTGCCTGGACCCATTCCATAAACCCCTTGGCCAAGTGGTCTTATCACAAAATGATCAAATAATAAAAGAAGACCCAAGAGGACATCCTTTTGGTTATTACGGCTGCAATCCCAATGACCGGCTGATCCTCGATGAGAATGGCCGGAGGCTGGTACCCTGTGATGACCGGGGGGTACCGGTTTATTGTCCCGAATGGTTGTTACAGGACCGGTTCGACCACATAGGGCCGGATGCTTATGAAAGGTATTTTTACCGACCTGCATATGATCAAGCCTCTCACAAAGTCGGCCGGACTTTCCGGATTTCCGATCCTTGCGGCCTGGACTCCCTGGCAATAAGGAGCTATGACACTTCAAGCATTGACTCCTGCGGCAGTGGTTGGATCACAAGAACCTGGACCCTGGTGGACCCAAGCGGTAATAAAACCTTCGTGGATCAATCTCTGTTCCTCAGACCAAGAAGTGATTTTGAAGTGATTTTTCCTGCGGATACCTTACTCTTCCTGACTCCGCATACTCCATGGGATAGTCCTTCCTTAAAGGCGCCGCTTATCCTGGATCGGGATGTTGAATCCCTGGTTTCTACCTATACCGATGAATGGTTCATAGAGGGCAAGGCCTCGGAAGGTTTGGTCCTGCGTACCTGGACTGTTAAAAATGATTGCATGGCGGATTTCCATCCTCACGCCGGGCCCGGTTCTGAAGAAGTTCTCGTCGACGATCGCCTGGTGGCTGATCCCCTGAAAAGACCCTGCGTGTACCGTTATCTGAAAGACGGGGGAGACGGGGTAATGGTCTATACCCAGGTCATACGGTTAATACAAGATTCGAAGAAAGAACGAGGAGTGTATTTTGATAAAACAGGATTCCCAAAATCTCCGGTCCAATGGGGAGCAGGAAATGCCCTTTTACAAAACCATCCCAATCCTTTCAACCGGCAATCGGTGATCGGGATCAGCCTGGAACGCCAAGCCTGGGGAAGATTAATGATCTTTTCGACTGCCGGCCGTCTATTAAAATGCATTGAAAAGGAATGGGCCGCCGGGCGCCACGAAGTCTGGATTGAACGGAACGACCTTGGGGGAACCGGAGTATTTTATTATTATTTTGAATCCGGATTTTTCAGGGCAGGCAGGAAAATGCTGATCATCGAATAAAAAAAAGGCCCGGTGCAGACCACCGGACCTCTATTTAGTCAATTCAATTCGATTATCGGCGCTAAAATGCGATCCCAATGCTCCCGATCAGGCGGCTTGGGGATTTGGAGAAAGAATATTGATTACCAAAAAATTCGATATGGTCTCCAAAGCGGGACGAATTGCCTTCATACCGGACGTCGAGGTATAGTTTTCCAATGACCAGGGAAGCATTGGCCTGGTAGCCGTATTTAAACTCTTTAAATTTCTGACCGTAGCCATTGATGTCAAACAATTCGGAACCGCTGTTTAAAAAAACATGTCCGACCGGCCCGGCGCCCAACTGAAGGGGCCCCAGTTTGAAACCCAACAACAAGGGAATATCGAGGTATTGATAGTTCTCCCTCTTGACCACATCAAAAGGCTGGCCCGTGATTTCACTGAGTTTAAAATCGGCACTGTTGGAATTGAACATCACTTCCGGTTGTATAAAGAGGCCGGCGAGTTTGATCTGGGCAAACAAACCTGCATGGACCCCGTAATTTGCCTTTGCGACTGCGAGTTTAAAGTCCTGAAAATCGTTTACCCCGGCCACGTCAATGGATCCGGGAGCCAGGTTCACGCTGGATACACCAAATTTAAATCCGGCACGAAATTGTGCGTTCAGGGTAAGGGTCACGAAGACCATGAGACCGATTAATCCGATTATTTTCTTCATCTTGGCAGAGATTTATGAGAGGATAACGACAAAATCGTGCCAACTATATTAAATAAATTTGTAATGTGACGACCATTAACCCCAATTTAATGGGAACCGTTAATGGAATTAAAGGATATGCGCGCAGGGAAGAAACATAAAAAACGCTGGGAAGTGGAGTACGTGGGGAGTTACCCGGGGCACGAAGGGGCCCCGAATGACGGGAAGCCCCTGGTTGCGATCATCGGGCGGTCCAATGTGGGAAAATCCAGCTTCATCAACTGCCTCTGCGGGATGCGGGAACTTGCCCGGACCTCCGCTAAACCCGGCAAGACACAAACCCTCAATTATTACCTGGTGAACCAGGCCTTCTACCTGGTCGATATGCCCGGTTATGGTTATGCGGGCGTTTCCAAAACCACCCGGGCGAATTGGGCGGATTGGTCCAAAAATTTCATCCTGAATGCACCCATGCTGGTCTGCCTCATGATCCTTACGGATTCCAATCTGCCGCCCCAGGATTCCGATGTGCAATTCATCAATTGGTGCGGGGAACAGCAAGTGCCCCTGGTTCTCATCCGGACTAAAACGGATAAGTCTAAAGATGTAAATATCAATACTTTAGAGAAAGAGTTTAAAAATAAATTGTTGGAAACCTGGGAAGAATTACCCGTGATGTACCGGCATTCTTCCATCACCAAGGAAGGCACGGATGCGCTCCGCCTGGCCGTCGAAACGATGTTAAAATAAGCCCGAAATTTGAAGTAGCTTTGCAGGGTTAAATGGAATCGCCGATACAGCCTCAGCCGCATGTCATTGAAGAAATAGAACAGTGGCCGATCTACCGGCTTTATGAGGAACGCGAAAAGCTGGTGGAGGAGATCAACCAGAGTGCCATCCGCAGCCTGAAATCCAAATACAAAGGAAAACTGGACAAATTGCTGGCCCGGACCATTTACATGGAAAAGGTCCGGATGAGGGAAGACCCCTGGAATGCGGATCCTCAAAGTGAGCCTCTGTTCTGGAGAAAAATTCAGAAATCCCTTCCGGAAAGTTCAGCGGACCCGGAAGACATCGAGAGCCGCAGTGAATACCTTCTCCGCAAAATCATCGAGCGGTATGCGGAAGAAATTGCGGGGGGGTTTAAGAAAAATACTTTTTTGTTTGCCCGTAGAGTCTTGCATTTCTTTTTCAAGCGGCTGCTGAATGCGGCCAGCGCCAAGAACATCTTTTACATTTTCAGGTCCAGGCATAAAATCAATGAAAGGATCAAATTGTTTGGCCCCCTGGAAAAGATCAGGACGCTGTCGACGGATGGCGTATTGGTCATCGTACCGACGCATTCCTCCAATATGGACAGCATCCTTATCGGTTTTGCCCTCGACGAGATTGCCGGCCTTCCCGCTTTTTCCTATGGCGCAGGGCTCAACCTTTACAATTCCGAATTGTTCGGGTATTTTATGAACCGGCTTGGCGCCTACCGGGTCGACCGAAGGAAAAAAAATCCGGTCTACCTTGAAAGCCTGAAAGCGATGTCCAACATATCCCTTCAATGGGGTACCAATACCTTGTTTTTCCCGGGCGGCACCCGTTCCCGGTCCGGTTCGCTGGAGACCCGCCTGAAGCTCGGACTGCTGGGCACTGCGGTCGAAGCTCAGCGTGAAATTTTAAAATACGGGCATAGCCGGAAAATTTATGTAGTTCCGCTGGTGCTCAATTATCATTGTGTGCTGGAAGCCCGGTACCTGATCGAGCAACATCTGCGGTCCATAGGTAAAGACGCCTACCTGGGCAGCGGCCGCGACGAATTCAAGAGTTTTAAGAATGTTTTTGTATTCCTTTACCGCTTGTTGTCCAAAAGTTCCGAAATCGCCCTTTCGTTTGGTGAACCCATGGATGTGATCGGAAACCCGGTGAATGACCAGGGCATCAGCCTGGACCATAAAGGCCAGCCGATTCGCCTGGAAGACTATTTCACCTCACCGGAAGAAGATGGCGAGGGAGGGGAAGCCCAGCGTGACAATGTTTATACTTCCATCCTGGCTGAGAAAATCGTGGAAAGTTATCACCAGCACAATGTGGTGTTCAGCACCAACCTGGTTTCTTATTGCGCGTTTAAAACCATTGAACATCAAAATCCCAGCCTCGATGTATTTGCGCTTTTGAGACTGGACCTGGATGATGTGGTTTTGGAACCTGCTGTGCTGGAAAACAATATCCTGGAAATTCAGAAGGTCCTGGCCAGGGAAGAAATGAAAGGCAATATCCGGTTGGACCAAACCGCCTTACTGCCTCCTTCGGAATGCATAGCAGACGCCATTAACAAGATCGGGGTCTTCCATTCCATAAAACCTTTAAAATACACTAAAATCGGAAAGATCACTTCGGGCAATCTGAAAGTGCTCTATTTTTACCACAACCGGCTGGACACTTACGAATTCCTTAAAGATTTCTGGAAATAAAGCGTCCCCGGAGGTACCTGCAACCCGGAATGAGCGGGATGAAATGGATGGAAGATGAATTTTATTGTTTTTGACCTTGAGCTTACCTGCTGGGAAGGCGACCCTGCCGGCCGGATGCAGGAAATCATCGAAATCGGCGCTTATAAAGTGGACCCCTGGAGACATACCAAAAGCAAGTTTAACCGCTTCATCAAGCCGAAACTCTACCCGGTCCTTTCTCCCTTCTGCGTACAACTCACCACCATCACGCAGGCCCAGATTGACCAGGCAAAAAACTTCAAAGAAGTGATCCGGGAGTTTATGGAATGGGCCGAATTGGACATCGAGCCCCATCATTTCATCGCCTGGGGGGACAAGGACCAGGAATACCTGATCGAAAATTGCAGGCTCCATGGATTGGACTACGATTGGACCAAACCCTATACGGACCTGAAAAAACAATACCAAAACGTCAAAAAACTTTATGAACCCCGCGGGCTCAAAAACGCCACCGAATCCGAAGGGCTTGATTTTGATGGGACCCAGCACCGCGCCATCGACGATGCCTTTAATCTATGCAGGATCTTCCTCAAATATTTTGATGAATGGAACCTGCACAAGGGAGGGTAGGGGTTACCCCAGGGCAGTTTTGACATAAATCCTGCATTCATAAGAGCGTAAAAAACAGCCAGGATCCGGATTGTCCTGCGGGGATCCGGCATTCTAATAAATGATTTTTTAGGGACAACAACCGTTCCCATTTTCAAATAAATCACGGACTATTTGTATATTCAAAATTATATTACCCGACTATGAACAAAATTGCACTCTTCCAGGTCTTGATCCTGTTCCTGGGCTTGATCCATTTCCCCCTTTATGCTCAGCCCGGAGGAAATACCGGCACTTTGAAAATCAAATTAAGACTTCCTTCAGATCTGTATTTCGAGATGGCCCCTTACCGGAGAAAACAGAACCGGATCGTTTTTAATGTGGATGCCCTTATGGAAGGCCTGGCCATCATCACCAGCGACAACCAAACTTCTTCCATCTTTCGCCAAGCCGGGATGATTGACACGATGCAAAAGAGGAAGACCGGATATTTGATTGCATCGCCGACCTGCGATTCAATAGTTATTCAGGATATTCAGGATACTTCCATTTATTATTTTGGCAAGGGTGGGGGAGAAGATCTCGCAAACAACGTTCATGCAGCAGAGGTAAAGATATACTTTTCGGAGGATGCCGATCCTTCCATAAAACGGGTTCGAATAAAGGACCGCGTTAAGTTTGGAGTGGAGGCAAATAAAGTCCGAAGTTTAAAAGGGGACCCTTCGGATTTAACGGAACCACCGGAGCATGGATTTATAAAGATTGAGCCCTCCGGATCAAAGAAGGTGACCTTATTTATTGATGAGGAGCCCCGGCGGGGAAATGTCCTGGTGAGCATATTCAATGCAAATAATGGCAGATTGCTGGCCACCCTGGATCCTAAAAAACAAGGCCAGAGGTTTACCACAAAGAACAAGGTCTATGTATTTCCCCTGATCAGGCCCTATGTCATTTCGACAGGGACTGGGACCAAGATCACCTTTCAGGTCGGCGATCCCAAGGTAAACGGCTCGGTATCCGCTTCTGAGGAATGAACAGGGGTCATTCAAAGCTATACCGGGCCGGCACCATGCTCCATGTTATTCAGCAAAAGAAAAATATCTTCCATGTTTAAGTATATCTTATTGATTCTGCCTTTCATTTACCATTTATCCACTTCCGTATATGCCCAGCCTGGCGTCACCAATGTAAATCTGCAAATACCGGACAGTCTATATTTCAGCAGAAGCCCCGGCAACAATAAGGGTGTGCGTTTTGATGCCGATATCGTACTTCCCGCGATCCATGTCTTCGCCTCGGACAATGTCCGGAGCGTGAAACTCGTACCATCCCAGGCCCAGACCATGGGATTGAGACGCAAATCATTTTTACTGGCCATCCCCTTGTTATATACCATAAGTTTGCAAGCCACCACGCGGTCCTACCATTTCGGGGAAAACGGCGGGGAGGACAAAATGGACAATGCCCTGGTCGCGGTATCTTATGAAGGCAAGCCGGCAAGCCCGGAATTCAATTCCGCCCATCCCCCGGTATTGCTCAAATTGGAAGATGCTGCTATCTTAAACATCAACCACACCTTTCCCGGAACGGGGTCGACCGCAAGCAAAACATACCTTAAAGTAGATGCATCGAATGCCCAAACAGCCACCATTTCCATAAACCGGGAAGTCCGGAGAGGAAAAGTCATGGTGTGCATATTTAATGCCAGCAACGGGAAATTAATCGGCATGCTTAATCCAAAAAGGAATGGGGTGGAATCCTTTACTGCCAGGCGGGAAGTTTGGGTCGTCCCCATCATCAAACCTGATCGGTCCAGGCCCTCCGGATCGGCGGTGGATCAAATTAATTTTGAAGTCGGCGACCCGGTCGTCAACGGTTCGGTCAGGGTGTCCGAGGAATAGGAATTCCCGGGCAAAAGGCCCAGGCCGATGCCCCTTGCATTTCTTTATGTCGGGAATCTTTTTTATCTTCCATACGACGGCAATGGCTGCAATCCGGCCAAATAAAACAACGGCTATGAAAACGATAAATTTTTCTCTGTCAGTTACCCTTCTTTCTGCCCTGGTGATTCTTATGATGACCAGCCAATGTTCCCGGCAAGAGGTAGCTTCTCCTCCGCGCGGTCACCAAAACCTCGCCTTGTCCATTCCCAGTGGCCTTTATTATCAGAGGCTGCCTGGGGATACCAATGCCCTGGAATTCACCGTGGACTCCATCCTTTCCGGACTCAATATTCTCATTACAGATAATCGACAGAATTTCGGAATGTTGAAGAGCCGGGCGCAGGCCAAACGCCTCGGAAGAGGGAGTGGAGGTTATGCACTCGCCATCCCGGCCTTGTACCAGGTTTCCGACAGCAACGGCACCATCCGTTTTGCTTTTGGGCAGGGTGGGGCAGAGGACAGTACCGCTGCCGCTGTGGTCAAGGTCATTTTTGGCAGTTTTGAGGAAACCGGAGAAAAAAAGGTAAAGTACGATCCTGTAGTCATCCAGGTTGCAGATACCCAGATCCTGGACTATACCTACAACTCCGTCCCCCCTGCAAGCACAGGGGCGAGACAATTTTTGCACCTTTCAGCCTCCAATCTCAACCGGGCTTATATCACCATTGACAATCATCCGGCCCGAGGCCGGGTCATGGTTTGTATTCTCGATGCCTTGTCCGGCCAGTTCCTTACCCTTCTGAATCCCAAGACCGATACTGCCCAGTTTTTTGCAACCAAAAAAAGTGTTTATATCATACCGATTATTGTCCCCGAACCTTCAGGCAATTTTGGCCTGGCCATCGATTCCGTCTTCTTTTCGGTAGGCGATCCGGTAGTCAATGGATCGATCAGGGTATCGGAGGAATAGGCTAAGGATTTTTCATAGCAACGATTCAGAGGGTCAGAACCTTAGGGTCATTTCTGCGCCATCACCTCAATCCCATCCCAGTTTTTGGGGCCACCGCTGCCCTGGTACTTCATCGATTTTTTGAGGAAATACTGGGCGACCGAATCCGAGGGGTTGGAGAACAGCACCTGCTCAAAATCACGGACCGCCTGAATAAAATCACCGGACTGAAAACTGGTGATTCCGTGGTCAAAGATCCACAACGAATCCATTTTGAGTTTCCGTACCGGTTCCGGATCGGCATTCAGGCATTCGTACATAGTGAGCGCCTTGGATTTCCCTTTTACCAGAATTTTTCCCAGGCAGCGGAATTGGTATCTGGAAGGGTCTTCGATCTGTTTCATCACATCCTCGCTGATCAGGACACGGACCCCGAAATATTTGGTGAGGCCTTCCATACGGGAGGCAATGTTCACCGTGTCGGCCAGGGTAGTGGGGTCCGCCCGGTTTTCATCGCCGATAATTCCCATGATGAGGGCGCCGTTATGCAGGCCCATCCCCGCCTCCATTTCATCCCTTCCTTTTTTCTTCCTTTCCCGGTTGTAAACCTGAATGGCATGCTGCATTTCAATGGCCGAATCCAGAGCGTATTCCACTTCGTCGGGATAGATGGCCATGATCGCATCGCCCAGGTATTGGTTGACAAAACCCTTGTATTTTTTTATATAGGGCCCCATGCGGCCTACATAAGCATTGATAAAGTTGAAATTTTCTTCAGGGCTAAGCGTCTCGGACAGGGTGGTATAATTGCGGATATCGGAAAACAGAATGGTAAAACGGGCGTTGGTGTAATCCCCGATTTTGGCATCCGTGATGGACTCCCGTCCAATGGCTTTTAGAAATTCGATGGGGACAAATTTGTCCGAAGCCTGGTAAAAGTTTTTAAGGTGGAGATGGGTACGGATCCGGGACATCAACTCGTCAATGGAAAAGGGTTTGGTGAGATAATCGTTGACCCCGACCTCGAAGCCCCGGAGCAGGTCTGAGATGGTATTTTTTGCGGTGAGCATGATCACCGGCAGTTTGTTCGCCAGATGCCTTTCCCTGATTTTTTCACAAAGCTCGAATCCGGACATGGTAGGCATCATGACATCCAGGATCACCAGGTCAAAATGCCGCTGTTTCAGTTTTTCAAGGGCGTCAAAGGCATTCAGGGCCTTGTCCACTTCAAAACCACGCAGGACCAGGTGATTCTCCAATACCCGGAGATTCACGGGTTCGTCATCCACCAACAGGATGGTCGCAGGAGCCTCTTTAATCCGGGTAAGTGTTTCACTCGTTTTCTTTTGCAGTTCCTTGCCATCGCCGGGCCGGGGCAAGGCCGCAGGAATGAGGGCTGCGCCGGCGGGTGGTGACTTGCTTGCGGACGAATCCCGGCTGGTCTGGCTGACCGGAAGACGGAAAGAAAAGGTCGATCCCTTGCCCGGGCTTGATTTTACCTCGATGGTGCTTCCATGCAACTCCACCAGTTGTTTGGTAACAGCAAGTCCAAGGCCGGTTCCTCCCTGCAAACGGGTATCGGACCCATCCAGTTGCTCAAACGATTTAAAAATGGCATCTATTTTATCCTCCGGGATACCGATCCCAGTATCCTCCACCCGGATTTCAACCTGCTTATCTTTCACTTCAGCGGTGACGGTGATCTTTCCCTGGTCGGTGAATTTTATGGCATTGCCGACAAAATTGAACAGGATCTGCTGCAACCGGTTCTCATCTCCCTTGACGAGGGGGATATCTCTGGCTATGCTGTTTTCAATACGGACCGGCTTCGTGCCGATGAGTACTTCGGAAGATTTGATCACCAGGTCGGCGATGACATAAAGATCCACCGGCTGAATCTGTAATTTGAGATCCTGGTTCCGGGCTTTGGAGAAATCCAGGATGTCATTGACCAGATTGGACAGACGTTTGCCGCTGGAGGAGATCAAACGGAGGTTATCGACCGTTTGTTCGCTGAGATTGCCGCAGGCCCCTTCGATCAATGAATCCGAAAGCCCGATGATGCCGTTTAGGGGAGTCCTCAGTTCATGGGAGGTGTTGGCCAGGAACTGGTCTTTGAGTTCATCGATTTTCTGAAGTTGCAGGGCTTTCTGTTTTTCGTACTTGATTTGTTTTTGGTGTTGCTGCAAGCGGTAAATCAAGTAGGAGCCCAACAGGACCAGCAGAAACAATAACGAAAATCCAATGATGTTATTCTTTGCCCGTCTTTGAGCAATAACCTGTAAATCCGATTTGATTTTATCCTGTTTTAGTTTAATCAAGGTTTTCAACATACCCAGTTTGTCGGTCTCCTGGGTCTCATCATGACTTTCATTCAAAACATTATAAGATTTCAAATACTGATAGGCTTTATCGGATATGTTGAGAAAATGATAGGCTTCCGATAAATTTTTTAACGCTGCCCTTTGAATTTGCCAATCGCCCTTTTGACGGGAAACCTCTAAACCTTTGTTTAGGTATCCGAGGGCGGACCGGTACTTTTTGTCCAGGCTCAGGGTACGGCCGATTTCAACATTCGCATTCGCCTGACCCAACACATTTGGCACCATAGCATACATCGTGTCTGCCTGGAATAAATATTCCAAAGCCTTTGAATAATTCCCCTGGTCTGCAAAGGAAATGCCCAGGTTGATGTTAAAATCTCCAATTAAATTCGGAAGTCCGCTTTCCTTCACCATGGTAAGTCCTTGATTGAGGAGATCTATGTTTCGCTGTTTTTCCCCTTGTATTTGATAGACCTCAGCAAGATTCATATATAAGTATGGGAGGAGGCCATGATGGCCGATCTGTTCAGCGATTTCCTTACTCTTGGAATAATATTCAAACGCTTGCTGGACATCCTTTTGCTTGACAGCCATAATACCCAGGACGTTTAAAACGTTGGCAATGCCCAGGGAATCATTTGAATCTTCATAATTTTTTAAAGCCAGAAAATAATATTCCAGTGCCTGATAGTCAAGGTGCCGATCCCTGTAAAACTCACCAAGATTATATTGAGAAACAGCCAACCTGCCCGGGGGGCTACCTAACTTCTCTTTAATTTCCAGGCTTTTTTCATATGCCTCGATCGCTTTGGGAAAATCACCCTGGTCCCTGTAAAGATTTCCAAGATTGTTGTAGGTGCTGGACAATCCATCTTCATCATTCAACAGTTGTTTGATGGAAAGGCTTTCTTGAAAGTTGAACAATGCCTCCCTGAATTGCGCGGATTCATAAAATAGTATCCCCAGGTAATTATGTGCCCAGGCTTGTTCGGGTAAGTCCGAATAATTTTGTACCCCTCTTAAATATTTCTCACAAAAAATGATGGCCGAATCCCGGTTCTCAAGGGACCGGTATGCCCGGGACAAGGATTTCAGGGACTTGATTCTCTTGCGATCTTTTTCAATTTCGGGATGAACAGATATCAACTGAAGACCATACTCCCGGACTTTGTCATACTCATTTTTTGCCTCTGAACTATCCATCCCTTCAATAAGGATGGAAATTTTTTCTTCGCCCCGGGCCCGTTCCAGCCGGCTTTCAAAATCTCCGGCCTGGGCGGAAATGAAAAACGGCAGGAGGGTCCAAAAGAACAAAAACGGAAAGGAGCGGAAAATATAAAAGGGTATACGTTCCATAAGCGGAATTTAATTATGCTATTTACCCAAACCTCCAATTACCTTATACCTAAGATAATCTATTATTCTCTAAATGTAAATGACGCAGAAAAAGTAACCTGGTCCTTAAATAATAAAACAGGTGTCATTACCATTCAATACGAATGATCAGTATCGGAAGGAATGACGCCTGCGGAGTAAAATATGTTTAACCCAAAAATCATAACCTCCATTTTAGGGGTATCCCACAAGCCTTTCATTCCGTCTCCTGGTGATGATGGCAGGGTAGTCCTTAATATAGTAGAATCAGGGCGGGATAAGCATGCGTGAGTCAATTTCAATTCAAAAGCAGAGCTTGGGCTGACACCTTGATCGTTTCAATTCCTTGGGTTCCAAATTATATATCAGCGTATCTCCTGTTTGAGATTCGAATTCCTCTACTTAACATAATATTAATTATGGGCAATTATTTTAGGGATATTTTTATACGGGTATCAGCTAGGAAGCTGATTTACAGCATAATACCCATAAGATGAAATCCGTTAATTTTGAATGATGCGAAAAGGACTCAAATTCTTGCTATATGCTTTGGGCGTCCTGGTCATCCTTTTGTTGTCAATGCCCATTTTATTCAAAGGGAAAATTTCCAACCTGATCCGCAATGAAATCAATCAACGAATTCATGGAGAACTGGCTTTTAGTAAAGCAGGCCTTTCGTTATTCCGTTCCTTTCCGGATTTGTCCGTATCGGTTTATGATGTGGTGGTTTCCGGCGCCGATACCTTTGCACAGACCCGGTTGTTTGAAGCCAGGTCTGTTCAGGTCACTTTAGACTTGTTTAAATTGCTCAGGCAAGGACTTGACGGCGTCCAATTGAAAAAAATCCATCTCCGGGACCCGGTTTTAAGACTGGTCAGCACGCCGTCCGGAACCTTTAACTATAACGATCTTTATCAAACGACCGCAGATTCAGGCGAAGCAGGATCCAAACTGGAAATCCAGCTGAGCTCCATAAAAATCGACCAGGGAGCCTTCCATTATTATGACAGCGCCGGCCAGGTATTCCTTTCATTCAATCACCTGGACCATCAAAGTTCAGGTCATTATTCAGGCACCGGAGGTTCACTGCTCAGCCTGGAACATAAAAATGTATTTGATTCCTTGACGATCCGGTACGGGGAAACGGAGTATCTGAGCGAACTGAAAGGTCTATGGGATGGAAAACTAAGCGCCAACCTGGATTCGGGCAGCTATGCCTTGTCGGAAGACCATCTCAGGCTCAATGATTTGCAGTTTGATCTTAATCTTTTCCTGCATTTGCAGGAGGACAAAACGCGGATGGACATCCAGGTAAAAACCCCTGGAAACGACCTACGCCAATTGGTATCAATAATTCCTGGCGCTTACCAGAAAAACTTTGACAAAATCAGCACTTCCGGGGAATTCAGCCTGGAAGGTAAGCTGAAAGGGTATTACAGTCCATCCGGAAGCAGGCCGGAAATGGATATAAAAGCCACCATAAACCAGGGTATGGTAAAATACAGCCATCTCCCCTACCCGCTCGAAAACATCAACCTGGACCTCCGGGTCAAGTCTCTCGATACCTTGTTCGACCACTTATTGATTCAATTGCCCAAATTCAGCTTCAACTTGCAGAACAACCCCCTGGATGGCCACCTTACGATCGACCACAAATCTTCCGGCAACCAGGTAGAGGGCTTACTCAGGGGCAATATGCAATTGGCCGATTTCCATCAAGCCATTCCCCTGGATTCGATAAAACTGGCCGGAAACCTGAACCTGGACATGCAATTTAATTTTAATGATCAGGCGCTTCAAAACAAAGATTTTGATAAGATAAAGCTGGCGGGTTTCGCCGAAGCCGAAAAACTGGACCTCAGGTATTATAGTTATCCCCGGTTAATGATAAACAGGTTGGTCGCCACCCTGCATCCTAAAAATGTGGATGTCCGGCTTATGGCGGTGAAATTTGGACAATCCGACCTGGAAGGAAATGCAACGGTATTCCATCCCCTGGCCTGGTTTTCAAAACATCAGTCTCTTACAGAAATTAGCATTCAGTCAAGTAGCAATACATTGAATATAAGCGAATTAAACTATTCTTCTTCCAGCGTTACTTGCGATACTTGCATGTCTTCTGAAGCTCACAAGATTCCCCAGCTCCCGGTCCTTAACCTGAACTCCAAGGCTTCCAGGGTGATCTTCAGGGATTATGACCTCGAGGACATCCATTTCCAGGGAACGTATCGACGGGATACCTTATATATTCAATCTCTGAATGGTAATATTAACCAGTCCAGGTTAATGGTCACCGGCCGCTTGGATAATCCCAATGCCTGGTCATCCGATCAGGCGATTCTTTCCGGCTACCTGGGACTAAAAACGGAAGTGTTCCTGGTGGATCCCTGGATGGCGGCGGGCGATCCACAGGAAGTTACTGGAGATACGGCGTATTCTAAAAAATTAATTCCACGTACAGCGCTTTCCATTTCACCTGAAATAAAACTGCTGAAATACGGTAAATACCAGGTCCGGGACATCCGCGGAAGACTGGATTTGATCCAGCAGACGCTGGAAGTTCATGAAGGTTCCGGCAAGCTTTTTAACGGGACGGTGAATCTCGACGGGACTTTCAGCGAAACGGGCGCCCTGCCCATTTTTAATTTCAAATTAGACATGAGTCGTTTAGGTTTCAGCGAAATGTTCAGGGTCTCCCAAACCTTCTCCAAACTTGCTCCCATAGCGGAATTCCTGGAAGGCGTTTTTTCAGCGTCGATGGCCCTGAGCGGCCGGTTGGACCAAAACCAACTGCCCGTATGGAATGAATTGAATGCCGCGGGACTGGTCGAAACGGCGACCGCTGTTCTGTCGAAATACAAACCATTGGAAGACCTGGCTAAGGCCATTCAGCTCCCTTTGCTTGACCTACTTAAATGGGAAAAATCAAGAAACTGGTTCGAGGTCATCAATGGGATCCTGTATCTCAAACCCTTTGAAATCCGATATCAGGGCATTCCCATTTCCATTTCCGGTTCGCACAGCCTCAACCAGGAAATCAATTATAACCTGCTTTTCCAGATACCCCGCAAACTTTTTGACAAATACCAGGTAGGCCTGGTTTCCAATCAAAAACTGGATTGGTTGATCGGGGAAGTTAAGAAAAAAGGCCTCGACCCAGGCCGGCTGGATACTCTCAACATCAATCTTGGTCTGACCGGCCCTTTGCGTAACCCTTCATCCAAACTGCAGTGGATGGCGGATGCCCAGCACACCATGAAAGAAGAAGTGACCGCAGCCATTGAGGCGACGGTTCAGGAAAAAGTCGATTCACTGGAAAACCTTGCCAGGGAAAAAGCGGAAAAGGTGAGGGACAGTATTGTGGAAACCCTTCGTAAAGAAACGGAAGAACAAAAAGCCCGGCTGGATAGCCTGGCGCGGTCTGCTGTCGATACCCTCACGGGAAAGGTGGCAGAAAAAGCCAAAGAGGCGCTGGATTCCACCCTGAAAAAGGAATCGGAAAAGATCCTGGATTCCCTGCTCCGGCAACAGACCGATTCCTTGCTCGGTAAAAAAGCGAAAGAAGAAATTGACAAGATCAATGAAAAACTGAAAAATTGGGACCCATTCAGGAAAAAACCAACGTCGGAAAAGAAGAATGAATAGATTGACCTGGGTGCCTTTGATCCTTGCAGCCTTCCTGGCAAGCACGGCATGTTATCCGCCCCGGAACGCCATGCAGAAAACCGCCCGGAAATACCAGAGCGGAAAGCTGACGGAAGATACCTCTTACATATACCAATTGCCCTTCAGAGCAGGTACCAAATCCAGGGTGATCCAGGGATATTTCAGCCGGTTTACCCACAAGCACCGGGCTGCCCTGGACTTCAGGATGCGCCCGGGAACAGAGATCCGGGCAGCGCGTTCGGGCATCGTGATCCGCACCAAAGACGATTCCAACCAGGGGGGATGGAACAAAAAGTACAGGCCGGATGCAAATTTTGTTATGATCGAACACGAGGACAGCTCCAGAGCAAGCTATAGACATCTCAAATACCAGGGCGTACTGGTCAAAGAAGGCGAGAAGGTCACCACCGGCCAGGTTCTCGGATACAGCGGCAAAACCGGATATTCCGCCTTACCCCATTTGCATTTTATGGTGTCGGTCTTTCAGGAGGGGCGCTGGGTTCAAATCCCCACCCGATTTGAATCAAATCCCGAAACCGGATACCTCAGGCCCTGGAGGAAATACAAATCCGTAAATGTACCCCGGGACCGATAAGACGGCTTTCAGCGATTGTTTTTCAAATATCCGACCAGATGTGCAAGGTCTACATCCCGGAGCATTAAGTTCTGGGGAGGAGGCATCAGGCTGCCTCGCAAGGGATAACGGCCAACAATGGTTTTTTGCGGGATGTCGTGCACCTTGCCCAGGATATCCTTGAGCCGGACAGGGTCCCCGTCACTCATTACAAAGCCGGTGTATTCCATCCCGTCTGTTGTCTTGATGGCCGTGGCTTCATAACCAAAAACAATGCCCGCCCCGGGATTAATGATGGCATCCAGCAGGGAGGATACATCCATTTTTCCGGCCACGGCACTGAGGTCCGGGCCCACACTGCCTCCTTTTCCTCCGAATTGATGACAATGAATGCAGGCCCTGTTGAATACGAGTCGGCCGCTGTCTTCATTCATTTCCATCCGTTTGATCACATCAATGGAATACTGGTATTTATTTTTCCAGAAAAGATCTCCGGCCATTGCCCGGACGACCGGGTTGGGATTGTAAAAAAGGGTATCAGAAATTTGCCTGGAAAGGGCGGGATCCAGTTTGCCGTTGGAGATTAATTGCAGGATCAAAAGGCCACCCGAGGGATCCAAGGCCAGTTCCAAGGCTGCTTCTAAGCGGGCGCCTCCTTTTTCTGTCATCAAGCGGTTCAGTCCCTCATTCCATATCCTGGTTTCGGGGTCGACGATCAGGGAATCGTAGGCGCCCCAGTCAACCAGGTCCTGCCAGTCGTTGGTCCTGCGAAACGCAAGCCACCAGCGGGCTTCGGAGACCAGGGAGGAATCCTCCGACCGGATCAAACCGGCCATGCCCTTTACCGCGCAGGGCGATGGGATAAAAGCCAGGGTTCCCAATAGTTTAATCTTTGTGGAATCCACACCGGGTAAAGAAAGCCGGTGGACAATGTCTTCGCAGGCCCCGGGAGGGCGTATGGAATGGAGCACGGCAACCATTGCAGGCTTCCAGTTTGTGGAATCCAGCAGGGGTTTCAGTATTTGGGAATATACGGAGTCCTCTTTTCTTTTGCAGGCAGCGGCAATGGCAGCCAGCATATAAGCATCGGGATCCTGGTATTGACCGATCAAATCTTTCAACAGAGACCGGGCATCCGCGAATTTCATTCCCCTGACGGCAAAGGCAATTTCGCGGTTGAGTAAGGGATTTTTTTTCCGGATCAGCTGCTGTGCATATTCCGGGACATGACTGGAATCGGCCTGCCTCAGCGCCCTGAAAGCAACCATATTTTTTTCAGGATCGCGGTGATCCAGCAAACGGATGGCTTCAGCCTTCCCTTTTTCCCCGAGGGTCGCAAGCAACCAGATCGCCCGCATGCGGATGTACGGATTGGGGTCCTTCAATAAGGTTTGTACCCTGGGTATCATGGACGGTCCCAGGGCCCGTATTTTTTCAAAAGCCTGGTAACGAACATTGATGGCTGGGTTCCGCACCGCTTCAATCAGCCCGGCAGGGGTATCAAAACGGAGAGCGGGGGATTGAAGAGATTTGTTTTTTGGTTGGATCCTGTAAATCCTTCCATACCCATTCCTTTCACGCATCTGGTGGCCCCCGACGATGGGATCATACCAATCGGCAATATAGATCGCTCCGTCGGTCCCTATACAAAGGTCGCTGGGCCGGAACCACATGGATTTCTCCAGGGTGTCTTCATGCCATTTGTAATTGATGTTGTCGGCCTCCACCAACCGATCAGATTGAAGCGCTCAAACCGGTAC
>Ga0116142_10001783_pt1 | contig 25018 bp, 28 predicted proteins | sample AD_UKC033_MetaG_FD_89785 | JGI IMG/M metagenome (GOLD analysis project Ga0116142, IMG submission 89785) | Active sludge microbial communities of municipal wastewater-treating anaerobic digesters from USA - AD_UKC033_MetaG | ecosystem: Engineered > Bioreactor > Anaerobic > Digestate | place: USA... | reverse complement strand
TTTTCGCCGATTTTCCTCCTGCCGGCCGCGCAGAGATTAAAATAGTACTAATTTAGTACTATTTTCATGAAAATCACCGTTTTTGGGCATTTTTGACGATTTTTGGGCTGTTTTCGGCCATTCAGCCCTGTCAAAACAGCTTTTCGGTCATCCCCTGCGCGTCAACGGACCACGGGGTCCAGCAGAGCGCGAGCCGCTGCACGCCGATGTCGGATTTTCTGGGGCGGATGGCGATTTCCTCCAGATCCATGGCCTCGGCCTCGTACCGGCTTTTGATTTTTTCCAGCTCGGTCTGATATTCGGCATCCAGCGCCGCGTACTGCTGGTTCAGCGCCTCCAGATTCGTTTCCGCGTGGGCCACATCGCCCTTCTGCGAGGAGATTTTTCCCGCGCTCCGCATGGTGGTCGCGGCGCGCCCGACGGTGCTGACGGATGCCGCCTTGCGGCCGAGCATGGCGCCGAGGACGGTAGCGCCCATGGATAAGAAGGTCTTGAGCTTCTGGTCCTTGTACTGGGCCTTCTCGCGCTCGATCTTCGCCTCGGCCGCGCGGATGCGGTTCTGCAGGGTGGTCATTTTGCTTCCATAGGTCTTGTTGACCTTTTCCAGCGCGGCGTCGCGATGCTCGCGGGCCGACTGTGCAAGACGTCCGCGGAAGTCCCCCTCCTCCTCTTCCGGTTTCGACACTTCTTTCAGCGCGGGACATGTGAACAGATTCAGCACGATGCTTTCGTAAACATAGCTTTTCAGGGTCTTTTCCCACGACTTGTAGCTGGCCGCCTGCCCGGCAGATGCGGGCAGATCTGCGTATTTCGCTCCCGCAACCGCGCCGCTTGAGAACTGCGGCTCGGATGCAAGAATGTCCGACGCCTCCCAGTCCATCATGCCCGCGTTTTCCGGAATTTCCGCCATCAGGCATCTGGTCTGCCACTCGTCTGTTTTGGTCTTTGCATTTGTGAAGTGCATTTTAACATTGGCGAGCAGCGCCGGGCGGAGGACCACGGAAGAACCGTCCACGGGCATTTTGGAGGCGGCGAGAAACAGTTCCGTGATTCCCGGAGCCACCACGGGCCGGGTGGAGGCCGTCGCGACAGGGCCTGCTGACGCCATGACGGAAGCCGGCTGTTCCGCCGCACTTTTGCGCTGATCCATGAGCTGCTGAATCTGTGCGCGCGTCATGGGGCCGCGCAGGTAGGACATGACCCAGCGCGTTTCGAAGAGCACGGGGGCGTCATCATGCACGTTGTTCATCAGGAACACGCGCTGTCCGAGACCCGCGAGGATCTGCTCCATCTCCGCGCGGTTGAAGGATTTTCCGGCGCTTCCCGAAGCGCCTTCCAGCCCGTCCAGCACGCGCATCTTGTCGCGCTCGGTCTGCAGGCGGCCGATGAACCAGGTGCCGGTGTTGGAGAGGCCCTTGTAGTCCAGATCCACCGGATTCTGCGTGGCCAGCACGCATCCCAGCCCGTAGGCGCGCGCCTGCTTCAGGAGCGTCAGCATCGGCGTTTTGGACGGCGGATTGGCCGTCGGCGGGAAGTAGCCGAAGATTTCATCCATGTAGAGAATGGCCCGCAGGCTGGAGGTGCCCGGCTGGGCGCGCATCCAGGAAATGACCTCGTTGAGGAGCATGGTCACGAAGAACATGCGCTCGGAGTCGTTCAGGTGCGCGATGGAAAGAATCGAAATGCGCGGCTTGCCGGCCGGAGCATAGAGCAGGCGCTGGATGTCCATCGGCTCGCCGTTCATCCAGGCGCTGAAGCCCGGCGAAGCCAGCATGTTGTTCAGGCGCATGGCCAGCGTCATGCGGTCTTTCGACGAATAAAAACTCTCCAGGTCAAAAACCCCGACGGATTTGAAGGGCGGATCCTGGATGGCGCGGATCAGGTCCGGCAGGCCGAGATCGCGGCCCTCCTGCCAGACGGCGCTGAAGATGTTCGACAGCAGGATATGCTCCCGGCTCTGGATGGGATCGGCATCCACGCCCAGCAGGGCCAGCAGGCCAGAGACGGCGGCCATGATGCGGTCGCGCATGGCATCCTGGTCGCCGCGCAGCGATTCCGGCGGCGCGGCGAAAGACTTTACGATCGAAAGAGGAAGCCCGGCATCGCTTCCGGGGGTGTAGATGGCCATGTCGGCCTTGTCCTTGAGCATCGCAATGCGTGAGGCATCCTGTCCCCACGAGGCCAGGCCGTTCTTCCATGTATCGGCAGTTTTTTCCGCGAACTGTTCGGGGGTCATGTTTTTCCGGGCGGCTTCGGCCGCATCCACCCACGGCAGGAAATCGGCGGGCTGAAGGTTCGGGAAGGTCAGCAGGAGGTTGCCGATATCGCCCTTGGGATCAATCACAATGGCGGGGATGCCGTCAATAGCGGCCTCCTCCAGAAGTCCGATGCAGAGCCCGGTTTTTCCGCTGCCGGTCATGCCGACGCAGACGGCGTGTGTGGTGAGATCCTTGGAGTCGTAGAGCAGAATATCTTCCGTTCGTTTCCCCGCAGCTCTGTCGTAAATGTTCCCCAGATAAAACGCGCCGAGTTTCTCAAAATCCTGCATGGTAAAATCTCCCGCTGTTGAAACGCACAAGAAATAGCACAACCGGTTCAGGAATGCATCTGCAAAGTGGATGGCCTGGTGTGATGATGTGATGCGGCCTCTGCATTTCCATCCAAGGGCAAAATCCAAAGACGGACGCGACGGAGCGCGTCCCTCCATTCCATCTTTCCCCCTTTCGCGATTTTTGTGCTTATCGCAGTTTCAATTCCGGCGATAATGATGGAGGGTTTCGTTCTGTCGAAACCGCTGCTTCAGCGCTTCCAGAATCCGGGGAAGAAAAGGATCAGGACCGTGTAGAGTTCGAGGCGGCCGAGCAACATGCAGACGATCAGTATCCCCTGCCCGGCGGCGGGAATGGCCGCATAGTTCTGTGAGGCGCCCACGGCGTTAAGGCCCGGACCGATGTTCCCGAGTGCGGCGATCACGGCCGTGGTGGCGGTTTCGAGATTCGGAGTGAAAAAAGACATCAGAAAAGAACAAAGCCCAAAAATCAGAATGAAAATCGTAAAAAATGCGGAAATGTGCGAGATGATCTCCTGGTCCACTGAATTCTTTCCCAGTTTGAGCTGAAGGACGGCGGACGGGCGCATGAAGAGTTTTGTTTCGCGGATGATTTTCTTGACCATGATCATTACGCGGACGATTTTTATTCCTCCGCCGGTGGAACCGGCGCAGCCTCCGACGAACATCATCAGCACCAGCAGCAGGCGCGACGCATCCGGCCATCGGTCGAAGTCGGCTGTGCAGAACCCGGTTGTGGTCAGAATTGAGGCGCTGGTGAAAAACGCATCCCGGAGGCAGCGGGTAAACGCAGCATAGCCGCCGGCCCAGATGTTGAAAGTGATGAACAGCCCGCATCCCGCAAGGAGAAGAAAATAGGCGCGGCATTCCGGATCCCTGAAATAACGGCCGGGGCGGCCGGTGAGCGCGTAATAGTGAAGGGAAAAGTTGATGCCGGCCATGAACATAAAGAACAGGATGATCAAGTCCACAGCCGCACTGTTATAGGCGCCCACGCTGGCGGTGCGGGTGGAGAATCCGCCCGTGGCCATGGTCGCAAAGGTGTGGCAGAGCGAGTCGAACCAGTCCATTTTGCCGATGTATTTGAGCAGGAGGGCCTCAAAAACAGTCAGCAGCGCATAGACGCCCCAGAGAAGCTTGGCTGTGGTGGTGATGCGCGGAGTCAGACGGTCCTTGGACGGGCCGGGCATTTCGGCGCGATAAAGCTGCATGCCTCCGACACCGAGGAAAGGCAGGATCGCGACGCACAGCACCAGCACGCCCATGCCTCCAAACCAGTGCGTCAGCGCGCGCCAGAAGAGAATGCCTCGCGGAAGCGCTTCAAGATCCGAAAGCACGGAAGCCCCTGTGGTGGTGAAGCCCGAGATGGTCTCAAACACGGCGGATACCGGATGAAGGATCACCCCGGAAAAAACATAGGGCAGCGCGCCGAACAGCGCCGCGGAAAGCCAGCCGATGGTCACCACCCCGAAACCGTCCCGCCGGGAAAGATTGATGTCGCCGTGTGTGAGCACCCCGACAAGGCCCGACACCGCAATGGTGATAACCCCGGAGTGGATGAAGGCATTGATCACCGTGAAGGTGTCGCCATAGTACCAGGAAACGGCCGCGCAGGCCGTGATGGCGAGACCGATAACAAGGGTCATATAGGCCACCAGATGGAATACAGCGCGTTTGTTCATGGAGTTCCCGTCACTTGATGAACATGGACTGGATTTTTTTCACGGCGGAGGAATCCGCGAACACCAGCAGCCGGTCATCCGCCATGATGGACAGATCCCCGGTGGCCGGGAGAATTTCATTCCCCCGCAGCGCAACCGCCAGCACTGCCTCGCGCGGGAATTTGATGTCCTGCACGGCCTGCCCGATGTATTTGTTTCCCGGCATGACGATGATGTCAAGAAGTTCGCCGGGAAGGTTGTGCAGGAGTGTGGCCGCCCGGACGTTCCGGCTTCGGAGATAGTGCAGGATGCCTCGCGTGGTGGATACAAACGGACTGATGATCCGGTCCACCAGCCCGAGGCTTTCCACCACCGGAATGTAATCCGTGCGGGCAATCTGCGTAATGGTGTAGTCCGCGCCTTTTTTGCGGGCCATAAGACAGTTCATGACGTTGTTCTCGTCGTCGCCGGTCATACCGACAAATGCAGTGCGCGGCACGATGCCCGTTTCCTCGAGCGCGGATCCGGAAAGCGCGTCGGCGCGCAGGACCAGCGTGTGCTTGAGTTCGCCGGAACAGAACAGCGCCCGGTCCTCATCCTGCTCCAGCATCACGATTTCGGCATCCGAATGTTCTTCCAGAGTCTGGGCAATGGTGAGTCCGATATCCCCGCCGCCTGCCACAATCACTTTCATGAACGGCGTCTGGCTGGGGTTCATCCAGATCGAGAAAGTGCGTATGTCATCCGGACTTCCAACCAGATAAATGGAATCCTGCGGAGCAAAAGATGTGTCCCCGCGCGGAATAATCAGTTTCTCCTTCCGGCGGACAGCCATGATCCGCAGCTTGCGGACCAGCGCCTGATCCGGCAGTGTGGCCGGTGTCAGACCAAGAATCGGGCTGTCGGCCGAAATATTGAACCCAGCCACCATCACGCGGCCCTCAAACAGGTCGAAGGATTCGATGGCTCCGGGCAGAGCCAGCGCGCTGCAGATTTCCTCGGCGCAGGCCTGTTTCTGGTTGATCACGAGGTTGATGCCCATGTTCTTGAGATTGTATTTGGATGACGAGCGCAGGTACTGGGCGCTGCCTACCCGCGCCACCACACGCGGCACTCCGACGGAATGAGCCAGCAGGCAGGCTATAATGTTGATTTCATCCCGGTCGGTTACAGCGATCAGAAGATCGGCCTTGTCGGTGCCCGCTCTTTCCAGCAGCACCGGATCTGAGCCGGAACCGCAAAGGGTCAGCACGTCCAGCGAAGCTTCCGCCTGCATCAGGACGTCCATGCGTTCATCAATCATCACCACGCTGTGACGCTCTTCGCAGAGACGTTCCGCAAGCTGTGTTCCGGCATTGCCGGCTCCAATTATTACGATTTTCATGGGATTCCGCTTTAAACGGCCCCCAATATTGAGCATTATGCGGGCCTAATCAACTAAAAAGGGCTTGAAATGGAGTCGGACGGCATCAGAAGCAGATATTTGGAGGCGCTGAAGGCAAAACTGGGCGAAAAATCCGCCGATTTGGTTTATCCGCCGCCGGTTTATACGGCCATGAAGGGTGAAATGCTGGATTTCGATCTCGGCGCAGGTATACTAACCAACCGGTTTCCCGTCCTGAGGGAATATCTGAACCCCTATGGAAGTCTTCAGGGCGGAATCATTGCGACACTGCTGGATGACACGATCGGACCGCTCAGCCTGCTGGTTGCCCCGGCCAACGTCACGCGTAACCTGGAAGTGAAATTCCGCCGGCCTGTGACCCCGGATCTGGGCGCGGTGACCGTCACCGCCCGGTTCACCGGACAGAATGACCGGCAGCTGTTCTTCGAAGCCGAAATGAAAAGCGGCGACGGAACGATCCGGGCGCAGGCCCGGGCTGTTCACTGGATTCTTGCCTAGGCGGCGGGCTCCCTGTTTCCGGCCCGGTTTTCAGAACTGGAAACCGGCCAGGATCGGATCATGGTCGCTTTGTCCGCGCCGGGGATATTTTTCGCTGCCGGCAAAGTCGCTGTTGATGTGCACGGCGTTCACGTGCTTCAGCTTTTTGTGCAGGCTTTCTGTCACGAAGAGATGATCCAGCGTCTGGGCCTGTCCCTTGAAGACATAACTATAGGCATTCTCCGGCCGGGTTCTGAGCATTTCGTCATACAGGTTGACCATATCGGCCGCGTAGAGCCCGCCCAGCTGATCCGTCGGCAGCATCGGATCAGGCTCGTCCGGCCGGGGGAATGTGTTCAAGTCACCGCCCACTGCAGCCAGAACCTTTTTGTCATCTTTGCGCAGGGCGCGAACCAGATCGGCGCTGAATTGCGCCTGATTCTGGCGCTCGGGCACATAGTTCTGCGGCTGGCTCTTGAAGTGATTGTTCAGCAGATAAATGCGGCGGGCCTGCTCCCCGGCGCCGAAATCGAATGCGGCCATCTGCGGTCCGCGCTCATGGACCACACCCAGAATGTCATGCAGAAGATTGAATGCCTTGGGATTTCCAGCCCGACCGCAGTAGGTCATGGTCCGCCCCGCAGACGGCACACACGGCATCACGCCCATCACGGGATGATCTTCGCTAATCTCCGCGAGCGCGACCCGATCGGGCCGATAAAGGAAGGCCGTGATGATTCCCCGGTCGTCGGCGGCGGCGCGATCGCTGACGGGTTCATAGGCCGGTCCGCCCAGCCTGCTGATTTCCAGCGCCAGTTCCTGCAGCACGTCGAGTTTCCCGTCGCGGTTGTTGATGTCCCCGACAACCAGTTTCCCCTCCTCCACCGCGCCGATATCCTGATCTTCCACCTCCTGCAGCATCAGAATGTCGGGCGCCTGAAGATCTTCAATGATTTGACCGGCCAGTCCGCTCAGCCTGGCCTTGTAGGCATCTTTGGAGGCGGAAACATAGTCATACAGTTTGAGGCCGGAGTAGCCCTGGAATTTACCGTCCGCATCCAGAATGGGCAGCGCATCCTTTCGGTCAAAATAGTCGCGGTCATCAAAGGGATCGTCACGGTGGTCATAGAGATTTTCAACATTGAAAGTCGCGATCCGCAGCACACTTTCATCTCCCGCATCAGCATCCGACCGGTTGGCGGAAGGATCTGTGCCGACCTCAAACACAGGCAGGCTGTCCACCTGCACCATGTACTGGCCCATGAAGCGCGCCACCGCGCCCATCACCGGCTCTTTAAGAACTTCAAAGGTGCGGGTTTCGGGAAACAGCGGCATGGAGTCGCCGTCGGCACGATCGAGACCCAGCGGCCCGAGCCCGATGAGATAGCCGTTCTGGTTGTCGAAGATTTCCTCCCGGTCGTCCAGCGGGTGCGGATCGCGGAACGCGCGGCGGGCATAGTTGTTTTCACGGCGGAGCAGCGGATGCGAAGGATGGATCAGATAAACCATGGATCCCATGCTGTCGCGGTGCGCGCCGGACACCACCGCGCCCGCGGGAACTTTGCAGCGCATGCCTTCATGCCTGCGCCAGTAGATTTCCGCCTCGCCGGCGTCATCCGGGGGATTGGCCACAAAAGCCTTCAGTTCTGAATCAATGTTGAGCCTGCTCCGCATCAGCTTCCTGAACTCGGCCTGCTGCAGCACGGTCTGGCCCGCGCTGGTTCCCATCACCCCTTTCAGGAGGACGTCATCGCCGACATGCGGACGATAAATGCCGCCGGACGAGGTGCGCAGAAATCCGTTTGTATGCATATCCACATAAAGACCGTCGGACGTGGACGGATCGCGGTCAGCCGCATCGGCCGGATTCTGGACCACAAAACCGTAATAGGAGGGCGTGCTCTTTGAGCTGAACACCAGGACTTGATGGACAATGCCCCGCACAGAAACCGCTTCGCCGGCCGGCGGCGTGGTTCCGCTCTCCATGCGGTGATGAATGTAACCGGCACTTTCGGTGCCCAGCCCTGCGCATCCGGCCAGAAGCATGGCTGCCAGAGGAATTGCGCATACCGCGGTTAGGGCTGCATTTGCTTTTTTATATGTCATGCGCATCCTCATTTCTCAGTTAAAAAAGTCCGCAAACCATGTGGCGGCCCGGTCCTCCGCAGACTGCATGAACCGCATCTTACGCCTGCCGCAGATTTTTACAAGGCCATCCGCATCCATATCGGGCCAGTTGATCCGGCACCGCTCCAGAAGAATCTGAAAGACATGCCCGCAGTAGAGCGCATCCTCCGCGGCCCGGTGGAACCGGCCGCAGGGCACCTGAAACACGCGCACCAGCGTGCCAAGCTGATAGTTTGGAAGTCCGGGCCACAGCTTCCGGCTCAGCGTCAGAGTGTCCAGCACCAGGCCCGTCGGAGCCGCGCAGGCCAGTCTCCGCACGGCCGCGTTGATGAATTTGAAGTCGAATCGTGCATTGTGCGCCACCAGCGGGAGATCTCCGCAGAACTCCGCGAAACGCGGCAGCACTTCTCCAATCTGCGGACTGCTGCTCACCATCTCGTCCGTGATCCCGTGTATTCTGGTCGCCCCTCGAGGAATGGGCCGGCCCGGATCAATCAGCTCGCTGAAAGATTCCCCCGGGATGCCGTCGCTGAACCGCACCGCGCCTATTTCAATGACGGCATCGCGGTGCGGAGATATCCCGGTTGTTTCGGTGTCGAATGCGACGAAATCCATTATTCCACGCTCAGGTATTCCGTGTATTTCAGCGCCTTGCCCCGCACTTTGTCCGCCGGGTACTTTGCGCGGTTCTTTACCAGCTTCTGGCGGGCGGCTTCAATCGGATCAATGCCCATCTGATCGGCCAGGTGGGCCAGAAGGATCTGCACATCGCCGATCTCGTCCATGATCACGTTTTTTTTCTTTTCAGGCAGATTGCGGCTCTGCTCCCCCGTCAGCCACAGAAAATGCTCCATCACTTCGGCCACCTCCACCGAAAGGGCCATGATGAGATTACGGGGCGAGTGATACTGTTCCCAGTCGCGCTCCTGCGCGAACTGCTTGATGTCTCTGATCAGCGCTTCCATAGTTGATTCCTTTTTTACCGGCGCATCATGAACGGAATGGAACACCGTGACAATAATGTTGTTTAAATATATGGCATCACCTAGTCTTGGACTGATGAAATTTACAGCCCTTGCTGGCGGTCTGATGATCATGCTGGCCTCCGGTTGCGCCACACGGGGCCCCCGGAGCATACTCCCGCCGCCGCTGATCACCTATGACGGCCAGGGAAGGATTCTGCGTCAGGTGCAGTACAATCCCGACCACAGCGTGAACACCGTCAAGGCGTATCAGTATCCTGACGGCGGGGTCACGCTTGAGACCGTCACTGTCTATGACAGCACCAACGGCTGGACCGTGACTGAAACCTACAACATGACGGACAGCGCCGTCGGGCTCAAAAACGTCAAACAGTACGATGCCGGCGGCAACCTGCTCAGCGACCGGAATGCTCTCGTCAATCCCGGCAGCCGTTCCGTCAGAATCAACAATAGCCCGTGAAGCCTTGTTTCGCGGCGGGGGTGTAGGGATAGGCTCTGTCCCGTCCATTTCTGAACGCGCCCCCGGCGGGCTTCTCACGATAAATCCGGGATTTCTGCGCTCCGCGCATTATTCGGAAAGTTGATGTATATTTAGTGCTCGGACAGAGAGCGTGCAAGATGTGACGCGGGTCGCAATGAGCAGACCATCGTCATATCGGGAGGCGCTTTCATGAAGATAAAGCGGTTATGGTGGTTATGGACGGCTCTGCTGACAGGCGCCGTTGCGGTCGGACAGGATATCATGCCGCCGGGCGGCGACGCATCTCCACTTCCCCTTGTGACCCATGACGAACAGGGCCGCATGATCCGGCATGTCATCTTTGATCCCGACGGGAATGTGCTCCAGATGACAACCTATGAATATATCGATAAAGACATCACACTGCAGACCATCACCGTGATTCATGGCGCCAGCGGCTGGACGGTCACGGAATCCTTAAGCATGGCAGACACGGGCGTGCGACTCAACAGTGTCAGAGAATACGATGCCGAGGGGGAATTGATGGACGAGAAACTGGTGGTTATCCATCCCGGCAGCCGGCCTTTCAGGATTCCTGAAGACTTGTAACCCGGACTCAAGTGCGATAGCTTTGGTGCTTTACGGAAAAGGAATACATGAATCTAGGCATCATTGGACTGCCCCAGACGGGCAAAAAAACCGTTTTTGAGCTGCTGACCGGCATCCACGCGCAGAAGGCTGTCACGAAGGACGGCATCGCCTATGCCATGGCAGCCGTGCGCGACCCGCGCGTGGATAAACTTTCGGCCATGTACAAGCCCAAGCGCACGCGCTATGCGGAGTTCGAGATTGCCCTGCCCCCCGACATCCAGCCCGATGCCAGCCGCAATGCCGGCTGGATCGAGCCGCTCCGGCGCGTGGATGCCCTGCTCCATGTCGTCCGCGCCTTCGAAGCCCCGGAGGTTTTCCATATCAAAGGGGATGTGAACCCGGCGCGCGATTATGATCTGGTCGAGACCGAACTGCTGCTGGCCGATCTGGGAACCGTCGAGACGCGCCTGACCCGCATGGCGAAGGAAATCAAGAAGAAGGGCGACACCACGAGCGACCGCGAGGAGGCCGTTCTGAAACGGTGCCAGCAGCACCTCGAAACCGGCGCGCCGCTGCTGACCATGCAGTTCTCCGATGAGGAACTTAAACTTGTTGCCAGCCTGAAATTTCTAACTCTGAAGCCCGTCATCACCGTCTTCAATACCGGTGAAAACATTTCCAAAGCGCGCGAAGCATTGAAGGACACCGAAACGCGGATCAAAAAGCATGGTGCGGAGCCCGTGTATCTGAGCGCATCCATTGAGAAGGAAATGCTTGAGCTTTCAGAAGAAGAACGCGCGATGTTCATGGCTGATCTTGGGATTGAAGAGCCGGCCGCTCACCGCCTGTCGCGCGCGGTGTACGCAAGTCTGGGCCTGATCAGTTTCTTCACCGTCGGACCGGATGAAGTCAAGGCGTGGCCGCTCCGCGCGGGCACAAGAGCCCCGCAGGCGGCCGGGAAAATTCACACCGATCTTGAGCGCGGATTCATTCGGGCCGTGACCATCTCCTATGATCACCTCATCGAGGCCGGCTCCGAACACACCGCCAAAGAGAAGAATTACTATGTCCTGAACGGCAAGGATTATGTCGTCAAGGACGGCGACGTCATCGAAATCAGATTCAATGTTTAGTTATTATGAAAAAAGCGCTGTGTTTTATCCTGCTGTCACTGTTTACCGGCTGTTCCTCCCTGATCACACAGTTTGGAACGGATAAAGACGATATGTATGAATGCGGCCCGCCGGTAAAGGTCAAACAGATCTACAGCGGAACTGCGTGCAACATTCTTCATGCGAAAGCCGTCATCAACGGGACCACAGGAATGGATGACCCGGGCCGGGCCATTGAAGTGTGCATATTCCCCTTCTACTATGTATTTGAATTCCCGCTTTCACTGGTCATGGACACCGTCCTGCTTCCCATGACGATTTGCAAACAGATTATCTACGGAGACTTGACCATAGACTGATGAAGTGGATCGCCTATATTCTGGCCGTCTTCGTTGTCTGGCTGCACGTGTATTCCTATGTGCACACACATTCAGATAAGGTGACTTCTGAATCAACCATGTTTGAAGCCTTTTAGGGGGATATCATTGATTTGGCTGGAGGACTTCGATGTCACGAAAATACCGATTAATGCATAAACTGCATGCAGCACTCGCATGTTTTCTCACACTGGCTTGCTGCGCAACGGCACAAACACAGGATCTGCAGGCTGAACTCATGGCCGCCGCTCAAAAAGGGGAACTCGCGAAGATTGAAGAACTGATGGATGCGGGCGCTGATCCTCACGCCTGCAGCAAATACAGTGAAAGTCCGTTCGGCAGAGCGGCACGGGCCGGTCATACTGAGGCCGCACACCTGATGCTGGATAAAGGCGGAGTCACTCAGAATCCGGAGAAACAGAATTGCCCCACTCCTCTCATGATGGCGGCCATGACGGACTGCACGAACCTGATCGCACGACTTCTTGAAGCGGGGGCTGATGTCAACGAAAAGCGCATAGGCGGGCGGACGCCTCTCATTCTGGCCGCGCAGAATGGACACAATGAAGCCGTGCGCATGCTGCTCGATAACGGCGCCGACATGAACGTGACGGTGGGGCTGGATAACATGACGGTTGTGCAATGGGCCATATTCACGGGGAAAAAGGACACGGTGGAACTTCTGCTGGATCGAGGGGCGGATCCCGGCCCCACTCCGCTGATGGGCCCAGCCTGCCAGGGGAATCTGGAAATGATGGAAGTACTGGTTTCCCGAGGAGCGGATGTCAATGCACGACGTTTGGCGGCGACTTCAGTGAGGAATAATCAGGAATGGGAAGCCGCCCTTCATGCGGCCGCAACCTGCTGCCGGACAGACTCCATGGCATGGCTTCTGGAGCACGGGGCACCGGTGGATGATCCGGGCGCGTATGGCAAAACGCCTCTCATGTCTGCGATCACAGACCGCTGTCACGACGGGGCACTGCTTCTGATTGAGAAAGGAGCAAACGTCAATGCCGTTGACCGGCTCAACCTGACGCCATTGATTTATGCTGCAAGGGGAGGTGATCCAAATGTCATCCAAATGCTTCTCAAACACGGGGCAGATGTAAACTTCAAGGGGAAATCCGGCATGACCGCCCTGGACGCAGCCTTGGAATGGGAACACGATCACATTGCAGTGCTGTTGATCAAATCCGGCGCAGATGTGACGGCCGACACGCTGCTGCGCGCGGCGCAGGAACGCAGCGCGGCATGGGATAATGGTGAACTCATGCAGAGCATTCTGGATCGGGGTGTTGATGTCAACAGCACAAGCGATCTGGGAGAAACCGCGCTTATGGCTGCAGTCCAGAAAGGCCTAACAGATAATGTTCAATGGCTTCTTTCTCGGGGCGCGGACGCGACACTTAAAGACAACAGCGGGAAAACAGCCGAGGATTATACAAAGGATCCAAAGATCCTTGAAGCACTGCGCCGGTCGCGGGAAGAAAATGTTTCCACAGAATGATTGCAGATTGCACAAGCGGACTTGATATTCCCGCGCATTCAGTCAATATTTATCGAAAAGTTAACCAGGAGCAGAATATGCATATACCGCAAGCCATGTTGCAGGGAACGATTTGTCCAGTGACGGCCGCCGCCAGCGCGGCCGGGATCGCCGGAGCAGCCTTTGCCGCTGTTAAGTCAAAGTTCAAACCGGTCGCCGGACGTTTCGCTGCGGTTACCGCGCTGATCTTCGCGGCGCAGATGATCAACTTCCCCATCTCCGGGGGCACATCCGGCCATCTGCTGGGCGGCGTGCTGGCCTCCTCGCTGCTGGGCACCCCGCTGGGCATGCTGAGCATCGCCCTCGTGGTGGCCGTGCAGGCCCTTGTCTTCTCCGATGGCGGGCTCACGGTGCTCGGAGCAAACATTTTCAACATGTCTATCGTCGGCACGGGGCTGGGCGGACTGATTCACAGCACGCTGAGCGCAAAGAATAATACCAGAATCTTCACGGCTGCTTCCGCGGGCATTGCCGCATGGATATCCGTTGTGGCGGCCTCTTTTGCGGTTTCCGTTGAACTCAGCGTTGCCGGAACCATCCCCTTCTCCACGGTCATTGCGGCCATGATTTCGACCCACGCGGTGATCGGCATCGGTGAAGGCCTGATCACTGCCGCCGCGGTTTATGCGCTGGCCTCCCGGCCCGCAGAAGAGAAAGTCCGCGGCAGCGTTGCCATCCCGCTCTCCGCGGCGGCAGTCCTCGGACTGATGATCAGTCCGTTTGCGTCCTCTCTGCCCGACGGGCTGGAATGGGTGGCGGAGAAGTACAGCTTCCTTCATGAGAGCGCCCCGGCCTTCGTGGCGGTCATGCCGGACTACACCATCCCGGTCATATCGTTTGAAATGCTTTCAACAGGCCTTGCGGGCCTTGCGGGCGTCGTGATCTGCTTCGGCATCGCATGGATCTCGGCTCAAACTCTGCTTGCCCGCGCCCGGAGATGAAAATGAACCGTGTGTGGCTGTTTGTCGTGACAGCGCTGCTGGCCGGCTGCGGCGGGTCAAAGGACAAATCCATGCTTCTGAAGGACTGGGACAGCGTATTCGTTCCACTCGGCATCGAAACGCTGACCTCCATGGATGACGCCCTGAAGGAAAAGGGCATCGGCAATGTAAAAAGTTCCGACATGAAGCTGGTCTTCACCTATATGGATTCCGAATTCAGCGACGGGATCGGCCCCGGAGCAATCGTGTATTCCGACATCTATGCCGTCCCCCCAAGAACCATGTTCATGGAAATGCGGGTCTGGCAGTGCTACGAGGCCATTTTGAATGATCCGCGGGCGAAAGGCATCCATGTGAACCCCGACGCGCCCAACAAGAAACCCTACACGGTTTCCGCGACCGAAATGCGCGGGGCGCTGGATAAACTTCCAAGACAGCCGCGCATGCCGATGGATATCTCCATCAAGAATTAGGACCGGTTCAGCCGCGATTTTTCCGGAAGAGTTTTCTAAGTCCGGTTCCTCCCAGCCCGGCCAGAAGCAGCGTCAAGCCTGTCGCCGCAGTGCCCTTTGCGCTGCCGGCCTTGCGCCGGTTGTAGGTTTCGACCGATTCGGTGGTGATGATGCCAATGCGCGCGGGCACCGGGACGTCCAGCACCGTTGCGAAGTCGTCGTACAGATGCGAGGGATCAGGATCAAGAATGCCCGTCACGTCAAACGGCTCCGTGCCTGGAAGAACCTCGTGCGGGAGCATGACGAACAGCCGGCCGCCCATGCCCTCCGCCACGGGATAATAGCGGAGGGGCTTGAAATCCCATGAATAATCCGTGATCAGCAGCAGCGCATCCTCCGGGATCTCCTGCCCGTACTCCTTTTCCGCCACCGCAAGGATATCCTTCAGGTCGTGCTCCAGTTCAGGCCACGGCATGTTTTTCTTGAGTTCCGCCAGACGTGTCAGCGGTCCTTCATGCTCCTGTGCCCGGAGCCATGATTTTCCTGCCGCTTCATCTGCTTTGAAAACCGGCGACAAAGCCCAGAGCGAAAGACCGCTGCCTCGGACGGGCGCCAGCAGGCGCTCGCGCAGCACCTCATCTGCCTTCCCTTTCTTCCGGCTCAGAATCTGCAGCCGCAGATACTCGGCTTCCAGCGGCTTGGTGATATGCACAACTGTACCCAGAAACGCCAACGCATCGGACGGCAGCCCCGCCGCGAGATCCAGCGGATAGCGCTGATCGGTCGGCCGGCCGGTGTAAACCGGGCGAACAGACGCGGTGGGATAAATCACATGATCCGTATCAAGCTGAACGCTCATGCGGACATAATGGTTGTCATCCTCACTGAGCAGGATTTCCGCCTGCTGCACCGACAGCGTCTCCGGCGTCAACGGCAGCGGCGGATACTTGTGAAACATCATCGCGGCCAGCGCGAGCAGAACACTTCCGGCAATCATCATCAACCATCTGAACATAAAATCCTCTTCATGGGCGCAGTCTATAAAAACAGCCCCGCGCGTCCAGCCTGATATTTGCCCCCGGAACAAAAACATTGGTCCCAATAGCCGCAATGGCTTCTTGGCGGATATTTCGAAAAATCAATGAAAAAAGGCTATTTTTCAGCATTTTAGGCCGTTTTGGGCACTTTTTGGTCGTTTTGTGGCATTTTTTCGTTGTTTTTTTAGACTTTTCGGCTGTTTTCTTCACCGGCGGAATGCCGCCAGAAGTATTTGACATTTTCGCCAAATAGTGCATTTTATTTGCATGAACAATAAACGGAAAAGCAGACTGGACGGCCGCGCCAAAATCATGAAGGCCCTCGCCCACCCCGCGCGCCTGCTCATCGTTGAGGAACTCTCCGGAGGCGAGCGGTGCGTGTGTGAATTCGTGGATATGATCGGCGGCGATTTTTCCACCGTGTCCAAGCATCTCTCCGTGCTGAAGAAAGCCGGACTGGTCATGGACCGGAAAAGCGGTCTGCAGGTCTACTATTCTCTCCGCTGTCCATGCGTGCTGAAGTTTTTTGACTGCCTCGCCGATGTGATTGCTGAACAGAAAGGCTGACGATGGACTGGAGAACTGAATCAAAGAAACTGGCGCTGATTCTGGGAGTGTTCCTGGCTATATTCTATCTTCCTGTCGGCTATGCGCGATTTGACGGCGCGGTGATGGAGGCGCTGCATCTTGTGAAATGGTACGCGCGCGAGCACGTGCTTTTGTGCCTGGTACCGGCTTTTTTCATCGCCGGCGCCATCGGGGTTTTTGTAAGCCAGAATGCGGTGATGAAATATTTCGGGCCGAAGGCCCGCAAGCTTCTTTCCTACGGCGTGGCCTCGGTTTCCGGAACCATTCTAGCCGTTTGCTCCTGCACGGTCCTCCCCATCTTCGGCGGAATCTACATGCGCGGCGCGGGGCTTGGACCAGCCATTGCCTTTCTCTATTCCGGCCCCGCGATCAACGTGCTGGCGATTGTGCTGACCGCGCGAGTGCTCGGCTGGCAGCTTGGCCTGGCGCGCGCTGTCGGCGCCGTAGCCTTCAGTATTTTGATCGGGCTGCTGATGCATCTGATCTTCCTTAAAGAAGAACGCGCAAGGCATGCGGAACCGCAGGATGTCTTCATCGGCGATGATGACAAGCCGCCCCGCCCGCTTTGGCAGACCGCACTTTATTTTTTCAGCATGGCGGCCGTGCTCGTGTTTGCCAACTGGGCCAAACCGTCTGAAGCCACAGGCGTCTGGCATGCGATTTTCGCTTCGAAGTGGATCATTACCGCTGTTTTTGGTCTCCTGCTGGTTTTCACGCTGTGGAAGTTCATGGGAGTCAAGCCGCGGCACCTGGCTGCCGGAATTGTCGCCGTGACAGCCGCTGTCCTCCTCGCTCCGGATCATCCTGTTGTTGCGTTCACCGCCGGATGCATCGCCCTTGCCGTAATCACATCGGTCAGCACACGGGAAATGAAGGACTGGCGCGACCAGACCTGGGGCTTCGCAAAACAGATCACGCCCCTTCTGCTGGGCGGCGTGCTGGCGGCGGGATTTTTCCTCGGCAGTCCGGAATCCAGCGATGCGGGCATCATCCCCAGCCGCTGGATTCAGGCGCTGGTCGGAGACAGCCCTTCTGTATTCTGGAGCTATGCGGCCGGATCCGATGCGGCGGTTCCCGGGTGGCTGTCATTCATCTGGCCGCTGTGGACCAGTTTCTTTGCGTCCATCACCGGGGCGCTGATGTATTTCGCAACACTAACCGAAGTTCCGATCCTGCGCGGCCTGATGGACAGCGGCATGGGCCAGGGTCCCGCGCTTGCCCTGCTTCTGGCAGGGCCGGCGCTTTCGCTCCCCAACATGCTGGTCATCAACTCCATCATCGGCCCAAAGAAAACGCTGGTGTATGTGGTGCTGGTTGTGGTGATGGCAACCGCAACAGGAATGCTGTTCGGAGCAGTGGCGGGATGAGGAATGGAATAATGGAATGATGGGAGAAAAGCGCATATGAAACTGATCCAGATTCTCGGGACGGGATGCCAAAAATGCAAACAGCTGTACGCCAATACAGAAGCGGCAGTTAAGGCACTGGGCATTGAAGCGCGTATCGAAAAGGTCGAAAAGATTCCGGAAATCATGAAGTACGGCGTGATGACCACTCCGGCCCTTGTGGTGGACGGGAAAGTAAAAAGCGCGGGGAAACTGCTTGCCCCGGAAGACATCCAGAAACTTTTGAACTGAACCATGAAGACCTCTGCAAGAATTATCATTGTCGTCCTGCTGGCCGCGGCGGTCGCCGGGGTCATCATGGCCAGGCAGAACCGCACGGTGCCGGAGTCTGCTGATACAACGCCGCCCGTCTCCGCCCTGCCCCGTCTCGTGGATCTGGGCGCGGACAAGTGCATCCCGTGCAAAATGATGGCGCCCATTCTTGATGAGCTGAAGGAGACCTATGCCGGGAAACTGGAAGTGGAATTCATTGATGTCTGGAAAAATGAAACCGCGGGACAGGAATACGGAATTCAAATGATCCCCACGCAAATATTTTTCTCTCCTGACGGTGAAGAGCTTTTCCGGCACGAAGGATTCTTCTCGCTCGACGAGATTCTGGCGAAGTGGAAAGAACTCGGGTATGCGCTGTGATTGAGCTTTTCACACAACTCAGCCATGCCATCGAAGGGACCCCGCTCATTGCAGCAGGGGCATCCCTGCTCTGGGGCGTCCTGAGCATCCTGCTGAGCCCCTGCCACCTCGCCAGCATCCCGCTGATCGTGGGGTTCATTGACGAACAGGGCAGCATATCAACCAAACGCGCCTTCCAGATTTCGCTGCTCTTTTCAGTCGGCATATTGATCACCATTGCGCTGATCGGGGTGCTGACGGCGCTGGCGGGCCGCATGATGGGCGATGTTGGACGTTACGGGAACTGGTTTGTAGCCGCTGTCTTCTTTGTGGTCGGGCTGCATCTGATGGAAGTGATCCCGCTCAAGTTCACGGCGCCGGAACAGGTGAACATGAAGCGCAGGGGCTATCTGGCCGCCTTAATTCTGGGCCTTGTCTTCGGAGTGGCTCTGGGCCCCTGCACGTTTGCCTACATGGCGCCGATGCTGGCGATCACCTTCAAAATGTCGGCCACCCGCTGGCTCTATGGCGCATTCCTGCTGCTGATGTACGGCCTTGGCCATTGCGGAGTTATTGTGCTGGCGGGAACTTCTTATGAATGGATTGAGCATTATCTGAACTGGAACGAGAAATCGAAGGGAGCCGTCATCCTGAAAAAACTTTGCGGCCTGCTGGTCATTCTTGGCGGGCTCTGGCTGATTTGGAGTGCTCCATGAGAACAATGCTTGCCTTGCTCCTTGCCGTCGTTGCGGGAATGCTTCTTCCCTCCCCGGACAGCTGTGCGCAGTCTCCAACCAATGCACCGTCGGACAGCGGTCTCGTGATGTACTATTTCCATCGCACCGGCCGCTGCCAGGGATGCCTGGAGATTGAGCGCCTGACCCGAAAAACGGCGGACGAATTCAAGGAGGAATATCCGCTGGATCTTTTCACTCTCGAAGTGAAGAACCTGGACGAGCCGGAGAATGAGCGCTTTGCAGATGATTTCAAGGTCACCTTCAACACGGTGGTCATTGCAAGCCGGAAAGACGGCGTTGTGGCCGGTTGGACCAATCTGAACGATCGGGTCTGGAATCTGTATTCCGACGAAGGCAGTTTTGTGGACTGCATCAAGGAAGAACTGCGAAAACGGCAGCCGGACCAGCCGGAGTAATTTCTTCATTTTTCGCGTTGACGCACTGCGTCCCCTGTTCTATATTTCGTTATATGGCTAAATATAGAAATATGAATCTTCGCGGGGCGGAGGCTGTTTTTCAGGCCCTGTCGGACAAGGGCCGCCTTCGCATCCTGTGCGCGCTCCGCCACGGGGAACTGTGCATCTGCTGGATTGTCGAAATGCTGGGCTTCGCCCCCTCCACCGTATCCAGGCACCTTTCGGTTCTCCGCAGCGCCGGACTGATCCAAACCCGCAAGCAGGAGCGCTGGGTTTACTGCTCGCTGCCCTCCATGCCCGTTTCTCCAATCATTGGAAAAATACTCCCGCAGATATTCCAATCACTGGAAAATTCACCGGAAGTCCGGGCGGATGCGCGGCTGATTAAACGAATCCTTAAAAAAGAGGCATCGAAGTGCAAAATCCGGAAAAAATGAAAATCCTGTTTCTCTGCACCGGAAACTCCTGCCGGAGCCAGATGGCCGAGGGCTGGGCTCGGCATCTGAAGGGCGATGTGATTGAGGCGTATTCCGCGGGCATTGAAACGCACGGGCTGAATCCGCTGGCCGTGAAGGTCATGAATGAGGCCGGAGTGGATATTGCCGGACACCACTCAAAGAACCTTTCTGATCTGGCCGACGTACAATTTGATTATGTGATCACCGTCTGCGACAACGCCCACGAGTCCTGCCCGATCTTTCCGGGAAAAACAAAAGTGGTGCATGCCGGATTCGACGATCCGCCGAGGCTGGCGAAGGACGCAATATCTGAGGCGGAAGCCCTCGCCCATTACCGGCGCGTGCGGGATGAAATCAGAGCGTTTGTCGAATCACTGCCGGAGAAACTGGAAATAATGGAATGATGGAATATTGGAATAATGGAGAAGCCATGAAATCAGCCGGAAGCAGTTTATATCCTCGTCTTCCCACCATTCCAATATTCCAACCCGACAGGAGCCTTGACCATGTCCTCAAGAAATAAAGACAAGATCAGACAGAATGTACGCGGCCGCTATGCCGGCATTGCGGAAGGCAAGAGCTGTTCCTGCTGCTCCGCGCCGCAGGAATCGGCAAAGCTTGGCTACACGGAACAGGACCTTCGCGATGTTCCCGAAGGATCCGACATGGGACTTGGATGCGGAAATCCGCAGGCGATAGCGGCACTCAGGCCCGGCGAAACCGTGCTGGATCTCGGATGCGGCGGAGGATTCGACTGCTTTCTCGCTGCTCGGCAGGTTGGTGATTCCGGACTCGTGATCGGCATAGACATGACCGCCGAAATGATTTCCAAGGCGCGCGCCAATGCCGAGAAATGCGGCGCAAGAAATGTTTCCTTCCGGCTGGGCGAGATCGAATATCTGCCCGTGGCGGATTCATCCGTGGACGTCATCATATCCAACTGCGTGATCAATCTTTCGCCAGACAAGGAACAGGTTTTTGCGGAAGCATTTCGCGTGCTGAAGCCGGGGGGGCGGCTGGCCATTTCGGATGTAGTGGCCGTCAAACCCCTGCCCGAGAATACAATCCGCAACATGGATCAGTACTGCGGATGCGTATCGGGAGCCATGGCCATCGCTGAACAGGAGCGCATTCTAAGAAAAACCGGCTTCACAAGCGTCAAAGTCACACCCAAACCGGAGAGCCGGGAATTCATCCACACCTGGTTCCCGGGAACCGGAATTGAAGATTGCGTTTTATCGGCAGATATTACCGCTGTAAAATCAGGAGGCAAATGATGCAGGACAGAAAAATGACAAGCATTTTTGAACGGTATCTGACCGTTTGGGTGCTGCTGTGCATAGCAGGCGGAATCATTCTTGGCAAGGTCGCCCCCCACCTGGCCAAAACTCTGGACGGAATGGCCATTTATGTCCAGGGTGCGCCGGTGGTGTCCATCCCGATTGCGATCTGCCTGTTCTTCATGATGTACCCCATCATGGTGAAGATTGACTTTGCGTCGGTGGTGAAGGCCGGCAAAAGCGGAAAACCCGTCTGGCTGACGCTGTTTGTGAACTGGGCCATCAAGCCGTTTACGATGTACGGCATCGCCCTGCTGTTTCTGGGAGTCCTGTTCCGCGGGTTCATCGGTGCCGATGCCGTTGATCTGGTCAAAATGCCGTTCGGGCTTGACCTGCCGGTCGGGGCGGAGCATGGCGCGGGCGTGGTGATCCTTCAGGACGGGATTAAAATGCTCCAGGTTCCGCTCTGGCGAAGCTATCTGGCTGGATGCATTCTGCTGGGCATCGCGCCCTGCACGGCGATGGTGCTGGTGTGGGGCTATCTGGCCAAGGGCAATGACGGCCTGACGCTCGTTATGGTGGCCATCAATTCGCTGACGATGCTGGCGCTCTACGGGGTGCTGGGCGGCTTCCTGCTGGGCGTTGGACGTCTTCCTGTGCCGTGGCAGGCGCTTGTTCTGTCCATTGGCATCTACGTTGCCCTGCCGCTGGTGGCGGGCTATTTCTCGCGCCGATGGATAATCGCCTCAAAAGGCGAAACATGGTTCAAGGAGAAGTTCCTGCATGTGCTGACCCCGGTCACCATCATCGCACTGCTGATCACGCTGGTGCTTTTGTTCAGCTTCAAGGGCGAAGTGATCCTGAACAATCCTCTGACCATTTTGTGGATAGCGATTCCTCTTTTCATCCAGACGAATCTGATCTTTGCACTGGGCTACTGGATGGCGCGGCTGCTGAAACTGTCCTATGAAGACGCCGCGCCGGCGGCCATGATCGGAGCCTCCAATCACTTCGAAGTTGCCATTGCCACCGCGACCATGCTTTTCGGACTGTCATCAGGTGCGGCGCTGGCCACGGTGGTTGGAGTGCTGATCGAAGTGCCGGTCATGCTGATGCTGGTGCGCATCTGCACATCCACTCAGAAGTGGTTTGCAAAAGAAACTTTGTGAGGCGGCACTCTTTATGCTAGGGATGCGTCATGGATCAGATTCATGATTTCTTTGCGTCCTGCATCGCCGGCACGGAAAATGTGCTTTGCGATGAGCTGCGCGAGCTGAAAATCCCGAGTGTCCGCCTGAACCGGGGCGGCATACCTTTTCGGGGCGAATGGCGCGACGGCTGGCGGGCCTGCCTTGAGAGCCGCATCGCCCAGCGCATCCAGCTTCTTCTGGCGCGGTTCCCCTGCCCCGACGAGAACGCCCTCTACAGGGGCATCCGTGAAATCGCATGGCAGGAGTACCTCACCCCGCAGAAATCCTTTGCAGTGAGCGCGGTGCTGCGGGCCAGCAAGTTGACGCACAGTGGATTCGCCGCGCTCAAGGTCAAGGACGCGATTGTGGACCACATCCGCGATCTTGAAAACAAGCGTCCGTCTGTAGACCGGGATGATCCTGATGTCCGCGTCTTTCTGTACATGGCCAATGACAAGGCCTCCGTTTATCTCGATATGTCGGGCGAATCGCTTCATATTCGCGGATATCGCACGGCTGCCGGCGAAGCGCCGCTGCGCGAGACTCTTGCAGCGGCTCTCCTGCGAATGTCCGGCTGGGACCGTAAAACAGCCCTTCTGGATCCCATGTGCGGTTCAGGAACCCTTGCCATTGAAGCGGCGCAGTGGGCGATCAACAAGGCCCCGGGTCTGGAGCGCAGGCAGTTCGGGTTTGAACGGTGGGCAAATTTTACCTCTGAAATGGCTCATGCCCTTCGCGTTTTGAAGGGCGAACTGCGCGGCGCCATCTCAGGCACCAGCCCGAAAATTCAGGCCGCGGACATTGACTCCGCCATGGTTGAAATCGCCCGGAAAAATGCCCGCACAGCAGGCGTCAGGCTTTCCTTTAAGCAGCGGTCGCTGTTTGAAACCCAGTTTGACGGCGGACGGCAACTGGTCATTTTCAATCCGCCCTACGGCGAACGGCTGGAGGCGGATCAGGAGTTCATCCGCAAAACAGCCGCGGCGGTCAGCCGGATGCACGGCTGGAGGGTCTGCATCCTTGCCGGAAGTCCTGAATACCAGCGCATGATTCCGGCCAAACCCGAGGCCGTAATCTCCCTGAAAAACGGGGATATTCCCTGCGATTTTCTTGTGTACGAAATTGATTGACACAAAGCCCCGACGGGGAGAAACTGCAAATAGAGCGGGATGCAGTTTGGGGTGCGTTTCGCGGGGAGGTTGTGTCATGAAAAGCAGTACTGTTCTTCTCTTTTCGGCATGTTTTCTGTACTCGGCGGTTTCAGCATTCGGGGGGCCTTCACTTCCAGTCACCAAGCCGCCCGTCGCGGATCAAAGTATACTGACCGGGCCTCCGGTTGATCCAGCGGCCACGAACGGGCAGTGGTTCCTCGATTATGCCAGCGGTGTTGAACATTATCGCACACATGAGTTCCACGACAACCTGTTCGGCGGCCTGATGGGGGTCAATGCCATCACGGGATTTGTAAGCAGCATTACCTATCTGGCCGGACCCGGTTCGCCGATCACGGCATTCAGCATTCAGGCAACGGTCTGGAATGACAACACCCCCGTCGGGGAATATATGGGCGGCACGAACAGCCATGGCGAATCACTTCTGTATATAGAAGCTCCTTACACGGACACACTGTACAACGTGAAGCTGACGGCCTCGTTTGCGGTCACAGACACGACCAACCTGCCTTCTCCGTCTCCCATCGGGCCGTATCCGCCGTATCTGGATCAGCAGCCGTACATTGAAGCCACGAATGAAGACCAGGCCGCATGGTACTGCTGGTCACCGGAAAGTGTTGAGTCTCCGACCGGCGGTTATTTCGTGCCGACCTGGGACTTTGGCGACATCCTCCCCGGACAGTCCTCGACCCGGCAGCTTGACTTTATTGTTCCCGCCACGATGTCCCCGATAGATTTCCGCTACAGCGTGCTTGTGCAGTCGCAGGCCACGCAGGCGGATATTCTGCTGAACCGGAGCACCTCGCTGAAAATCAGCACCTGGATGGATACCATATACTTCGATACTGGGGCCCCTTATCCGGAAGAACCCTTCCGCGGGAGCGATGTGTCGGTGTTTCACAGCATCCCGGAAGAGGAGGAAGAGCCGGAACAGGATTTCGGCGATGCGCCGGATCCCAACTATCCGACACTGCTGGTTAATGACGGCGCGCGGCACATCATCGTCCCGGGGATACAAATGGGATCCGCCATTGACGCTGAAGCCGATGGACAGCAGTCTCCCAATGCGGACGGCGATGACAATGCGGGTATTGCCGACGAAGACGGGGTCAGCTTCATGGGGCTGAATTATGCTGGACAGATCAGCACCGTGGCGGTGAGCTGCTCCACATCAGGCTGGCTCTACATCTGGGTGGACTTTGACGCCAACGGCAGCTGGGGTGATTTCGGCGAACATCAGAACCAGTGGGCCACACAGGGTCTGAATTATGCTCAAATCGCCTTCCCCACCAACGCCGCCATCGGAAACACCTGTGCCCGCTTCCGTTTCACCACCGACACCAATTCATTGAACAACACCGGCCAGGCCCGCGACGGAGAAGTGGAAGACTATCTCATCACGATTAAAAAAGAGGAAG
>Ga0116142_10001778_pt1 | contig 25073 bp, 20 predicted proteins | sample AD_UKC033_MetaG_FD_89785 | JGI IMG/M metagenome (GOLD analysis project Ga0116142, IMG submission 89785) | Active sludge microbial communities of municipal wastewater-treating anaerobic digesters from USA - AD_UKC033_MetaG | ecosystem: Engineered > Bioreactor > Anaerobic > Digestate | place: USA... | reverse complement strand
TCGCCTTGAACGATAAAGCCGTGTTTTCCGTAGAAATCGGTCAGATGCGCCTGCGCATGCATCTTAAAAGCGGAGAAGCCGTTCTGTTGTGAAATGCTCACCATATAGTCCACCAATTGGTGGCCGATGCCAGTGCCGCGATAAGCTTTGCGAACCGCGATGCGTTCGAGTTTGGCATAGTCGCCTAGGTAACGAATTCGGCCTGCCGCAATCGGTTCACCTTCTCTTTCTCCCAGGATATGGGTGGCCGAGTGTTCGTATTCATCCATCTCAAGGCCATAGGGAACGCGCTGTTCTTCGACAAAAACGATTGCGCGCACCATGAAGGCTTTGAACAGGTCATCCAGAGATGTGGCGATTTTAAACATATCTTTTCCTTTGGCCTCATCAACAAAGTACAAAAAATAGCTCAGCCAAGCAATGAATTTTCCTTCGACTATTCTGTTGCTTTTCCTGGATTCGTCTGGCACAGAATCTGGGGGTTTTGACAGGAAATCGCTTTTCGCAAGCGAAATGATTGAATTTGGCAGCTGTTTTCGTTAAGTTGTCTCATCGTTCAAGTGTTTTGGGATTGGGATAACAGCAGAACACCGTGAGATGTTGTTGCGGTCTGGCAAACCGATGCAAGCTGCACGTTCAGCGTTGGGGAGCCTTGCTGACAATTGGAGAGATCGATGAAAAGTGTGTTGTCGCAATATCGTGCCTGCCGCCTGTGCCCGCGGTTGTGCAGTGCAGACCGCACCGCCGGACGGAGGGGGATCTGCGGCGAGAGTGCCGAATTGCGTGTGGCAGCGGTGCTCGCCCATTTTGGCGAAGAGCCACCGATATCCGGAGAACGAGGGTCAGGTACTGTTTTTTTTAGCGGCTGTTCGCTGCGGTGCTGTTTCTGCCAGAACATCCAGATTTCCCAAGAGCACCTGGGAAAAACGATTTCTGCCGAGCATCTGGTGGAAAGCCTGCAGCAACTGGCAGAAACATCTGGTGTACACAATATCAATTTTGTCACTCCAGATCATTTTGCGGCACATTTGCCGCTTATCGTTGCACAGCTGCGGACGAAAAAAATCGATATTCCCATGGTCTACAACACTTCGGGTTATAGCCTGGTCCCGGTGTTGCAGGAATTGGAGCCTTTTATTGATATCTATTTACCCGATTTCAAATACAGCGACAGCGATCTGGCCAACAAGCTTTCGCATGCGCCCGACTATCCGGATAAAGCCTTAAACGCCGTGGCTGAGATGGTGCGGCAAAAAGGGTTTTTGGACAGTTTTACCAGTGGGCATGTCGTCGCTGGCCAGGGCACCCTGGTGCGCCACCTGGTATTGCCGGGTTTTATCAGCAACAGCATCGATGCGCTCTCGATGTTGTACACGGAATTTGGACGTGATTTGCCTATCAGCTTGATGTCACAATTTCATCCGGTGGGCAAGACCGAGATTGAATCGCTGCAGCGGCGGCTCTATCGACAGGAATTCCAACAATCGGTGCAGCATGCTCAAGAGCTCGGCTTTCAACATCTTTTTATTCAGGATACCGAACTCGATGAAGAAGGGGATGATGCGCCTTTTGTTCCCGACTTTAGGCGCAAATCGCCTTTTCGCGGCAATCAGGGTGAGGATCAGCTGAAATAGTTTTCCTTAACATCTTTGAGCGAGCGAACGATTTGGCCGGAGAGGAGCGCCACCAGCCGTTTGCTGCTTGTGTAGATCGCTTGCAGATTCATTTTTTGCACCAGGGTCAAGTTGGAACTGTCTTCGTTGGTCAAGGTGCGACAAAGAGCAGCGATCGCTTGTGCAGCATTTTGCACTTCATCCAGCCAGGTTGCATCAGAAGCCATCGGTTCGGCAGGCGTTTGTTGTGGGATTGGCGTCGGATTGTTGGCTTGAAATCGGTTTAGTTGGATAATATTTTCTATGACAGAGACCAGTTCGCGGTGTCCGAAGGGTTTGTTTAAAAACGCGCGCAATCCCAAGGCATAACAGCTCTTTATATCTTCGAGAAATTCGGAGCGTGCTGTAAGAATAACGATAGGGGTATCTTTGATCTCGTGATAGAGCTTGTCCTGACCGATCATCTTGATAAATTGTGCGCCGTTGAGATCCGGCAACATGTAATCGAGGATAACAATATCGGGCTTTTCCAAAAGGGCTTTGTCCAGTCCTTCTTGCCCGGTGCGGGCAGAGAGAAAATCATAACCGGCACGGGTAAATATTCTCTGACCGATCAGAAGCATGTCGATATTGTCATCGACGAGTAGGATTTTGCCTTTCATGGGTTGCTCTCCTACAGCTATGCTGGGTATTTCCTCTGCGGTACACCGGCCAAGATTGGTTTTGTGCCGGCGAACTCTTGCGGCATGAGTACCTAGCGAATCATTTCTTCCGCATCCTCTTGGGGCAAAATGGTTTTGTTTTGCCCAGACGCGTGCGGCAAATAGACCGAAAAAACCGACCCTCGATTGATCTCGCTCTGAACCTCGATGCGGCCGTTATGCATCTCAACGATCTGCTTGACCAACGCCAAACCCAGGCCGGTCCCCTGCGTTTCCCGCACTTTCTCGTTGTCTGTAACGCGGTAGAATTTGTCAAAAATCTTGTCGAGCGCTTCAGGGGGGATGCCGTAGCCCTGATCGTGGATCCGCACCATCACTGCTTCTGGAAGATCTTTGATAACGATATCGATGCGCGTTCTGTCCGGGCTGTATTTGATGGCATTGGAAAAGAGGTTGAGAAAGACTTGTTCCATCATGCCGCTGTCCGCAAAGACTTTGCTGATTTCCTGTGGTGCATGGACATCGACCTTGATTTCTTTTTTATCTGCCAAATAGGCGTTGTTGCCGACAACCAAATAGATCGTATCGCTGATGTCGAGTTCGGTTTTTTTCGGCTGGATGCGTCCCGATTCGATTCTGGAGATATCGAGAAACTTGTTGATCAAATCGCTCAGGCGGCTGGCTTCTTTGAGAATTATCGTTGCATATTCGACTGACTGCTCATGGGTGATGTCTTCATCCAACAAAAGTTCGCTAAAGCCGGAGATGCTCGTCAGCGGGGAGCGCAGTTCATGCGCAACCATGGAAACCAACTCGGTTTTCATGCGGTCGATCTCTTTTTGCTGGGTCACATCTCGCAGGACAGTGACAATACCGATTAACTCGCCGTCTTGTTGTTGTACCCGGGCTGCGCGGGCTTGCAGGATGCGCGGTTTCCATTCGCCTTCCACTTTGGTGGTTATTTCGACGGACGGCAATTGGCTTTTTTTGCGGCTGGTTGCTTCGGCGATCAATTGCAGCAGTTTTGGCTCTTTGATCAGTTCGGAAAGCGGGTGTTCTGTGATTTCCTTTTCGGTGATATTGAACCAGCGTTCAGCATAGTTGTTCAAAAGCAGGATTCGCGAGCGGGGATCGGTCACGATAACCCCGTCGGCGATATTGCGCAAAATTGTTTGGGTTTTGTTGCGCTCGGCGATGATCTGCGCCAAATTCATGTTGTCTAGCCGGCGCAGTTCGGTGGTCATGTAATTGAACAAGCGTGCCAAGCGGCCCAATTCATCATCAGAGGAAATGGCAATTTTATGGTCGAAATTGCCGCGTGCAATTTCAGTGGCGCTTTTGGTAAATTCGGCAATGGGATTGTCTATATAGCGGTAGAGATAGAGTGAAATCGCAAAAGCCAGCAATAAAGCAAATCCGACGATAGCGACAAGACCGGGAAAAACCTCGAGATTCAATTGTGCATCGCTTTGGAGCAGGACGAGCCACAGAATGATCATCGGAATGAAAATCGCAAGAAGAGTAAAAAAGAAGATTCTTCGCAGGATTCTGCTTTTGCTTAATAGTTTTAAGCCATTGATCTTCATCGTCTTAACCTTCATCCACGACTCGGTTTCGCCCTTCTGACTTGGCTCGATAGAGCCGCTTATCAGCGCATTCGATCAATTTCTCGGCTGTTTTGCCATCCTGTGGAAAAGTCGCGACACCCATGCTGACCGTCAGATTACCATTCGGTTGCATTTCCTGCTTTGGATAAGGTTGCTTTTCCACCAACAGGCGGAGCTTTTCCGCCACGACCCGCGCAGAATCATGGGGTGTCCCGGATAGAACAATCGCAAACTCTTCGCCGCCATAACGGGCGGCAAAATCGATGTTGCGAATATTGTCATGCATCAACCGTGCAATGTCGCGCAAAACCTGGTCGCCAGCCAGATGACCGTGGGTGTCGTTGTAGTTTTTAAAATAGTCGATATCAACCATGATCAACGACACTTCGGTCTGGTGGCGTTCAGCCCGCCGCAGTTCCTGTAAAAGATAATCCTTGAAACAGCGATAGTTGTTCAAACCGGTGAGACCATCGGTGACCGCCAATTCACGCAACCGTTCTTTGGCTTGTTCCAGCAGACGCACTTTTTCCTGCAGAGCATCGTGCAAGGTCTTGATGCGCAAAAGGGATTTGACCCGTGCCAAGAGTTCCAGCTTGTTGAAGGGTTTGGTGATAAAATCGTCAGCACCGGCTCCAATTCCTTTGATTTTGTCCTCAATTTCGTTCAGAGCGGTGACCATAATCACCGGGATATACCGCGTTTTCTGATCGCTTTTGAGGATTCGACAGGTTTCGAAGCCGTCGAGCTTGGGCATCATCACGTCGAGCAAAACCAGATCGGGACTGGCATTGGCGACCTGTTTCAGCGCTTCTTCGCCGTTTCGAGCAACGACCGTTTCATAACCCGCACCATTCAGGTGGGTCTGGAGCAGCTGGATATTCACCGGGATGTCATCGACAACGAGAATTTTCGCCGGTTGATTTGCCTTCAAATAATCCAATCCCGCTCCTTGCATGATTGCTGGCCATTTGCATGAAGAGACTGATAGAGTTGTGTGTAAAATTAAAAAAGCAAAGATTTGTCGACGATCCGATCGCGCTTCACTCTTTGGCAAGGCTTGTCGGCCGTCAGATGGTTTTGTCCTTTTCCCAGGTTTTTCCTTGACCTTGCATGCCTGTCCGAAATCCATCACAGCTAAGGAACATACAATATCCAGTTTTGTTTGTCAAGGGATTTTTCCGATTTCTTTCCAAGGGTTGCAAAGGGAAAGCCGATTATAATTAAATATTTAGGGTCATGGAAGATGCTTCCCGGATTCGGTGTTAACCGAATCAAAAATCATTCAGTCACTTAATCCTTATGTGGTTGCACAAATGGCGGTTTTCACCCTCTGTGTATTGCTATCAGATTGATTTTCTGTGAGATTCGGTGCTGCGCACCGAATCCGGGTGCTTTGGTAAGCATCACCGTATGCTGGATAGTGATTCTGTTTCCCTGGCAGGCCGGTGCGGTGCCGACCCCTGTCAGCCACTTCTGCTCGTTCTGACGCTGAGATTGGTCAGAAATTGGACAGGAGTTGCCTGGCCTGCTGAAAGTTTGCAATCGCTTTTTGCACCCAGGTGTCCTGGAACGCCATCAACAGATAACGGCCTTGATCTCCCCAGATTCTGCCAGCCATTTCGATGGTCAGAGCTTGCTTGATGATCTGCCTTTGCAGAATCTCGGTGCTTTTAGCTGATCTTTGTCCGGCAAGAAGCCGGTTTGCAACGGCATTGACCAGCGAGTCAGGAACATGAAAAGTCGAGGCATTGCTCAAAGCGAGGAGCAGCAATTGCGGATGGCGGTTCACATAGTCATCTGCGACTTGCCAGAATCGCCCTTCGTTCTGCAAATGTTGGTAGAAATTATCCGGCAATGCTGTTTTAGATTGCGATAACATGAGATCTGGGGCAATTCCCCCGGCGCCCTGCAGCACCCGGCCTTTGGGGGTTTTAAAGGTCAGGGCGTTTTGCTCCGAATCGCTGCGCTGAATGGATCTGCCCAGCGGTGTGTAAAACCTGGCGGTTGTCAGCAAAAGAGCGGAGCCGTCCTGCATCGGGTATTCAGTCTGCACCAGGGCTTTGCCGAAAGTGTTTTGGCCTGCAATCAGACCTCGATCCCAATCCTGGATAGCGCCGGCAACAATCTCGGCGTCGCTGGCGGTTTGTTCGTTCACCAACACAATCAGCGGCAGGTTGGGGATCAAAGACCGCGAAGCAGTAGAAACATAACGTTTGTTCGCTTGAATGGAGCGACCTTTGGTGTAGGCGATGAGTCTGCTGCCGGGTAGAAATCGATTGGCGACTTCGATTCCTGCATCCAGTTCGCCCCCCTGGTTGTCGCGCAAATCGAGAATGAGCTGTGACATCTGACTTTGATTCAGACTCTGGATCGCTTGATCCAGTTCAGCGGGAGTGCCGGCGTGAAAATACAAAAGCTTGATGTAACCGGTCTCTTTATTCAACATCCCTGCAGCTGCGATGCTGTTTGGCTGTAAGGGCTCGACGGGTACGCGTATGTTTTTAACCTGACCCGATTGCCGGCGTTCAATGGTCAGAAGAATCGTCGTGTCGGCACTTTGTGACAACAGATTTTGAATTGACAAGTTGTCAAGAGAACTGACCGACCGGCTCTTGATGTGGGTGATTTGGTCGCCCAATTGCACTCCCGCCCGTGCCGCCGGCCCATTTTCCATCAACGAGATCACGGTTAATAGGCCATTGCTGCGATTGTACTTGATTCCGATACCGCTCTGGTGTTGATAGCGGCGCTTCCAAGTCGAGTACTCGTCGGAATTTAAATAGACGGAATGCTGATCCAGCTCGGTGAGGATGCCGCGCAGAGCGGCATCAAGCAGCTGTTCAGGATTCTTTTCCTCGATATAAAAGCGCTCGATTTTCTCCAGGATCAGGCTCAACATCATCCATTTGTTGAACATCTGCTGGCTGGAGGGAATTGCTGGCAACGCGGCGAGAACAAGAAGACAAATTGCTGCACAACCGGTGACCAGGGACCGCCGCAATCGTCGGTTTTGGGTATTCATTCATGTATCCATGGTTGAAATGGGGGATCCGGAGAAGGGTTCAGCTGATCCTGAGCGCTTTTCCCGATCCTGATCGATAGATTATTTCGATTAAAATTAAGGCTTTTCTCGAAAAAAATCAAGGACTAAAAGCATTCGCTGCTCGCGTCTCCAGTCCGGATTGGCATAATCCGGGCAAAGCGAATCTGTTGATGACTGGCGATATCTGGTGGTATCGTAGAGATCCTTGTAGCCGCCGGCCGGTTGCTTGGCAGGTAAAGGGTGTTTATTTCGTGTTGCTGGCGGATCGAACAAAGCGGAGTTGTTTTAGAACAACCGGCTATTTCATGCCTGATCAAGCTGTTGCGGCTCAAACCGAAAAGCAGCATACAGGTTTTTCTCATTTGCCTTCAGCATGGGGGCATGTTCATGGGTGATCATCTCATCTCACGAAAAAGAGCTTGACATTTAGCCAGACAAAAATTACTTTAAAAGGTTTATGTTCTTTCATTTTCAATTTGTTGCTGGAATGACTACATTGCATTATTGTCGGTCACGTGTTTCATTTTGTATTGATCTGTGATTCGATTATTCTCTGTTTTTGCGGTTTAGCCAATCGCAAAAAAGTCTGATCATGACGGATCAATAATAAAAACAATGATTAAGTAGAATCATCAAAAACGGCAAAGGTTGCAGGCATTTGTCGCTTTATTCCCTTTTCGATTCAGTCGCAAATTCAATGCCAGAGCAAACGGCTCTGGTTTTTGGCGAGGTGAGAGTGAGCTATGGGCGCCTGGCTGAAGCGGTGCGCCGTCTTGCCAATGGTTTGCGTTCTTTGGGCGTGGCGCCAGGCGATCGTGTGGCGATTTTGTTGCCCAATGTGCCCCATTTCCCTATCAGTTATTATGCAGTCCTGGCACTCGGAGCGGTTGCTGTACCGGTCAATTTTCTCATCCGGCCACAAGGATTGCGCTCGCTTTTAGCCGACAGCGGCGCCAAGGTTTTAATCACCTGGGATGGTTTTCGTCATTTGTTCACCGGTGTCCTGCAGGAAGGCATTGCCTGCCAAAAAGTGGTGGTTCTGGGGGAGCACTGCCCCAGTTTTGCCCGACCCCTGACCCTGTTGATGCAAGAGAGCGGCAGCGATCTGGAATTCGAACCGGCAGCAGAAACCGTCCCGGCTGCGATCAATTATACTGCTGGCACCGCGCATGATTCCCTGGGTGCGGTGATGACGCATCAGGCGCTTTTAACCAATATGCAAACCAGCCGAGAAATGTTCCATATCAACGAAAATGATCGCATTGCAGCGGTTATCCCGATGTGTCATTCATTGGCACAGGTTTTGTGTATGCACCTGTCGTTGCTCAGCGGGGCGACTTTGGTGCTGATTTCGCGGTTTCAGCCAAAACCGGTGATGGAGATTTTGGGCAAGGAGGGTGTGACTTTTTTGCCGGCAGTGCCTTCGTTGATCGCAGCTCTGGCCGATACCGACGAAACCGAGAGGGCATTGCCCGATCTTAAGGCTGTTCTTTGTTATGGCGGTCGGGTCGATGAATTGATGGTAAAGAAATTTGAAGAGCGTTTTTCCACTCGTTTGTTTGTCGGTTACGGATTAACGGAGGCAGGACCGCTGGTCAGCTGTCATCGCCTGTACAGCGATTACCGGCCCAATTCAGTGGGGCAGCCGCTGGTCGGCACAGAAGTGCAAATTTTAGACGAGACTGGAACGCTTTTATCGCCCTACGCTACCGGAGAAATCTGGGTCAAGAGTCCATCAATCATGTCGGCTTATTACAATCATCCTGACCAGACTGCGCTGCAGCTGAAAGATGGTTGGCTTTTCACCGGTGACATCGGTTATATCGATCTCGACCACTATCTTTATGTCGTCGAGCGCAAAGAGGATCTGATCGTCAAAAGCGGATTTCCAATTTTTCCGCATGAAGTCGAAGATATTCTCTGCAGCCACAGTGCAGTTGCGGAAGCAGCGGTAGTGGGGGTTGGCGCCAATGCGCAATCGCCGGATGTCAAAGCTTTTATCGTCCTCTGTGCCGGTGCGCAAGTGCAAGAGAATGAATTAATCGAGTTATGCAAACAAGCTTTACCCATGTACAAGTGTCCTCGTTTTATCGAGTTTTGTTCTGCTTTGCCCAAGAGTCCAACCGGTCGGGTTTTGAAACGGTTGTTGCGTTCTTAAATTTTACCTCGACGTCGATATGGAAATTAACCCCAGGCGCAATGCGCTGATCATGAATGGAGGCAAACAGTGAAAGAGTATGTTCTCACGGATATACGCAATGTCGCGTTGGTTTCGCACTTGTCGGTAGGAAAAACCACGCTCGCTGAGGGCTTTTTGTTTAGCGCCGGTGCGACCAATCGAATAGGAACCGTGGATGACGGGACCACGACTTCTGACTATCGGACAGACGAAATCGAACGCAAGGTTTCCATCGGCGCCGCATTGTTGTCTTTTGAATGGAAAAAAGTCAAATACAATGTATTGGATTTGCCCGGGTATCAGGATTTTCTCGGTGAGGTCAAGTGCGGATTGCGGGTTGCGGATTTGGCTCTTGTTCTTGTCAATGCCACCTCTGGTGTTGAAGTCGGCACCGAGCTGTGCTGGGAAATCCTGGAAGAATACAAAATACCGCGTCTGTTTGTGATCAACCGGTTGGACAAAGAACACGCGAATTTTGACTCGGTTTTGGCCAAAACCCGTGAATCGTTTGGCAACAACGCAGTACCGATCCAGTTTCCAGTCAATGCGGGTGAAGGATTCAATACCGTTATCGACTTGCTGCAGATGAAAGCTCTTGTTTTTGCCGCCGACAAATCAGGCAAATTCGAAGTGCGGGAGATTCCGGCGGAATTGAAAAAGAAAGCCGATGACCTGCGCAATCAGCTGGTGGAAAAGATCGCTGAAAGCGACGACAAGTTGATGGAAAAATATTTCGAGGCCGGCGAACTGAGCGAAGAGGATCTGGTCCGCGGCTTGCGCATCGGTATTCTGAATCGGACGATCTACCCGGTCGCCTGCTCTGCCGCTGCACAAAACATGGGTACCCAAACCCTGCTCAACATCATCAATGAATACGGCCCAAGCCCCGCCGCATTTCCCAAAGTAAAAGCCAGAACCACGCAGGACGAAGAGATCGAGGTGTTGCAAAAGCCCGACCAGCCTTTTGCCGGTTTCGTTTTTAAGATCATTTCTGAGCAACATGTCGGTGACCTGGCTCTCGTTCGCGCTTACTCTGGTCAGATCGAACAGGGTGATGAAGTCATCAACACCAGCAAAAATTCGAGCGAAAAGATCGGTCAAATCTATTCTCTATGCGGCAAAAACCGCAATGAAATATCGGCACTCAGCGCCGGCGATATAGGCGCCCTAGTGAAGCTAAAGGACACTCATACCTCCAATACCCTGGCCGTAAAGTCCCGCCCTGTCGTCTTCGCTCCCATCGAGTTCCCGGAACCTGTGGTTCAGGTTGCGGTCGTGCCAAAAGCCAAAGGCGATGAAGAAAAAATATCCAACGGCTTGCATGCGATCAATGAAATTGATCCAAGTTTTAGGGTTATGATCGACCCGGAACTCAAACAAACCGTTCTATCAGGGCAGGGCGAATTGCATTTGGCAGTGATTTTACAGCTTTTGAAAGAGCGCTATGGAGTCGAGATCGAGCAAAAGAAACCCAAAATTCCGTATCGTGAGACGATAACCGGCAAAGCGGACGAAAAGTACCGACACAAGAAACAATCGGGCGGTGCGGGGCAATTTGCGGAAGTCTGGATGCGCATCGAACCTACGGCCACCGGCAGCGGTTTCGAATTTGAGAGTCAGGTGGTTGGCGGTGCCATTTCCGGAAGCTTTATCCCTGCCATCGAAAAAGGCGTAAAGCAGATTTTGCAAGAGGGTGCGATTGCTGGATACAAGATTGTCGATGTTAAAGCGATTGTTTATGACGGCAAGGAACACCCGGTAGATTCCAAGGATATCGCTTTTCAAATCGCAGGACGCGAAGTGTTCAAAATGTGTGTGCAGAACGCCAAACCGATCCTGTTGGAACCGATTTACATCGTGACGATCAAATGTCCGGAAGAATATATGGGCGACGTGATGGGCGATCTGTCCAGTCGCCGCGGACGCATTCAAGGGATGGAATCGCAGGGGCACAACCAATTGGTGAAAGCTTTGGTGCCGCTGGCAGAACTGCACGACTATGCCACTCGTCTGCGCTCCCTTACTCAGGGGCGTGCAACCCACAGCCGTGTTTTTTCGCATTACGATTCAGTGCCCAAAGAGCAGGAACAAAAAATCATCAACGAATCCAAAGAACAGCAGAGCTGAGCGAGAGGCTGCCTCGCCAATTGAGGCAGCCTTTTTTTGGCCTCGCGATCAGCGCCGAAAAATATGGGCGATCCTTGCCGCTGCAAGTGCAGTCGAAACGCTGCACTTGCACCCGTCTTTTGTCAGCCCCAGATTCGGTGTTAACCGAATCAAAAAACATTCAATCGCTTATTCTTGATGCGGTTGCGAAAAAGTCGCTTTTCACCCAACGCGCATTGCCACCAGATTGATTTTCTTTAAGATCCGGTGCTGCGCACCGGATCCGGGTCAGCATCGTTCTTGTTGACCAATCGGATGTTTCTTTTGCTGACCGATCCTCAATTCTTTTCATTCCTTGCTTTTTATCCGATCCCAGATTGCATCCATTTCTGCGAGGGTTGCAGATGAAAAAGAGAGATTCTGCTTTTGCATCTCATCCTCGATTGCATGGAAACGGCGGGAAAATTTATCGATGGTGTGGCGCAATGCATCTTCAGGATTGTGTTGAAGGTGGCGCGACAGATTGACCAGTGAGAAAAGCACATCGCCCAATTCTTCTTGGATGTCGCTTTCGGATTGCCGTTCGACCGCTTCACGCAGTTCAGCCAATTCTTCTTCAATCTTTTCCCAAACCGGGTTGATATCGGGCCAATCAAAGCCCACGGCTGCTGCTTTGTTCTGCAAGCGATAAGCGCGCACCAGAGCCGGCAGTTCTTTCGGAATACCGTCAATTGCCGATTTCTTGCCCTCTTTTTTGAGCTTTGTTTTTTCCCAGAGTTTGATTTGTTCGGCGGCGCTATCGACTTTTTCATCTCCAAAGACGTGGGGATGCCTCCGGATGAGCTTTTGATTGATCGAATCGATGACATTGGCGATGGTAAACTGGTTGGCCTCCGCAGCCATCTGGGCATGAAAAATGATCTGCAGCAACAGATCACCAAGTTCTTCTGCTAGATCCTCAATGCGGTGTTCGTCGATGGCTTCGATCACCTCATAAGTTTCTTCCAACAGATGTTGTCGCAGGGATTCATGGGTCTGCTCGCGGTCCCATGGGCAACCCTGGGGACTGCGCAGTTGCGCCATGATCTCGACCAGCTGGCTGAATTTATCTTTGCTCTCCTGCAAGGATTCTCCTTTCCGTGCTCTTTTTCGACCGTCGATTGGACGATTCATGGATAAAACAAAACATAGGCGAAAAACCCGAGAAAAGCAATGCTGTTTTGTATCCATCCAGGCCTTGCTGTAAACCAAAATTCCATTTGCCACCAGCTCCACAAAGGAAAAACCTTGCTTATTATGCGGAATTTAGCTACTTTTTTTGAGTCTGTGCAGTCGATTGCCTGTCGGTCGGTTGTGCAGTCTGAACATCAGTTATGGACGACAAGACCTGGCGAAACGCCGTCTAACGGAGTGGCACAAACATGGATTTCAATCGTCGCGCTCTTGTTCTCATTTGCTCTTTGATATCATTCATTTGTTTTATACAATGCGCCCATCGAGCTTCTTTTCCGGCTGCAGCGGAATCGAGCAGCTTGTTGCGCGAGGAACTCGATGAATTGTTTGGCGATCCTCAATTTGCCAATGCGCATTGGGGCGTTGTGATCCGATCTTTGGAAACCGGCGAAACGCTTTACCAGCGGAACGGCAACAAGGGATTTATGCCCGCGTCAAACATGAAACTCTTCACCACGGCCGCAGCCCTGGTTGCTTTGGGCCCGGAATTCCAATACACAACAGATATTTGCGCAACAGCCGCCGTCGACTCGGAGGGTGTGCTGCAAGGCGATTTGGTTATTCGCGGCAGAGGCGATCCGTCGATCAGCGGCCGGTATACCGATGGAGAGGTGACTGCAGTCTTTCGTGCCTGGGCGGACAGTTTAAAAGCCCACAACATCCGTTCGGTTAGCGGCCGCATCATTGGGGATGACCGCTATTTCGACCACGAGATTCTCGGCGATGGCTGGTCGTGGGATTACCAGTCCGATTACTATGCCGCCCAGATCAGTGCCTTGTCGTTCAACGAGAACTGTGTGAATATCGTTTTTTCGCCGGGTGATTCCATTGGCGCGCTAGCCCGGTTTCGGCTGGAACCTGAGACTTTATACATTTCTGTCGATAATCAGGTCATCACCGGTGATGAGCAAGGTGGCAGTGAGATCTATCTTGCGCGCAAGCGCGGCACCAATGAGGTGATTTGCAGAGGCCGTCTTTCCGTCTCCGAGTCCGAAAAACGCGATTGGGTCACGGTTGAAGATCCGGGCAAATTTGCCGCGGTGGTTTTGCGGGACTGTCTGTCGGCCGCCGGTATCCGTGTCCACGGCGAAGCAACCACTGTCCGAGAGCTGCAAGAGGGTCTGGATCGAGTGGACCGAGGTCAATTGATTTTTCAGCATCAGTCGCCGCCGCTCAAGGAACTGATCCGGACGACGAACAAGGTAAGCCAAAATTTGTTCGCAGAATTGTTGTTTCGCACCGTCGGCCGGAATGTCGGTGGTCAGGGCAATGCCAACACGGCGGAAAAAGTGGAAAAAGAGCTGTTTGCCGACATGGGCATCGCACCGGCCTATCTGGCGATTGCCGACGGCAGCGGCCTTTCCCGGTTAAACCTGGTAACGCCGAACAGTGTGGCTCAGCTCTTGACCTACGTTCGGCGCCATGCCTATGGCGAGGTGTTCTATTCATCATTGCCGATAGCTGGGGAGGATGGCACGATTTCCTCACGGATGATCGGCACCGCCGCGCAGAACAATGTGCGCGCCAAGACCGGCTATATCGGGCGGGTAAGGGCGTTGTCAGGCTATGTCACCACCAGGGACGGTGAAGAACTTGTTTTTTCGATGATTGTCAACAATTACACGGTTCCGACAAGCCTGGCCAACACCGTACAGGATCGCGTTTGCGAGCGATTGGCCAATTTCAGACGCTAGAACGGACCGTCCGGTGCGATGGCCATTGTGAGATTAACCATTGCAGGCCGGTGCAGCTCAGGCGGATGGTTGTGCCGCGAGGTCTGACAATCCCGGCGGCGGATGATGAATTGAAAGATCTGTCGTGCAGGATCGCAACAGGGAGGTAGAGCGATGTTGATCCCCAGCGTCCCAAAACCGCGCAGCTTTAACTATCAGCCGCAGTATTACGATCCAAGCGCCGAAGAGGAAAAGCGCATCCATTTTCGGCGAATACGTCACAGCGAATCGCCCAGGAGCGGTTCGCTGTTGCGGTTGTTGATTTTGGCTGGACTATTGATCATGGCTATTTTTTATTTGTCCCGTGCCACTCATAAAACGTCGACTGCTCCGGATGCTCCGGCCGGGCAAATTCAGGTCGAAGATATAATTGTCGTCGATTAGCTTCGCTCGGTCAACTTTGTCCCGCAACTTTTGTCAGGCATCTCTTGGCGCCTGCCCCCTCCTCAACGGCTTCATGGGAGTAGGTCTGCTTTTCTTTTGGTCAGTCCTCAGTCGAACTGCAGCGATAGACAAATAGTACTCTAGCGATGGTTTAAAAACAAGAGAAAATGGTCTCTCAGCCCCAAGAAAGATTGCAGCACGACAAAAGCCCAAGTTGGTTGTGGCGCAGGCGCTTGTCGCATTGGTACGGAGCGCTGCCCATCCGGATGAAGTTGATCCTGACAACCGGTATCATGGTGGTCATCTTGATGTCCATTCTCAGCCTGCTTTTGTTGCAGCAGGCCAACAAGTTGTTGCGCGACCGATTATCTGAAACTTGCTATCTCTCGCTTCGCCATACCTCTCAAACGATCAAAGGCGACCTTTTGCCCTATTATCTTTCTGTTGATGATGTTAACAGTGGCTCACTCTATGCAGGTCATATCCGCGAGGCGATCCATGATATTCTCAACGAAGAAATCGAAGGTCTTCTCTATGCTTGTGTTGTGGACCGCAACGGCTTGATCATCGCCCATACGGACCGTGAAATGATCAATCGGCGGGTCAGCCGAGCCGACAGCCTCTTGTTGGCTGATACGGAGAACACTTTTACGCGCGAAACCGGCAACATCATTGAGTATATCCATCCCTTGTTCGCCAAGCGAGAGAGCAACCAGGCAGAAAAGGTGTTTCTTGGCGGTACGGTGCTCGGTTTTTCGAAAAAAGTGATTTTCAGCCCCATTCATCGCGCGACAAGGGCGATTATCACCACCGCTTTGCTGATCATCCTGCTGTCGGTTGTTTTGATTTATTACATCGTGCGGCGAATGACAGGACAAATCGACGCTCTTTCCGAAGGAGTGCGTCGGGTCAGCCGCGGCAATCTCAATGTGCAGATACAAGTCATCACCAAGGATGAACTCGGGCAACTGGCGCGCGAATTCAATTCCATGATCGTGCATCTGCGCGAGAAATTGCAGATGCAAAAATTTGTTTCCAAATTGACGGTTCAGATGATCGAAAAACGGTCTACCGCCCGCGATCTCTTGCCAATCGGTGAGCGGCGCGGTGTGACCTTGCTCTTTTCAGATGTGCGCAATTTTTCCTCTCTCACCGAACAGATGACTCCGGAAGAGATCGTTGAACTCATCAACATTTATCTCGATCTGCAAAGCCGGGTCATCGAAGAGAACAACGGCGTGGTCGATAAGTACATGGGCGACCAGATTATGGCCATCTTTCAGGGCGAAAACATGGCCGATCACGGCGTACATGCCGCAGTCCAGATTCAGCGCTCGATCCGAGAGATCAACAAGCGGCGACGGCGCAACGGGGAGGTGGTCTTGACGGTCGGTATCGGGCTGCATATCGGATCGGTGGTCATGGGCAATATGGGGTCAAAAAATCGGATGGACTATACGGTGATCGGTGATATTGTCAATCTGGCCTCGCGGTTGTGTGCAGTGGCAAAACCGGGGCAGATTATTGCGCCCATTGAGATGGTGGATGAATTGGATGGCGAGTACCCCACGATTCGGTTGAATCCGATTCGCGTCAAAGGCCGTCGGCAGCTGGTCGAAATTTTCGAGGTCGACTATGATCGGGCGATAATCATGTAACGGCGAGATCAACGTGTATCAATTTTTCTGCAATCGGGCGCTTTGCCTCATTTTTTATTTTTATTTCGCAGCAACCGCATTTTCCCAGCAGTCGCTTTTGCACTTTGCACCCGGTGCTCGCGCCAGCGGCATGGGGCGAGACGGTGTAATCGGCAGTGTTGATCCAACCGCTCTTTATTGGAATCCGGCAGCTCTTGGTGTGCTGAACTCCAATCAAGCCTACTTTGCTGTTCACGATTCTTATTCTTTGAACTATGGCGGCTATGCCCATTGCTTCCCGTTTTATGGTACACTGGCGGCTTCAGTGGCCCGCACGGGGCCATCTCCGTCTGATATCGACATTGCCAGCATGGGGTGGGGAAAAGCCTTAACTCGATCTCTTTATCTCGGTGTTTCGCTCAGTTCCTATATGGTCGATACCGAGAGCTGGACAGGCGGCGGGGTGGGGGTGCTCTTAAAACCGGTGTGGAATTCTGATGCAAAACTTTTGCACCATCTGAACGATCGCTTGACTCTGGCGGCGGCAATCCAAAACATCCCATTTGTGGTATCCGATCATGACCACCAGGTTCGACTTGGCATCGCCTTTTCGGCAGGCGAATCTGGACCCCAGTTGGTCTATTCCCACCACATTCAACGCGAAGACGACACATCACATCTTGGATTTTCGTTTCCACTTTTTTCGCGCATCGCTTTTTATGCGGGCGTGGTCGATGCCGATATCAATCGATTCGGTTTGGGCCTGGAAATCCCGTGGGACAATTTCCAGATCAGCACCGCTTATGATTCGGATCGCAAACGATTGGTGTTGTCAACCAGCTTTCGCATCGGTCGATCGGCCGTTGATAAATCGGAACAACATTACCAAAAAGCCCGCCAGGCTTTGCAAAACCGCGACAAGCGTTTGGCGTTGCAGGAAGCCAAAAAGACCCTGGCCTATGCGGATCAACATCATGAAGCAGCTGAAATGGTGGCTTCCTTGACCAAACTGGTCAAATTTGAAGATCAACAGATCGATTCGCTTCTGCGCCTGGCTCGGTTGTTGGAAAAGCGCAACTGGTATATCAGTGCTGCAGCCCAGTATCTCAAGGTGTTGCGCATGGATGCAAACAACCGCACCGCGGAACGGGCGATTACCACCATTCGACCGCATGTCAATATCCATACGGAAAAATGGTATCAATTGGGTGTCACTCACTATGAGCGCGGAGATCTGCGCCAGGCGAAAGAAATTTTTGAATCGATTCTGCTGGTGCGCGACGATCACCTCGGGTCACGCGTCTATCTGGATAAGATATTGGAAATATTTGCCGAGGAAGCTGAGGACCACTACTATACCGGCCTTGGTTTCTACAGCCAGCGCAATCTCCACCGGGCTGAAGAAGAGTTTCAGCAGGCATTGGAATTAAAGCCAAACTATCCTGACGCCATTGAATACCTCAACCGTATTCGCGAAGAAAAGGTTCACAATTCTGGGCGTATCCAGACTCTGTTGGATAAGGCACAGGAAAATCGTCGCATGCAAGCCTGGGTTTCGGCCCGCAACAATTACCGACAGGTCCTGGAAATCGATCCCCTGAATTCGACTGCGCGGCAGGGCCTGGTGTCCATGGAAGAACAAATCGACCACCATGTCTCCCGCCTTTTTGAAAGCGGCGAGCGGGCTTTTCAACAGGGAGATTTGTCAGTTGCTGCCGACTTGTTTCACCGAATTCTGGCCGCACAACCATCGCACGCCAAAGCCCGCGATTATATGACGCGTATCAACAGCCAGACTTCAGGAAGAAGCCGATATCTGCTGGAACAAGCTGAACTCCACATCAAGCAGAGCCAATGGGAACGGGCTCTGGCGTATGTCGATTCCGCCAAAGCGCAACAGCCCAATTTGCGCGAAGCGCAAGTCTTACAGGACCGCATCCTGGCTGCAATGAGCGTGGAGAAACTGTTCAATCGAGCCAGCCAAGACTATTACAGCGGCAATTATCTCATGGCGATTGAAAAACTCAATCAAGTGCTGGAAAAGGAACCACAAAATTTGCCGGCCATTGAATTGCGCGAACAGTGTCAATCGCGCCTCAACGAACTGGTCGACAGCTATTTCAATCGCGGCATTCAACTTTTTAGCGAAGAAAAATATCGTTCCGCCATAAACGAATGGGATAAAGCCCTGGAGATCAATCCCTACCACAAAGGCTCACAGGAGTACCGCAATCGCGCGGTTGAGCGGCTCGATGCCTTGAAACAATTGCCCTGATCACACCGTTTCACTAGAAAGATTTCGTATCAGGCAAGGCGATCACACCGGGCCAGGCGAGAAGCGGCAAAAAAATCTCCACCCCACTCGAGAGTCAATCTGTCGACTGCTGGTGAGAGGAGCGGATTGCTCACCGCTTTGCGTGCAAGGCTGCACACCCAATCCGACAAGGAAAACAGATGCGGTTATGTGTTCGCCAAATCGCGGATCTCATGACAACAGCGGATTGGCTTGCTGTCATTGCGCCCCTGCTTTTGACGGCTGTCATTTTCCTGCCGAATAAATCTGCGCAGGATGGCAGGAGAGCAGTTGTTGAAGTTGATGGACAAGTCGTCTTGGAAATAGACCTGGCTGTGGATTCGACCTATTATGCGAAAGGGCCCGAGGGAACCGCGCATCTACGAATTGCAGAGGATGAAATATGGATTGCTGCATCTCCCTGTCGACAGCAAAGATGCGTTGCAGCTGGAAAAATCGGGAGATGTGGCCAAGCCATCGTTTGTGTTCCCAACCGGCTTCTGGTGTCTATCCCCGGCAATGCGGTTCGTCCATATGATGCAATCACAGAGTAGAGAAATGAGGGGAACGATTTCAACCCGGAAATTGACGCTGATCGCCATTTTAACCGCGACAGCTTCGATTCTTTTTCTTTTTGAGTCATTCTTGCCTCAACCTTTGCCATGGGTTAAACCCGGGCTTGCCAATGCCGTTACGCTTTTGGCCGTGTATTTGTTGGATTTGCCTGCTGCGCTGTTGATCGTTTTGCTGCGCGTCGCGCTTGGCCATCTGATCCTCGGCACCCTTTTTGGCCCGTCGATGTTCTTGTCGTTGGGTGGTGGCATGGCTGCAGCAATCGTAATGGCCGGAGTGCATCGCTTCCTGCCCCACTTGTTTAGCCCGGTAGGAGTCAGTGTCCTGGGTGCGCTGACCCACAATCTCCTGCAATTGGCGCTGGTCGCTTTGCTGGTCGTCCACTCGAACCGGGTCTGGACTCTTTTGCCCTGGATGGTGGTTCCGGCTGTGTTTGCCGGAATAATCATCGGTGTCGTTGCTTGGCTGCTCCTTCAGAGAGTTCCAGCTCACAGCCTGGCGAAAAATTAATTGCAGAAAACCAATTTATTGCTAACTTTGGCAAAGAATCAGCGCTGAAAAAATCACCTGGTTCCCATGACTGCGGAATTCAGGCCAACAACTGACAACGATTGTGCTGACCGGCATTTTGCCGCGGTAAATCGAATTCCGTCTGCCAGAGAAGTCTTTGCATAAAGGACAACTGTTAGTGATTCGTTTCGCCAACATCATCACCATTGAAAAAAACAGAACCGTTCGTCTGATTTTTTTCTTTCTTCTGCCTTTTTTTGTCGGCTGTGCTTATTATAACACGTTTTACAACGCAGAACGCTTTTACCGCGACGCGGAAAAGGAGCGCAAGAAAAGAGAGCACAGCCAGATCGTCGAACTGTCTCCGGAAGAAAAGGAACAATTAAAGCGAGCGGGGAAATACAGCTCCCTTGACCGCAGTCAACCTTCGTCGCAGGAAATGCAAAATTATCAGCGCGCCATCGAAAAAGCCTCCAAAGTACTCGAATTTCATCCCAACAGCCGCTATGTCGATGATGCTTTGATGCTGCTCGGCAAATGTTTTTTGTACCGGCAAGAATACAGCAAAGCGATGCGAAAATTCGAAGAGTTGAACAAGCTTTACCCGAACAGCGAATTCATCGAAGAATCTCGTCTGCTTGCAGCGCGGACTTTGATCGGTCTGGGCGAATTCGATGAAGCTGAAAGTCGATTTCGCGATTTGACCCTAGACCGGGATATCGATAAGAGAATCAACGAAGAGGCCGCCTATGAACTGGCAGAACTCTATTTTGAAAAAGGCAGTTATGACCTGGCGGTCGATGAGTATCAAAAATCAGCCAACGAATCTGATGACAAATTGATCCGCGCAATGTCTCTCTACCGGCTTGGGGAGTGCTATATTCAGCTCAAGCGCACCGGCGAAGCAGAGAAAGTGCTGCAACGCGCCATCAAGATGAGCCCGAACGAAGATTTTCGTTCGCAAGCTGTTTACAAGTTGGGTCAAGCGCAGAGCAGCAATGGAGAATTCCTGCGTGCCAGCAATACCTTTCGCAATCTGCTGCAAAAAGAGATGGATACCAAGCGGCTGCCAATGATCAAACTGCAGTTGGCAGAGAATTTGCGGTTGATCAACAACTATGAAGAGGCCGTTATCTGGTTTAACAACATCATCGAAGAACACAAGCGCACCGATGCCTCCGCACGCAGCTATTTCGCTCTTGCAGAATTGGAAGAATTTATCAACGGCGATTATCAAAAAGCGCAGGAATATTATGACCTGGTACGCGGCGAATTCCAGAACTCTGCTGTTGCTCCGATCGCCAAAGAACGTTCAGATGACATCAAACGGCTTTTGCAGTTGCGCCAGGAGATTGCGCGTCTGGAAGGGCGAGCGGTTTCGGATAGTGTGTCTGCTGATAGCAGTGAGATAAAAGGAGAAAAGCTGGAGCGCGATGATGCACCGATCGATCTGAGCTCCGATGGGATGTGGGTCAATTACAGCGGCCGCGATCGGCCACCGCCGCTATCTCTTAAAGTCATGACAGAATCGGATCGAATGCGGGCCAAAAACCGGCTGCTTTCCAAAGGCAACGGCGAACCATCTACCGCCGATGCGGAAGCGGACAGCAGCATCGAAACGGACGGACAGGAGGACTCGCAGAAACATCAGCTGATCGAAAAGAAGCTGGCGATGGCTGAATTGCTGCTCTTCAAGTTCAGTAAGCACGATTCATCCATCGATTTATTTTTGAATGTGCTGGAAAACACGCAGGACAGTCTGATCGCTGCGCGCACGCTGTATGCTTTGGGATACACCTTTGATGCGGTAGTTAAAAACCGGGTGCTTGCCGATTCCATTTTTCAGCGCCTGGTCGATCTCTATCCCCATTCACCGCAAGCAGACGGCGCGCGTCGCCTGCTCGGACTACCGCTGATGACCGCACAAATCGATTCCGCACAGCTGCTCTATCAGGAGGCGGAACGGATGGTGATGGAAGATGAGCGCTATAGCCGCGCAATCGATTTGTTCGACCGTATTCAACAACGTTATCCCAGTTCGGAATTCGCCGCCAAAGCGCATTATGCGATGGGCTGGATCTATGAAAATCGGCTGTATGACAACGCAAAGGCTATGCAGGTCTACCAATCATTGGTGGACTCGCTGCCTGACTCGCCTTATGCCAAGGGAGTCAAGCCCAAACTCGAAGCAGCAGAAAAACAGCGCCGGGAGCAGGAACAAAAGCAGCAGGCTATCGCCGATTCGCTGGCCCGATTGCAGACCGCCAAAACCGACACGACTGCCGCCGATTCGCTGGCCCGCCTGCAGACCGCCAAAACCGACACGACTGTCGTCGATTCGCTGAGGCTGGAACGGTCGGCGGCAGACAGCCTGAAGCCGACGCCTGTTCTCCCAGATACGCTTGTCGCACCGGAGCCATCTATGTCTGCAACTTCTGCTGCCGATACATCGCGTCAACCATTTGCAGAGCCACGGCCACCTGCAACGCAGGAGATTCCGGCGCCAGCTGAATCAAAAAACACAAATCCGGCCGGTCCGTCCAGCATTCCGAATCCATAAAAACACAAGCGGTTTGCACCATGACTGACAACTGCGATTCACATGCCAAACATTTGCTCAATTGCCGAGTCGAATCGCTTGCGCAAGTGGCATTCAACACTTATCGATTGACTTTTGCCAGCAATTGGTTGGCCGAACAGGCTCAACCCGGTCAGTTTGTCAATATAGCCGTGCCCCGATGTGGCGATATCCTTTGGCGGCGACCATTCAGTTTTCATCAGATCGATCGACATTCCGGCGCCTGCACCGTGTTGATACAGGTGATCGGCAGAGGCAGCGAAGCGTTGACTCGAGTGCAGCCAGGTGAACATCTGAGCTGTCTTGCGCCTCTGGGAAATCATTTTGTCATTCCCGCCGAGATCGATGAACTGCTGATCGTAGCCGGTGGTCTCGGCATCGCACCTTTTTTCTTCCTTTTACAGGAAGTGGCAGCACAACCGTACAAGAAGGTTCTGTTCTATGGCGCAGCCTCTGCTGATTGCTTTTGCCGGGTCGACGAGCTTTCATCACTGACTTCGCAGTTGTTTCTGACAACCGATGACGGCAGTCGAGGCGAACAGGGGCTGGTCATCAAGCCTTTGCAGCGTTTTCTGGCAGAACCAGGCGGCAAACGCCGACTTGTTCTCACCTGTGGGCCCACTCGCATGATGCAGGCGGTGCAGAATTTGTGCAAAAAATACCATCTGCCCGGTTATGTTTCGGTGGAAAATCTGATGGCTTGTGGTTTTGGCGCCTGTATGGGATGTGCAGTGCAGATGATCGATAAGGGGTTATCGGCCAAGCCATTTCTGCTTGCCTGCAAAGACGGCCCGGTATTTCCTATCGACGAGATAGTTATCGATGAATAAAGTCGCGATCCGCATCGGCGATGTCGCATTCGCCAACCCGATTATGGTCGCCAGCGGTACCTTTGGTTACGCCCAAGAGTTCGACGGTTTGCTCGATTTTTCCCAAATTGGTGCCATCGTCACCAAGACCGTAACGCTGGAGCCGCGAACGGGCAATCCTCCGCCGCGAATATGGGAAACAGCAGCGGGTATGCTGAACTCGATCGGATTGCCCAATGTCGGCGTTGAGGAATTTATTGTCCAAAAAATGCCATTTCTGCGGAATCTTGCGACGCGAATCGTCGTCAATGTGGCGGGAAAAACGGGTGACGATTACGTCAGGATCGTCGAGCGACTGCAACAAGTTGACGGCATCGATGCTTACGAATTGAATTTCTCTTGCCCCAATGTCAAACAAGGCGGAATGTCTTTCAGCGCGGATGCGCAGATTGCAGAGCGGGTGACAGCTGATGTGCGCAAAAAAAGTCAAAGACCGCTGATTGTCAAGTTGACACCCAATGTCACTTCGATTGCCGACATCGGCAAGGCTGTTGAGCAAGGTGGTGCCGACGCGGTCTCAGCCATCAATACTTTGGTCGGAATGGCAGTCGATGTCAAATCGCGCCGGCCGCGGTTGTCGACGATCACCGGTGGGCTTTCAGGGCCTGCGATCAAGCCGATTGCACTGGCTAAAGTCTATGAACTCTGCCGTAAATTGACCATCCCGGTTGTTGCCATCGGCGGAATCATGAATCTTCAGGACGCTCTGGAGTTCTTTGTGGTGGGCGCCACGGCAGTGCAGATTGGGACAGCGAATTTTATCAATCCCGCCTGTGCAGCGGAGATTGCGCAGGGTTTGCACGGTTATTGTCGGGCGCAGAACCTGAACCTGCAGGAATTGATCGGGTCTTTGCGAGTCGAGAAATGAAAACAAGATTGGTTGTTTCCCATTCGCTGCTCGGTTTTTTGCACCTGACGGTTGCATTCTCGCTTTTTTGTTCATCGTGGAAACCGAACACTGGTGCAGATTTGACGATGCAAAGCTCTGTTCCGGTTTCAGCGCAAACCCCCGCAAGTCCGCCTTTGGCAGTCGAACTGGTTGATTACAACGAGACAGGCATGGCTTCTTTCGTCGCAGACGAAATGCATGGCAAGACGACTGCCTCCGGCCAAGTCTACAACATGCGCTCTATGGTCGCCGCTCATCCAATCTTGCCTTTTGGCACCCAAGTTAAAGTGACCAACCTCATCAACGGGAAAAGTGTTGTCGTTCAAATAATAGACCGAGGCCCTTTGGTGCGAAACCGCATTATCGATCTTTCTTTTGCTGCGGCTAAAGAGCTCGGGATCGTCAGAAAGGGAAGTGAACTGGTAGAAATCCATGTCGTGCGATTGCCTTGAAGCAGGTGGAGGTGTTGCTTGAAGTTGCATTCTTTTTTAATCCGTGCGTCGATTGCCGTGGTTTTCGGACCGCTGATTGTCTACTCAGCCTGGCGCGGCGGGTGGTCTTGGTATACTTTTATTACAGCGGTTGTGCTCTTGTCAGTGTATGAATATTATCTTTTATCCGAAAAACGCGGTGTCCGGCCTCTTTTATTGCCCGGCGGCATCATCGCGCTGGCTTTGCCCACCAGTTTCTACCTGCATTCCGAGTATGGTTTATTGCCGATTTTCATTCTCGGTTTGGTTTTGATCTTTTTTGTCGAGCTTTACCGCAAAGATGGATCGCCGCTGCTCAACAGCGCTGTGCATTTTTTTGCTCCAGTGTTTTATGGGACGATGTTCGGAAGTTTTATTCTGTTGCGCAATATCGAAGACAGCTATGGAATGCAGTCGGATGCTGCCGGTGGCTGGGTCGTCATGATTTTGCTCGCCACCTGGATATGCGATACAGCGGCTTATGTCATCGGCTCCCACATCGGTCGCCATAAATTAATGCCGCGAATCAGCCCGAACAAATCGATCGAAGGCTCGGTTGCTGGTTTTATATTTTCAATGCTGACGGTCTATCTTTGTCATTTGACTTTTATCAAGGGATTACGACTGCAGGATGTTCTGGTGATCGGTGCCATAATCGGCACTTTGGGACAATATGGGGATTTATTCGAGTCGA
>Ga0116142_10001777_pt1 | contig 25076 bp, 22 predicted proteins | sample AD_UKC033_MetaG_FD_89785 | JGI IMG/M metagenome (GOLD analysis project Ga0116142, IMG submission 89785) | Active sludge microbial communities of municipal wastewater-treating anaerobic digesters from USA - AD_UKC033_MetaG | ecosystem: Engineered > Bioreactor > Anaerobic > Digestate | place: USA... | reverse complement strand
AACTTATTGAATAGCTTTAGGTGGCTATGGCGATGAGGAAACACCCGATCCCATCCCGAACTCGGAAGTTAAGCTCATCCGCGCCGATGGTACTGCGTCTTGTGGGAGAGTAGGTCGCCGCCAATCTTTTAGCCTCATGTGTAAACATGAGGCTTTTTTTATTAATTATTATTTGCGGGTTAAAATTAAATAACTGTAAGGAGGCTCATTATCTAAATGCTCTGATTCTGTCGAAACATTCCATTCATTAAAATCAATTTCAGGAAAAAATACATCAGCTTCGTAATCTCTATGTACAAGCGTTAAATAAATTTTATCAGCTATTGGTAAAAATTGTTTGTAAATCATTCCTCCGCCAATTATGAAATTTTCTTCTGAAGAATTGCATTTACTTATAGCCTCTTCTACTGAATTCACTTTTTCTGCTCCAGGGCAGCAATCTTCAGGACAATCTGTTATAACAATATTCCTGCGATTAGGTAACGCTCCGTTAGGCAATGAGAAAAACGTTCTTCTTCCCATTATTACTGTGTTTCCTGTTGTTATATTCTTAAATCTTTTCAGGTCTCCCGAAATGTGCCATAATAATTCGTTATCTTTACCTATGGCATTATTTTTTGCTATTGCTACAATTATTGTGAAACTCATCTTGTATATTTTAAACTGAAACTTCGCCTTTAATATGAGGATGTGGGTTATAGTTAATTAACTCAAAGTCTTCATATTTAAAACTGAAAATATCTTTAATCTCCGGATTTATTTTCATTTGTGGAAGACTTCTTGGTTCGCGACTTAATTGAAGATCGACTTGCTCGAAATGATTTAGATAAATGTGGGCATCACCAAGTGTATGAATGAAATCGCCAAGTTGATAACCTGTGACTTGTGCTACCATCATAGTTAGTAGAGCATACGAAGCAATATTAAATGGCACTCCTAAAAACAAATCTGCACTTCGTTGGTACAACTGACATGATAGTTTATTGTCTGCCACATAAAACTGAAATAATGAATGACATGGTGGTAATGCCATATTATCAATATCGGCTACATTCCAAGCACTAACAATGTGTCTTCTTGAATCGGGATTCTTTTTAAGATTATTAATTAAATTACTAATTTGATCAATACTTGACCCGTCCCCTGTCGGCCATGACCTCCATTGATATCCATAAACATGTCCTAAATTGCCTGATTCGTCTGCCCATTCGTCCCAGATTTTTACACCATTGTCCTGAAGGTATTTAATATTTGTATCTCCTTTTAAAAACCATAATAATTCATAAATTATGGAACGAAGATGTAATTTTTTTGTAGTCAAACACGGAAATCCATCATTAAGATCAAATCTCATTTGATGACCAAAAATGCTTATAGTTCCGGTTCCTGTGCGGTCTTTTTTTATCGTACCTGTATTTTTAACATGCTTTAGTAATTCAAGATATTGCTGCATTTTATTTTTCTAATTTTGTAAAAATTTAATAGACAGTTTAATTACTGATTTTTCCTACGTTTAATCTCATCACTTATTATTGAAGCTTTTTCATAGTCTTCATTTTTTATAGCTTCGTTTATTAAATCTTCCAATTCCTTAACTGTATAATTATTGTAACCGGTAGTCTGACTCTTAAAAGTAGCATTGTCATCAGCCTCATTCAGTGTCTCAGGTGTGTCTTCAGTTATCTTTAATACGATTCCTGCCTTTCTAACAATATCTACAGTAGTATAAATTGGACTGCTAAATCTTAAAGCTAGGGCAACTGCATCTGATGTCCTCGAATCAATTATTTGAGTTTGTCCATCTTTTTCAAAATATAATTTTGAAAAAAATACACCTTCTTCCAGTCGGTGAATAAATACTTCTTTTAGTGTTATACCAAAATTAGATGCTGTTGTGTGAAACAAGTCATGAGTCAACGGTCGGGGAGGTTTAAGGTTTTCAAGCTGTATTGCAATCGACTGTGCTTCGAACCCTCCAATTATAATAGGAATACGCTCATCGCTGTTATTTACAGATAAAATCAAAGCATAAGCTCCGGCTTGGGTTTGACTGTATGATAAGCCTAAAACTTCAAGTTTAATTTTTTCCATTTACATACATTTGCTTACAAATATACTGATTTCATTTAGATATTTTTAGATAAAATTATTAAAGTTTTAAGTAATTATTAAACCAAAGCTTATAATATTGATAAATACTAAAGTTTCGGGCATCAAACTAGTAAATAAAATAGTTTAAGTGAAGAACTTAACATTGAATTTTTAAAATTTACTTTTGTGATTTTTCAAATTCTTCAAGCTTGCTGGAGTATTCCTCCCATTCGGACATTTTTTTAACTAATTCATTATTAAGTTTAGTAAACATACTGAAAATTGTTTGAGTTTTTACTGCATCAATTTTATCAGGTTCAGCTAAAAGATTGTTTAGAATGGTTATTTCTTTTTCAAGACTTTCTATTTCTTTTTCTGCATTAGTAATTTTATTCTGTAAACTTCTTCTTGTTTTTTCAGTTTCTTTCCTTTCAAGATATTGCAATTTGTTGTCAGAAACTTTATTCTTTGATTTTACATCTTGTGGACTATCTTTTATTTCTATTTCCTTCAACGATTCTATTTTTCTATTTCTAATAAAATCATATATTCCACCAATATGGAGTCTTATTTTTTTGTCTCTGAATTCATAAACCTTATTAACTAGTCCATCAAGAAAATATCGATCGTGCGATACTATTATCAATGTTCCGTCATATTTTAAAAGAGCTTGTTTTAATATGTCCTTTGATTTCATATCAAGATGATTTGTCGGCTCATCAAGTAATAACAAATTATAAGGTTCTAACAGTAACTTTGCTAATGATAGTCTTGAATGTTCTCCTCCTGATAGAACTTTTACTTTTTTATCAATATCTTCACCTGAAAAAAGAAATGATCCGAGAATATCTCTGATTTTTGTTCTGATATCACCAACGGCAACTTTATCTAGTGTCTCGAATACTGTTAATTCAGGGTTTAATACTTCGTCCTGATTTTGAGCAAAATATCCGATTTTTACATTGTGTCCAATTTTTAAGCTACCGTTATATGAAAGCTCTCCATTGATAATTCTTGATAAAGTAGTCTTTCCTTCACCATTTCTGCCAACAAAAGAAACTTTTTCTCCTCTTTCTATTACCAAATTAATTTTATCTAGTACCAGAGTTTTACCATACGCTTTGCTTAGGTCGGATGTCTCAATTACAATGTCTCCGGATCTTGGAGCAGGCGAAAACTTAAAATTTACTGTTGCGTTGTCGAGTTCATCTACTTCAATTCGTTCAAGTTTATCAAGTTGCTTAATTCTCGACTGTACCTGATTTGCTTTTGTCGCTTTATATCTAAATCGTTCAATAAATTTCTCGGTATCGTTGATGAGTTTTTGCTGATTTTCGTATGAAGCAATTTGTTGTTGAATTCTTTCTTCCTGCAGGACTTTGAATTTTGAATAGGAAACTTTGTAATCATAAATCCTACACATATTTATTTCAATAGTCCTATTCGTTACATTGTCAAGGAAAGCACGGTCGTGAGAAATAACAATCACAGCTCCTTTATACGTTTCAAGAAATTCTTCGAGCCATTGAATTGCTTCAATATCAAGATGATTTGTGGGCTCGTCAAGTAAGATTACATCCGGATTTTGTAGTAATATTTTTGCGAGTTCAATTCTCATGCGCCATCCACCACTAAATTCTGACACTTTTCTTGTCAGATCGCTCCTCAGAAAACCTAAACCCTTGAGGATTTTCTCAATTTCCTGCTCAATATTTTCTAATCCTGATATATTAAGGTGTTCATTTATATAAGTCAGCCTTTCAACAAGCCTTGTATATTCTTTGTCATCGTAATCAGATATTTCAGCAATTTGTTGATTGATTTTGTTAAGTTCCTCTTTCATCAAAAAGAGTTCTTTAAAAGCTTCTTTTGTTTCTGTAAGAATATCTCGATCTGCACCTTTTAATATCATTTGTTGTGGAAGGTATCCTATTCTTATGTCCGTAGGTTTTGAAATGTTTCCGTCGGTGGGAGAAATTTCGCCACATATTACCTTAAAAAGAGTCGTCTTTCCTGCTCCGTTTTTCCCGACAAAACCAATACGGTCACGTTTATTTATCATGAAACCAATATCGGTAAGCAATTCAAAATTGCCGAAACGAACACTAAGATTATTTATAGAAATCATCGAAAAAATTTATGATTGCATTATGCGTTCTATTGCAGTATCATATTTTTCTTTTTCGTCAGAAACAAAACCGAATGACACATCATCAATTCTTAATTCTCCTTTAGTGACATGTCCTAGAGTGTAGAATGGAAAACCTGTTTCTAGCATAAAATCAATAAAGTCAGGCTCTTTTTCAATCGGTACCGAAACAACAACTCTTCCTTGCGATTCGCCAAAAAGAAATGCGTCTGTTCTTACCTCCGCAGGAGTGGTAATGTCAAAGCCTAGATTCTTAGGCATTGCAGATTCCAGAAGTGTTATATATAAACCTCCATCAGAAACATCATGCATAGAATTTACATAAGTATTTGCAGCCAATTGCTGTAGTATTTCAACAAGTCTTACTTCAAAGTCAAGATCAAATTCCGGTGCCGGTGAGTATTGAACTTTATGATATGAGAACAAATATTCTGACGAAGCAATATCATTACTGCATTTACCAATCATATAAATCATATCTCCTTTTGTTCGGAATGCTAATGAAGTTTGATATAGCTTTTCCTTTAGTAATCCCAGCATACCTATTGTTGGTGTTGGTGATACGGGTTCGGTTTTACCACTAATAGTAGTTTGATTATAAAACGAAACATTCCCTCCGGTTACAGGTGTCCCAAAGGCTCGGCATGCTGTACCCATTCCCTTAATAGCATGAACAAATTGCCAAAAAGCTTCAGGATTGTAAGGTGATCCAAAATTCAGACAGTTTGTAATTGCTAATGGTTTGGCTCCTGTGCATGCAACATTACGGGCAGCCTCAGCAACTGCAATCATTGCCCCTTTCTCCGGGTCAGCCTTTACATATCTGCTGTTACAATCTGTAGTTACGGCCAAAGCTGTGTTTGTACCTTTTATATTTATAATTCCTGCATCTGCAAATCTATTGGTTGTAAGATTGACAGTTCTAACCATGGTATCATATTGCTCATAAATCCATTTTTTCGAAGCAATATTGGGATGACATGTTAAGAAATCAGCAACTTCACGAAGGTTTACATTTTCAGAAATTTCATTTATATCGAATTTTTTAGTTTCGGCTATGTATGAAGGTTCTTTATATTCACGTTCGTAAACCGGCGCCCCTCCACCTAACACCAAACTATCTGCCGGGACTTCTGCAACAAGTTCGCCTTTATAATAAAAATATAATTTATCTTCATCTATTACTTCACCAATTTTTGCACAATTCAAATCCCATTTGTTAAAAATATCTTCAACAATCTTTTCTTTCCCCTTTTTTATTACAACCAACATTCTTTCCTGCGACTCCGATAAAAGTATTTCCCAAGCATCTATATTTGTTTGGCGTAATGGTACTAACGATAAATCTATTTTCATTCCGCTTTTACCTTTGGCAGACATTTCGGATGTCGAACAGATAATACCTGCAGCTCCCATATCCTGCATTCCGATTATTGCGTCAGTATTTGCCAATTCCAAAGTTGCCTCCAATAATAATTTCTCTTGAAACGGATCACCAACCTGAATCGAAGGAATATCTTCAGCAGAATCTTCGGTTAAATCGGCAGATGCAAATGTTGCTCCGTGTATTCCGTCTTTACCTGTTGATGAACCAACTATATATACTGGATTGCCTTTCCCGTATGCTGTGGCCGAAATCATTTTACCTTTTTCCATTATTCCAACCGACATAGCATTTACTAATGGATTTGTATTATATGATTCATCAAAAAAAACTTCTCCGCCCAAAACCGGAACTCCGAATGCATTTCCGTAATCACCGATTCCTTTAACAACTCCTCTTAATAGCCACTTTGTATGTTCACTATTGATATTCCCAAATCTAAGTGAATTTAACTGTGCTATTGGTCTTGCTCCCATCGTAAAAATATCTCGGTTTATCCCTCCAACACCGGTTGCAGCACCTTGATATGGCTCAACAGCTGATGGATGATTATGCGATTCTATTTTAAAGGCACATGCGTATCCATTACCAATATCTACAAGACCGGCATTTTCTTCACCGGCTCCGGTTAAAAGACATCCTCCATCACGTGGTAATGTTTTTAACCACTTTATTGAGTTTTTATATGAGGCATGTTCGCTCCACATCACGGAATAAATACTTAGTTCGGTAAAGTTCGGTTCTCTGCCAAGAATGTTTTTTATCATTTCAAATTCATCGGGGCTAAGCCCCAGACTTTTAATAACTTCAGGATTAACAGCTTTTTCTGACATAATTATTATTTTTTTTCAGTGAACAAACCTACAAAAATTTTATAGATTTTCCTCATGTAAATTCAATTTGTTATTAACTCTGAGAAAAGTCTTATAATGAATATATCGTTACTCCAATAAGTTGTTTTTACTTTAGTTCTCTTAGATATAATTTAATGGTATTGTCAAGTCCTAAATACAAAGCATCTGAAATTAACGCATGACCTATTGAAACTTCAAGAATTCCCGGAACATTTTTTATAAAATACTTTAAATTATCAAGATTGAGATCATGACCTGCATTTATTCCAAGACCCAGTTCTAAAGCTTTCTTAGCCGCTTCAGTAAATGGCTTGACAGCTAATTCTTTATTTTTTTCAAAATTTGTAGCATAAGGTTCTGTGTATAATTCTATTCTGTCCGTTCCGGTTTCTTTAGCTCCTTTTATATTTTTAATATCTGTATCAACGAAAATAGACGTTCTAATACCAGCATTTTTAAATTTGCAGATAACCTCTTTTAGAAACGAAGCATTATTTACAGTGTCCCAGCCTGAATTTGACGTTATTGCATCAGGAGGATCGGGGACTAAGGTAACTTGGTCTGGTTTTGCTTTTAATACAAGCTCTATAAAGGTTTCTGAAGGATATCCTTCAATATTAAATTCAGTTTTAATTATTGGTCTGATTTCAAAAACATCACTATATTTTATATGTCTCTCATCAGGGCGTGGATGTACTGTTATTCCCTGTGCTCCGAACATCTCACATTTTATTGCTGCCAGTTTTACATCAGGAATATTGCCACCTCTGGCATTTCTTATAGTTGCGATTTTATTAATGTTTACGCTTAATTTTGTCATTTCTTTTAATATTTTTTTCAGTACAAATATATTGATTAAGTTTGCATGTTAATAAGTCAATTGTAATATTTATGATAGCCAGAGATTTAATAGTTGATTCAATTCCGGTTGTTAAAACTTCAGACACAGGTAATAGTGCATTGTCGTGGATGGAAATGCATAGATTATCTCATTTGCCTATAGTTAATAATGAAGAGTTTCTTGGACTTGTCTCTGATTCGGATATATATGATAACAATTGTCTGGATGACCCATTAGGCAATCATAACCTTTCTTTGGTCAGACCTTATGTTTTTCAAAATCAGCATATTTTTGAAGTGGTTGATCTGGTGGCTAAATTAAACTTAACTGTTATTCCGGTGCTAGATCAGAATAAACATTATTTTGGAGCTATAAGTCTTTTTAAACTGGTTACGGAATTTTCAAAAATGATTAGTGTTGAAAAGGCCGGCGGAATTATTATTTTAGAATCAACTATTCATGATTATTCATTATCCGAAATCGCGCAAATAGTAGAATCAAATAATGCCAAAGTACTTATTTTGTTTGTTTCATCAACGGACGATTCAACTGTTATTTCAATTACATTGAAGGTAGATATTACTGATTTGGCTTCAATCGTGCAAACATTTGAAAGATATAATTATAAAATTAAAGCTTCATTCTTAAGTGAAGATATGTTGAAAGTTTTCTATCAGGACAGATACGATTCATTCTTAAATTATCTTAATATTTGAGAAAATTTCTCATTATCATACTGGGACTCTTCGTTTTTTATTTGCCTGCCGCTATGGCTCAGGAAACTAATTATATTATCCGAGATATAATTGTTTCGGGAAACTCAAAAACTGATATAAACATTGTATTAAGGGAATGTCCGGTAAGTATTAATGATAGCATTGCGATTGTTCAGTTGAACAAATGTCTTGAAAAGTTTGAGAGCAATCTGAGTAAAACTTCATTGTTCAATTTTGTCTTTGTTAATTACCAACAAGATTCTGGTTATGTTGATATTTTAGTAAATCTTGAAGAAAGATGGTATTTTTGGCCATATCCTATACTGGAACATGCAGAGAGAAACTTAAGTACTTTTATTCATAATTTAGATATGAATAAAATAAATTATGGAGTTGCTGCTGATATTTATAATTTAAGAGGAAAGAACGAAACTTTGAAATTAAAACTACGCTTGGGATATAAAGAACATTATTCTTTGACTTATCAAAAGAATGGTTTTGGGCAACATAAAAATTCCTATTTGAGATTGAAAATGGAATTATTTAGGCAAAAATCATCGGAATATTCTGTAATTAATAATATTCCATTGTATGTCTCGGACAACGATATTTACATAAAAAAGGATTTTAATTTTGGAATTAATTACGGTTACAGACCTGAATTGAGTTATGTTTTTAATTTTGGAATAAATTATAAGTGCTCAGTTTTTGAAAATATTTTGTTTTTTTCTGATATAATAACTTCAGGCGATGAACTCAAATCATCTTACATTAATCCTTATTTCATTTTTAATTATGATTCGAGAAATAATAAAATATATCCGGTTAAAGGTGTTTTGATAAATCTGCATTATGGAGAAAATAGAAGTATAAATGATATAACAGGAGCATATTCTACTTTTGGCTTGTACACTCAATATAATCAACAAATTGCAAAAAGTAGATTTTCATTTAGGTCAGAATTTACCTACCTCATCATGAGAGATTATCAGCATAAGCCTATTCTGTTTAATAATAAACTTGAATTTTGTCGAAACTTTTGGATTCGAGGTTACGAATTATTTTATTTTGTAGGTAACGAAATGATTGGATTTCAGAATACTGTAGGAATAAAGATAAGTGATTTTAAAATACACAGAATAGCTACATTTTTACCTGATGAATTCTCAAAAACTTATTCGCGTATTTACTTAGATTTATTCTATGATGTTTGTCGAATTCAAAGTTGGAATAATGAAGATTCTGAACAGAATCCAATGAATGATAAATTATTGTACAGTGCAGGAATAGCAATCAATTTGGAAACTTATTATGATAGATTGTTAAGTATTTATGTCGCTTATATCGGATATTCGGGGAAAACCGGTATATTTGTCAATTATAAAACACCTATAGATAAATTGTTTTGATTATGAATATTGCAATTTATGGCAGAAACTTCGGGAACAGTTTTAATGGAATGGCAATCCAACTGTTAGAAGAATTGAAAAATAGTAATGTCTCGATTTATATTAATCAAAAATTTTACGACTTTTTAATTTCAAAAGTATTTTATACTCCAAAAGTTGTGGCAATATATGAAAATGATTTGCCCGAAGAAGTAAAGTTTGATTTCTTATTCAGTATTGGTGGAGATGGGACATTTCTTGAAAGTGCTACAATAGTTAAAGGTAGTGGAATTCCTGTAGTAGGTATAAACACAGGGAGGCTGGGTTTTCTGGCCTATGTAAACTCAAATAATTTGTTGATGGCTCTTCAGCAATTGCTAAAAGGAGATTATACTACTGAAGAAAGGATGCTTATTGAAGTAGAGGCAGAAAACAAATTTTATGGGAATATTAATTTTTGTTTAAATGATTTTGCCATTCAGAAAAAATCAAGACTGAATATGATAAAAACTAAGGTTTTTTCTGATGGAAATTATATTAATACATATTGGTCAGATGGATTAATTATATCTACACCAACCGGTTCGACTGCATATTCATTAAGTTGTGGAGGTCCGATTGTTGCACCGGGCTCAAATGTGATTTTAATAACTCCTATTGCTAACCATAATCTTACTGTTCGACCATTAATACTCCCTGCTGATAAAGAAATAAAAATTACGATTGACTCTGCAGAAGGAAAGGTGTTGGCATCACTTGATTGTAGGGCGTACGGAATAAGTAATGTCAAAGAAATTATCATTAGAAAAGCAAAATTTAATATTAATTTTGTTAATTTGTTCGAAAATACATATTTTAGCACATTAAGGGGAAAGTTAATGTGGGGAACGGATATTAGAAACTAACCTGTTGATTGACAGTAGATTAGGGTGATTTATTTATATTGTGAAAATGAAAAAAGTTATCATTTTATGTGTAATTTTAGTTTGTACAAGCATAATTGTGCAAGCACAATATAATGTTCACTGGAGTAAAATTCGTCACGAAGTATTTTTAGGAGGGGGAACGATAAACTTTTTTGGTGAATTAGGTGGTGCTAATACAATTGGCTCTCATTTTGTTAAGGATTTCGATTTTAAAGCTTCCAGATGGTTGTTTCAGGGAGGTTACAGTTATAAACTTTCTGAAGGCTGGGCAGTTAGAGCTTCGTTATTTTATGGTAGAGTATTTGGCAATGATCAGCTTACAGAAGAATTTCACCGCAACAGTAGAAATCTTCATTTTCGTTCTCCGATTATAGAGTTGTCAGGTACAATAGACTTTTCAATTATCAAAGAAAGATATGGGCATAGATATGACCTTAGAAGGGTTAAGGGGCAAAGTAATAAACCTAATTTATATATTTTTACCGGAATAAGTGGGATTTATTTTAACCCAAAAGCCCAGTACACTGATGGCAAATGGTATGAACTTCAACCTTTGGGAACAGAAGGTCAGGGAATTATTCCAACCAGAGAAAAATATCAGCGTGTTACTTTAGCCGTTCCTGCAGGAATAGGGTTGAATTATATTATTGATCGTAATTTGGGAATAGGTTTTGAATTCGGAGTACGTTATGCCTTTACAGATTATATAGATGATGTCAGTAATACATATGTTGATCCGGCATTGTTTACTGATCCAATTGCTGCGTATTTTAGCTTCGGCACGGCAGATCCCGATTGGATGGGAACCGGTCCTGGCCAGCAAAGAGGTCAAAATCAATATAACGATGCTTTTATGTTCTTAACATTAAGAGTGTCCTATAAAATCAGACCTCCAGCACCAGGTAGAGCAAAATTCTAATAATATTAGTAATATTTTAATCAGGTGTACGTTGTTATTGTTATGAGGGGCAGAAAAGAAATATTATATAAATATATGTGTAGAAATTTGCATAAAATATTTTTGATACTTGTATGTCCGATTGCATTTCTTTTAATGCCACTGTCACTTTTTTCGCAAAGAGGGGGCGAAGTTGGTGTGTTAGCGGGGGGTTCATATTATATGGGAGATATTAATTTATATAAACATTTTTACACTCCTCATTTGGGAGCCGGAGTGTTTGGCAAATACCACTTTAATTCCAGATATGTATTAAGGGTAAGCGGTCTATATACTGAACTTTCTGCTGCCGATGCCGATTTTAATAATGAATTTCAATTATTGAGAAATAGTGATTTTGAATCTATGCTGATTGAGTTATCTATGCAGTTTGAAGTACATTTCTTACCCTATGAACTTTGTGAGATGAAAAGAAGAAGCTTTACGCCTTATCTACAATCTGGTCTCGCAGTCTATTTTGCTGGTTCTTCTCAACAAGTTTTCGGTTTGGCAATTCCGATAGGTTTTGGGATAAAGAAAAATATTAATTCACGTTTGGTTATTGGAGCCGAATGGAGTTTTAGAAGAACTTTTTCGGATTATTTAGATAATCTTTCAGGCGAAGATTTAGATGTGTATGATCCGAATTATGGAGTGCCATTAACTGAAACCAACATGTTCAAACAAACGGGGTTTTTATACAATAAGGATTGGTATTCAATGGCTAATATTACTTTATCATACACTTTTAAGTTGGGTGGTTTAGGTTGCCCGGCATATTATATATATTAAATTATTTAGGATGTCTTATATTGACCAAATAAATAAAGAAAAAATTCCCGCTCATGTAGCCATTATTATGGATGGTAACGGAAGATGGGCAAAATCACACGCAAAAATGAGATTGTCCGGTCATCAGGAAGGTGCCAAATCTGTAAAACGTGCAATTGAAGTATGCGGTGAGTTGGGAATTAAATATTTGACTGTTTATGCTTTCTCGACCGAAAACTGGAATAGACCTCATACGGAAGTAAACGGCTTAATGAATCTTTTAGCAAATTCCATAGATAAGGAATTTGACGAAATTCATAGAAATAAAATAAGAATTAGAATAATCGGACAAATTGATAAGTTGCCTCCAAATTTACAAAAAAAGCTAAAGGTTGTAATTGATAAAACCAAGGATAATGATGCTCTTAATTTTATTATCGCCTTAAGTTATAGTGGCAGATGGGATATTATTAATGCTGTTAAAAATATTGCTACAGATTGTTCTGATAATAGAATTTCACCCGATATGATTGATGATTCCTTGTTTGAGAAGTATTTATCAACTAATGAAATTCCCGATCCGGAACTTTTAATAAGAACCAGTGGCGAAGAAAGAATCAGTAATTTTTTATTATATCAGCTGGCTTATTCTGAATTGTATTTTACCGATACATTATGGCCGGATTTTTCAAAAGAGGATTTTTATAAAGCAATCATTAATTATCAGCACAGAGAAAGACGATTTGGACAAACAAGTGAACAATTAACTTAAGCAAAACATTTGATGAAAAACATAATTCTATTTTTATTATTCTTTTTATTTTCCTTTACATTTTATGCCCAGGATGATTTAAAAATACAGCTAACGACTATAGATTATTCTGAACCAAAAGAATATGAGATAGGAGGAGTAACTGTCTCCGGAGTTCAATATCTTGATCAAAATGTCTTATTATATCTAACAGGTTTGGAAATAGGACAAAAAATTAATATTCCAGGTGACGAAATTACCAATGCAATTAAAAAATTGTGGGATCAGGGATTGTTTTCAGACGTGAAGATTTCTCTTACTAAAGTCATTAATGATAGAGCTTTTATTGATATTTACTTACAGGAAAGACCGCGTCTGTCGAGGTTTTCTTTTACAGGGATAAAAAAGTCAGAAGCTGACGATATAAGAGACCTAATCAAACTAGTTAAAGGTACTCAGGTTACAGAAAATACGTTATTATCAGCCGAAAAAAGTATAAGAGACTATTTTACGGATAAAGGATTTAGAAATGTTGAAATTGATATTGTTCAAGAAAAGGATTCCCTGTTGGTAAACTCAGTCATGCTTATTTTTAATGTCAATAAAAATCAAAGGATAAAAATTGAAAACATCGTGTTTATCGGTAATGATAGCATTAGTAATGAGAAGAAATTCTATAATTTTTATCGTAAAGATGAAGTATTAGCAGATGCTATTTTAAGACGAGCAATGAAAGAGACCAAACAAAAACGATGGTATAACATTTTCAAACCTTCAAAACTTATTACGGATAAATATGAACAAGATAAAATCGCAATTGTAAAAAAATATAACGAGTTAGGATTTAGAGATGCTAAAATAATTGAAGATTCAATTGTGATTAATGAGGATAATACAATAAATTTGATTATAACGATTGATGAGGGGGCAAAGTACTATTTTAGAAATATTACATGGTTAGGGAATACAAAATATAGCTCTGAGGTGTTGTCCAGAATTTTAGGAATTCAACCAGGAGATATTTATAATAGTTCTTTGCTTGAAGAAAAACTTCTTTATGATCCTTCCGGAGTGATGTCGGTATATCAGGATAACGGCTATCTGTTTTCTAATATTACCCCGGTTGAAATTTTGGTTGAAAATGACTCAATTGATATAGAAATGCGCGTTTTTGAAGGAAAACAGGCTCGCATAAACAGAGTAGTTGTTACCGGTAATTCAAGAACAAATGATCATGTTATTATAAGGGAGATTAGAACAAGACCGGGAGCTCTGTATAAACGTTCAGAAGTTCAGAGAACTATCAGAGAATTAGCCCAATTAGGATATTTTGATCCCGAAAAACTTAATGTGGATTTTCAACCAAATCCTGCAGAAGGAACAGTTGATCTTGAGTATATTGTGGAAGAGAAACCTTCTGATCAGGTAGAACTTTCAGGTGGATATGGTGCCGGAATGATAGTAGGAACCTTAGGATTATCATTTAATAATTTTTCTCTGAAGAATATATTCAATCCAAAAGCTTACAGACCTTTACCGACAGGTGATGGACAAAGGCTTTCTATACGAGGACAGACATCAGGTTTGTTTTATCAGAATTATAGTTTTAGTTTTGTAGAACCATGGTTTGGAGGCAAAAAACCTAATTCTTTAACCACTTCAGTTTATCATTCTGTATTGTCTGACAAATATACTTCAAAAGATACAGCTTCATATCACTATAAGGTTACAGGTGCCGGAATTGGATTAGGTCAAAGATTAAAATTCCCGGATGACTATTTTACTTTATACTCTGAATTAGGATATAAATACTATGATTTGAATAATTATCCAAATTTTTCACTTTATCGTACCGGATATTCGAATAACCTGAGCCTTAAAACAGTTTTAGGAAGGCACTCGTCTGGACCTAATCCGATATTTCCAACTATGGGATCTGCTTATTCATTATCTATAGAATTAACTCCACCTTATTCATGGTTTAACGGTAAGGTTTATTCTGATGATATGAGTTCTCAGGACAGATATCGCTGGATTGAATATCATAAATATAAATTTACAGGTCAGATGTTTACTACATTGAGTGGTAGCAGAGACGGCAGTTCGAGAGCTTTAGTACTTATGACAAAATTTGAGTTCGGGATGCTGTGTATGTACAACAAAAATGTAGGACCCTCACCATTTGAAGGATTTCAACTAGGAGGCGATGGCTTATATTCTTACAGCTTGTATGGATTAGAAAATATCGGGTTAAGAGGCTATTCTAATAGTGCATTAACACCATCAAACGGAGGAAATTTTTATGATAAATTTACTGTAGAACTACGGTATCCACTGTCTCTTGCACCAACAGCTACTTTATATGCTATCGGTTTTGTTGAGGCAGGTAATGCATGGAACAATGTCGAAAATTTCAGTCCATTTGACGTAAAGCGTTCAGCAGGAGTAGGTGTCAGAATTTATATGCCAATGATTGGAATGTTGGGTGTTGATTGGGGTTACGGATTTGACCAAATTAGTGGTTCCACAGGCCAAAATGGCAGTCAATTCCATTTTGTTATAGGGCAACAGTTTTAATAAATAATTTGGAACGTAATTTGTAAATGGCTACATTTGAAACAAACTAAAATATATAAACTATGAAAAAACTATTTTTAATTTCAATTATTGCTCTTTTTTCCGGCATTACTATAGCTCAAAAATATGCATATGTTGATACGGAATATATCTTAAACAATATCCCTGTTTATGAAACTGCAAAAATTCAGCTTGATGATTTATCTGCAGAGTGGAAAAAGGAAATTGATTTGAAAAAAGAAGCAATAGATAAGATGTATCAGGACTATCAGGCAGAGAGAGTTTTATTAACTGAAGAGCTTAGGATTAAGAGAGAAGAAGAAATTATGCTTAAGGAAAAAGAAATGCGTGAGCTCCAGCAAAAGTATTTCGGTAAAGAAGGTCTTTTGTTTAAGAAACGTGAAGAACTAATTAAACCTATTCAAGATGATATTTACAATGCTATTAAAGAAATTGCTGTAGAAGGTTCGTATGCAGTAATTTTTGATACGGCAAACAGCCTTAATATGCTTTATACAGATCCTCGTTATGATAAAAGTGATGATGTGTTGAAGAAATTAGGTTATAAAAATTAATATTATATTATATTTGCACAAACTTTAAAAAGATAATTATGAAAAAAGTAGGTATTTTATTACTAATAGTAGTGTTTTCAGTGGCAGCGTTTGCTCAGAAATCCAAATTCGGACATGTTGATTCAAATTCTATATTTTCACTAATGCCTGAAAAAGATGTGGCAACAAAGACAATTGAGCAATATGCAATGACATTAGAAAAGCAATTATTGGCATTAAACGAGGAGCTTGAGACAAAATATAATGATTATATGGCAAACGAAGCTACTTACAGCCCGTCAATAAAGCAGATGAAACAAGAGGAGTTGGTAAATCTTCAGCAGAGAATCCAAACTTTTCAAACAAAAGCCCAAGAGGATATGCAAAATAAAGAAGTCGAGTTACTTGAGCCATTGTATACAAAAATTCAGGATGCAATTAAACTTGTTGGTCAGGAACAGGGTTTAATTTATGTTTTTGATGTTTCGACTTTGCTATATTTTTCTTCTGAAAGTGTAGATGTTACTCCAATGGTTAAAACAAAACTTGGAATTAAATAGTTTTAAAAAATATACTAATTTTAATCCCGGAATTTTTCGGGATTTTTTGTTTTTGTAATATCTTTGATTTGAGTAATAATAAATTATAAATGGACAGACCTATTGGAGTATTTGATAGTGGTATTGGAGGACTCACGGTTTTGAAAGAACTTGCCTCCAAACTTCCAAACGAGGATTTTATTTATTATGCAGATAGTAAAAATGCTCCGTATGGACCAAAATCTGTTGAGGAAATAATAAATTTATGTGATGAAATTATTAAATTTTTGCTAAAGAGAAATTGCAAATTAATTGTTATTGCTTGCAATACCGCAACTGCTGCAGCTGTAGTTGAGATGAGAACAAGGTTTCAAATACCAATAATTGGTCTTGAGCCTGCCATAAAACCTGCATGTCTGAATACAAAAACAGGAAATATTGGTGTTTTAGCAACTGAAGGCACTTTTAGGGGAAATCATTTTTTAAAAACCAGCGAAAAATATATTGATTATGTTGTGTTGCATTTACAAGTAGCAAAAGGGTTGGTAGAGTTAGCAGAAAAGGGAATATTTGTTGGACAGGAAGCCGAAGATTTAGTGAAACAATATACAGATCCTTTTTCCACATCAAATATCGATTATTTGGTATTAGGCTGTACACATTATCCTTATTTTTATAATTTGATTAAAAGAAATGTTGGGCCAGGAGTAACAGTAGTCGATTCAGCAGAACCCGTGGCGCGAAGGACAAAAGATGTCTTGATGACAAATAAATTATTTAGAACAGAAAAAGATAATAGAAAAATAGTCGTTTTTACTTCCGGTGATATTAGCATTGTGCAAAATGTCGTGTATCAACTGTTTAATATAGACAAAAATAGCTCTCAAGTAGAAATAAAATTTATTTTCTAAATATTTCATAACATTTTAATTCTGAATAGCGTATAAAAATATGTTATCTAAAGAAGAGTTGTATGAATTGTATTATTATAGATGATGATCCTGTAATTCAAATGCAACTTTCAGCCTTTATTAACAAAAGTGATTTACTTAATTTAAAAGGTACTTTCAAAAATCCACTCGAAGCAAATCAAATAATAAAAACAAACGAGATTGACATAATCTTTCTAGATATAGAAATGCCGGAAATGAGTGGTCTCGAATTCCTTGATGAGGCCGATACAGATATAAGAATTATTGTAATTTCAGGAGATAGAAAATACGCATTAAATACTTTTGAATACGACGTAACCGATTATTTGCTTAAACCTATTGAGTATACAAGGTTTCTTAAATCTGTTTATAAGTCAATAGAGAAAACTTTGAAGATTTATGGTAGAGATAATTCTGATAGAATTTTTGTGAGATTCAATAATCAATATATTCGTTTGAAAATAAATGATATCGTTAGCATCAAAAAAGAAGATAACAAAGATTTAATTATTACCAGAAATAAATCGTTTTCGATATCAGATAGTGATATTAATTTTAACAATGTTTGCAGCAATAGTAAATTTTGTAGAATAAATAATTCCTGCATTGTAAATTTAAATGAAATTAGGGAGGTTTGTGATAATTTTCTTATTTTTAAGGATTCTGCTAAAATGGATAATATTTTAGTCGAAGAGAATATTGCAAATGAAATTTCAGATAAACTTGGCAAACTATATGACACTTTCTAACAGAGAATTATTTATTAGGTATTTAGGACAAACTTCAGAAAACCCATATTTGCTAGAAATTGAACGCGCTGAGGGGGTTTTTCTTTATGATACAGCCGGGAAAAAATATTTTGATTTAATTTCAGGCGTTTCTGTTAGTAGTCTGGGACATAATTGTAAAAATATTAAAGATTCAATAAATGAACAAGTTGAGAAACATCTCCATTTGATGGTTTATGGCGAATACATTCAATCCCCGCAAGTTAAATTAGCAGAATATATATGCGGGTTATTACCCGAATCAATTAACTCTGTCTATTTTGTAAATAGCGGTAGTGAGGCAATTGAAGGAGCCATAAAACTTGCAAAGAGATATACAGCCGGGACTAAAATGTTTTCATTTCGAAATGCATACCATGGCAGCTCACATGGAGCTTTGAGCTTGTGTGGAAATGAAGAGTTTAAAAATTCATTTCGTCCCTTGCTACCAGAAGTTTATATCCTTGATTTTAACGATTACTCCCAGTTAGATTTAATAGATAAGAATACTGCATGTGTTGTATTTGAACCAATTCAGGCAGAAGCCGGAGTTATTATCCCTGATGGTAAATATATAAAAACTTTAAAACAAGTCTGTGAAAAAAATAATTGTTTATTAATTGCAGACGAAATTCAAACAGGTTTTGGACGTACCGGAAAAATGTTCGGATTTGAGCATTTTGAAATTGTTCCAGATATTGTTTGTTTTGCAAAAGCATTAGGGGGAGGAATGCCAATTGGAGCTTTTGCAGCTTCGAGAGATATTATGAAGTCATTTACCTCAAATCCGGTATTAGGTCATATAACAACTTTTGGAGGACATCCTGTGTGTTCTGCTGCAGCATTGAGTACGATTAAATTTATTAATGAATCCGGCCTTGTTAATGATGTTTATAGAAAAGAGAAACTTTTTAGAAAGTTCCTTGTACATTCTAAAATATCAGAAATCAGAGGTAGGGGACTTTTGCTGGCGATTGAATTAAACGAATCTACGGATGTATATAAGTTTATTAAGCAGGGACTGATTGAAGGATTCGTTACGGATTGGTTTATTTTTCATGATTCTGCATTTAGAATTGCCCCACCTTTAAATATTACTGATGACGAAATTAAAATGTCATGTGAGCTAATAAAAAGTGCATTGAATAAAATTTAATTTAAATTTACAAAATATTTGTAGTTTTATCCGTTTAATAAGTGTGGATAAAAAATATATGTTAGCACATAAAAAAATATATCTGTCTGTTCTGTTTGTTCTTTTAACATTTATCATAAATGCTAAGGAAAATCCTGATTTGCCGGAAATAGATTCGATAAACTATTATTTTACATTGATTAAAGAATCAACATCGGATAAGGAGAAACAGGAGATAAACACTTATTTAATTTCGTATTTAAGAGAATTCTTATTGACGTCCCAGTCATTTAATGCAGATTATGATGATGTTAAAAATTTATCTGTCCTTAAGTCTGATGATGGCAAATTGAGAGTCTATACATGGAATCTTAATTTTCAGGATGGCAGTTTTAAATATTTCGGTTTTTTGCAATATAAAGATGCTAAAGGCATTTCTTTAAGTTTTCTCGATGATAAAAAATACAAAACAGATATAAGCGTTCGCTTGTATCAAACTTGCAATGAGTGGTACGGAGCTTTATATTATGAAATAATAACAAAAAAATGGAATTCTTATACATATTATACTCTGATAGGCTGGGATGGAGCAGATTTTTTAATAAACAGGAAAATTGTCGAAGTCTTATATTTTGATCGTAGAAATATTCCAGTTTTTGGTAAAAAATTATTTAAACTAAATAGAACCAATACCGGAAGGCTGGTATTTGAATATGCCGATAGGGCAACAATGATTTTAAGGTTTAATAAACAGAAGGATATGATAATTATGGATCATTTAGCACCATCAGATTCAAAATACGTAAATATGTTTCAGTTTTATGGGCCTGATTTTTCGTATGACGCATTTGTTTTTAGAGGAGGGAAGTGGATATTGCAACCTGATATTAATCCTGACGATGCAATAAACTATAAAAGAAATTCTAGAATAAATTCAATAAAACGAAGAGGTGTATCAAGAAATTTTTAAGTAATGATTTAATAAATGATGAAATCTACTAAACACGTAAATTTTTATTGTGTTGACAATGACGTTGTTGATCTCGACTTTTTTCGTGAAAATTTTAACCCAAAATTGATTTACTCACTTTATACTTTTAATTCGGTACAGATGTTTCTTAACAAGTTAAAGACAGATGTAAAAGAAAAAAGTTTTAAAGTAGTTATAATTGATAATATTATTACAAGCAGGGGAATGAATACTAAAACCGCATTAGAGTTGATCCCCGCAATTAAAAGCATAGATAAAGAAACTGAAGTAATAATTTTTGCGGATAGTGAGAATATAGAACTCAAAGCCACTAGCAGTAATGTAAAACCTGCAGCTTTTATTAAAAAAGATTCACAATATTTTGTCAGACTTTATCCATTAATTTCCAGGCTTATCAGCGAATACGAACTTAAACGAAAACGTCTGTCCGGGAAAAGGGCAGTAATTGTTTTTCTTATTGTTTTTGCCTGCGCAGCATTGCTTTTTATTATTGGGATGCTTTATTACCGATAATTAATGTTCTTTTCTTATAGTTTTTTATGTATTAATGTCAACTTGTCTGTCTTTTTGTCATATAATTGCAGGTGGCATATACTTTGAATAGCTCAGACGATTTTAAACTAAAAATAGAATAATTATGAAACAGAAGACAGGAAGCATTGGTGTAACAACCGAAAATATTTTTCCAATTATTAAAAAATTCCTTTATTCAGATCATGAAATATTCCTCCGAGAACTTGTTTCTAATGCCGTGGACGCAAGTCAAAAACTTAAAACACTGGGAATTGCTGGAGAACTTAAAGCTGATACAGATAATCTTAAAGTTAGAGTTATTGTTGACAAGAAGGCAAAAACGATCACAGTAAGAGATAATGGAATAGGAATGACAGCTGAAGAGATTGAAAAATATATAAATCAAATAGCTTTTTCAAGTGCGGGAGATTTTTTGGATAAGTATAAAAACATGGAAAATGCAATTATTGGGCATTTTGGCTTGGGCTTTTATTCATCTTTTATGGTTTCGGATAAAGTTGAAATTATTTCAAAATCTTATAAGGAGGGATCTAAAGCAGTGAAATGGGAGTGCAAAGGGGATCCGGAATATTCATTAACTGAGGTTGAAAAGGATGAAATAGGAACAGATGTTATTTTGCATATTGATGAGGAATCTGTTGAATTTCTTGAAAAAAATCGTGTACAGGAGTTGTTAAATAAGTATTGCAAATTTTTACCTGTAGAAATTGTTTTTGGTAAAAAGACCAGTTGGAAAGATGGAAAAGAATCAGAAACAGAAGAAGACAATATAATTAATAACACTAAACCGGTTTGGAAACAAAAACCTGCCGATCTTAAAGATGAAGATTATAAGAGTTTTTACAGAGAATTATATCCTTTAAATTTTGATGAGCCACTTTTTAATATTCATTTAAATGTAGATTATCCTTTTAATTTGACCGGAGTCTTGTATTTTCCTAAGATAAAGTCTAATCTCGAAATAAATAGGAATAAAATACAATTGTATTGCAATCAGGTTTTTGTTACTGATTCGGTTGAGGGAATTGTTCCAGAGTTTTTAACATTATTGCATGGTGTACTTGATTCTCCGGATATTCCACTAAATGTTTCAAGAAGTTATCTCCAGAGTGATTCAAATGTGAAAAAGATATCGGGACATATTACTAAGAAAGTTGCTGACAGATTGTCCGAAATATTTAAGGACAATAGAGAAGATTTTCAGAAAAAGTGGGATGACCTTAAATTATTTATAGAATATGGAATGATTTCGGACGAGAAATTTTATGAGAGAGCCGAGAAATTTGCTTTACTTAAAAACACAGACTTAGAATATTTCACTTTTGAAGAATATAATAAGAAGATTGAAGAAAACCAAAAAGACAAGGATAAGCAATTAATTTATTTATATGCAACTAATGTCGAGGATCACTATTCGTATATAAAAGCAGCTAAAGAAAAAGGGTATGACGTTTTATTGTTAGATGGGCAATTAGATATGCATTTTATTAATACCCTTGAAAGTAAATTTAAAGACTCGCGTTTTGTACGGGTAGATTCGGACATTATTGATAATCTTATAAAAAAAGATGAAAAAACCGAATCTGTTTTGAACGATAAGGAACAAGAAAATGTCAGGTTAGTTTTTCAAGGTGTTGCTCCTGAACAAAAATCGTTTTGGATTACCTGTGACAGCATGAGTGAAAATGATATGCCTGTTATTATAACGAGAGATGAATATATGAGACGTATGAAAGATATGTCTGCTCTAGGTGGAGGGACAGGTTTTTACAGAGATCTTCCTGATGATTATAAAGTTATTATTAATACAAATCATCCTCTGATTGTTGATTTAAGCTCAAAATTAGAGAAAAAAACTTTGCAACAGAGAATCGAGCTTGATGATAAACTTGAAGACTTGCAAAAGAATAAATCCGAATTGGAAAAAGCTCTGGAAAAGTTTAAAAAAGATGAAGAAAAACCTGTTGAAGAAAAGAAGAAATTAGAGGAAGTTAATGATCGAATACTTTCACTTGAGGAGGAAAAAACAGGTATTTACAAAGACTTTGGTAAAAAGCAGAAGATCGTTAGTCAGTTATTCGACCTTGCTCTTTTAGCTAATAACTTACTTAAAGGCGAATCTCTCAGTAATTTTGTAAGTCGGAGTGTCGAATTGTTGAAGAAATAAAAAAAAGCTGTACGAATTCCGTACAGCTTTTTTTAACTATATCTAATTTATTGTAACCCTAAGTCCTTTACTTACTAGATTTTCTTTAAGAGGTTTAAGAGACTTATAATCACCTTTTTTAATGTCGCATTTACCATTATAATGAGTTATAAAGGCACATTGTTCGGCTTGAATTATATCATGATTACACACTTCAATAAGGCAGTTTATCACATAATCAAAACTGTTAATATCATCATTGTATAATACTAGGAGTCTGTTTTTACATCTCGAATCAGACTGAGAAATCTCATTTTTTTGAGTTGGGTTTAATATTTCTTGATTATCATTCATCAGTACAAATATACTGTATTTATAAATACAAAATTAATTTAGATAAGGGATTTTTTTATGATTTATAAAAACTGCGAGTAAAAATATATTAGATGCAAAGATTTAAACTGTTTTTATTGTTCAGCTGCTCTGGCTGTCGCTACGTCAACACGCTTTCCGTCTATTAAAGCAACAACAAAAGCATCCTTAACTCCTCCGGCACGAACATTATTTAATCCTGCCTGAGCAGAATTGTATGATTTGTAAGTACCAATTCTATAAACAATAGAATTATTTCCGGTTAATTTATATAATTTATTATTTCCGGCCAGACGTCTGAAACTGTTTTTTATTATATCATTCACATCGGTTTTAAATACCCCTAATTGTATATAATATTCTATAACCGGTTTGTTATCAGTTACCCTATTCTCATTTATTGCAGGATTATTATTATTAATGTTGTTGTTATTATTATTAATGTTGTTGTTATTATTATTAATGTTGTTGTTATTATTATTAATGTTGTTGTTGTTATTATTATTATCAGCTAAATTTGCGTTATCTCGATTATTTGGTTGAACTCTACCGGTAGAAGTTACAATAATTTGATCCTTTGGAATGGTTTCCATTTTTGAAATTAGTGTTGCAGCTTCATAATTATTAACTCGTTTTCCATCAACATAAGCTATAACAAAAGCGTCTTTTATTCCTAATTGTCTTATTCTGTTCTGTTCTTCGATTGCAATGTTGAAATCGTAGTATTTTCCGCATGTATGACGAATAAATCCATTTCCGTATGCATCGTACATTAACGGACTTAAATTGTAAAGACGATCAGAACTGACTTGTTCTTTATACACCCCTATTTGTATGCAATAAAATACTCCTTTAGTTTTCTGTAAATTTGTTTCAACGGTAATATTTGTATTGTTGCGGTTTACGGTAACGGTCGTATTTTCAGCATTGTTTACATTTGCGTTTACATTATTGTTATTATTGTTATTGACATTGTTGTTTACATTTCTGTTGGCATTGTTATCAGCAATATATTCAGGTTGGACAGTAAGTGTACCTCCATTTTCTACATTTCTGGCTTCATAGACCTGAATTCGTCTCCCTTTGTAATATGCTATAATAAATGCATCTGTATATCCTATTGCTTTGACTTTTTGCAAAGCTGTTGAGGCTGAATTAAAAGTATAAAATAAACCGGCAACATATCTATATAAATTACTACCAGGAATACTTTCAATAAAGATTGGCATTAATCCGATAAAGGCATCATTTGCAACATTTTGACGAAATGCCCCAATCTGTATTCTATAGCATAATTCATCGTTTATTTCAAGCATTGGTATAGGATTTCGATCTGAATAGAAACTACCCCGGCTTGCATCTATTATTGTTTCAGTTGCAGAATAACGATTATTATTGGTTGTATTTGTTCTGTTATTATTTGTTCTGTTGTTGTCAGTTACATTGTTGTTAGTTCTGTTATTGTCAGTTACATTGTTGTTCGTCCTGTTGTTATCAGTTACATTGTTGTTTGTTCTGTTGTTGTCAGTTACATTGTTGTTTGTTCTGTTGTTGTCAGTTACATTGTTGTTTGTTCTGTTGTTGTCAGTTACATTGTTGTTAGTTCTGTTATTGTCAGTTACATTGTTGTTTGTTCTGTTGTTGTCAGTTACATTGTTGTTTGTTCTGTTGTTGTCAGTTACATTGTTGTTTGTTCTGTTGTTGTCAGTTACATTGTTGTT
>Ga0116142_10001776_pt1 | contig 25093 bp, 38 predicted proteins | sample AD_UKC033_MetaG_FD_89785 | JGI IMG/M metagenome (GOLD analysis project Ga0116142, IMG submission 89785) | Active sludge microbial communities of municipal wastewater-treating anaerobic digesters from USA - AD_UKC033_MetaG | ecosystem: Engineered > Bioreactor > Anaerobic > Digestate | place: USA... | reverse complement strand
TTTATAAAATTCACTAACGCATTATTGAATATGATTTTAAGTATAATCATATTCTGTTTACTCGGTGCATTGGCATACCAAGACGCAAAGAAGTATGAAGTTGACGACATCGTTGTAATGTTGTTATGGTTAGTCACATTATTCTATGGTAACGTGTTTTTACTTGTCCTTTCCTTCATTTTGCTATGGGGAACGAATACAATAATTAAAAAGAATAGGTTTGGTTGGGGTGACATCTTAACATTACCTTGTGTCTTTGCGTTGATACCGTACAACTTTGCGTCACTGGTTGCATTGTTAAGCGTTGTAATGTTCCTAATAGTTCACGCAATATTTAAAAAAAATAGTAAGATACCAGTTATGGTATTCTTATTTTGTTTCTATTGTTTATATTTAATAATCAAACTTTTATTTTTATTTTAAATTATATTGTTTGAATGAACTTTCTGCAATTACATACATTCCACCGAAGATACATACCAGTTGCATGAACAGGCCAAAGATGTCAAAGTATGGGGTTGTGAACTCTTCATATAAACTAAGTTTAGTAACGTTGTACGCCCCATGAGTTGTCACATTAGTAACATCATCAAAGGTAATGTTCATTGGTGTGAACTGTTCAACCGTTCCCACTGTAACTGCCATTGGTTCAAACAAAAGGAACCCGCTTAAAAGTAATAGGAACCCCCCGGCAATACCGAAGACATACATTTTGAAATGCCAACCGACCACAATAAAAAGAAGTGTAAAACTCCAAAGCACAAGTAACGTGTCTAAAAGTATCATACTAATATATGAAGTTAAAAATTAATAAATGTGTCATTATAATAAAAAAAGTAATATATGGAATTACTCCATATATTACCGAAGTTAACTATTTATTGGATAAATCCAGCAACGAGCACTAACAATCCACTACTAAAACTTTGTTTATTAAAATTAGGGTCGTTTTAGTAATTTGGGATTAATGCTACGAATACTGGGATAACTCCAACAACAGTTGCTTCTGTTCCTGTTAAGTTTGCTTCCGTAATTACATCATTTGTAATTGGAATAACAACTGCAACAGCTAATATGATACCTAAAACTAAGGCGACCATACCACTGACCATACCTGCACCAGAGTTGGTACAGTATTTCTTTTCTACGTTTGCTAACATGTTCATTTATAAAACACCTGATAATACTGCTACCGTTTTTATATATAAATGTTAACGTTAAAAAAAGGAGGGTATATATAAACGTTATACCTTCTCATATTTGTTTCTTTTAATTTTAATAAGTTTACCTTGGAATATTAAATCACGTTCAAGTTCTGCAATCTTCTTATCAGTAAACCTGAAATATCTTAAATCTTGCCTTAACGTTTCACGTGAATATTCTTTACGTTTCAATTCTTTTAATATCAAATCATATAATCCCATTTTACCACCTACTGTTGTTGTAACTTTTGTATTGCACCCATGACTAAGAACCCACTAACTAATCCTACAATTATGAATAACCATGGAACGAATATTATTGCTAACATTGAAACGGGAATTAATATTACTGCTTTACTTTCAATGGAACTCCTTTGCATTAAAACGAATGCTACGAAGAAACCAATGAATACCATACCAATCCAAATGTTGTTACCCAACACTTGTTGAAATCCCGTTGAAATGAACTCTTCTAAATATGTTACCATTAACTATTACCTCTCACGAATGTTATTATTGCCATTACTGTTATGAAGTTATAAAAGAATAATATTGATACGCTTAATATTTCAGGCATTTCAGCAGAAGCAAATATAATTCCTATAGGGAACACGAAGTAATTTAACATCCCAATAAGAATTAATAAAGGAATAATGTATATTGCACTGAACCCAAGTATTAAACTCAGTATACCCACAGCAATAAATACTGTGCCACCGAATATAACTCCAAGTATAGTGTTTTGGCTTGACCCGGAATTAGTGCTAATGTCATTAATGACATCATCACTATCCCCTACTCCCATTATAGTTAATGGGTCACCACCCTTTGCTTCAACCATTGATGCAACTGTTGGAAAACCCATCAAGTAAAACACTAAACTTATACTGAATAACAATGCTAAATATGTACTTAACCTCATACTGTTGACCTCCTATATAACAACGCAAGAACCACAAGGGTTGTTAACGTTGTAACTTCAATAAATCCAATGTACCATACCCCACCGTCTGCTAATGCAAACTCGGTAATATACATTCCTGCTGGTGCAAATATTGAGAATGCCCATAATATAAGTAATCCCATTATACTTGCCCCTTCCCATGAATAGCGTGACATGAAACCAATTACTAATCCACTAATGACAACAGCAAACAAGTAATACGCCCACCCGCTAAATCCAACGTCAAGTAACCCTTCACTAATTAAACTCATCGAAGAGTTACGCCCGTACTGGTATAACAATACGTTTTGGTATATGTCATAATCTTCGTGGTTAAAGTAATATGTAACCACGTAACTTCCAGTTGAATTAAACGTATAATCAAACGAAGCACCCGCTGGTGAGTTTAATGAATTGTTATACACCGTGTAAGTTCCACTGGAATTCTTCTTAGTTATAATCATACCTACTTCATCAAGTTTACTTTCTGCTGAAGATACTGTATACGTAATGTTTAAATCTTCTGTAAAGAATGATACGTATGGAGTTACACCGAACGTTACGTCATCAAATACTAAGTCACCATCAGTGAACGGTACCGGGTTGGCTGTTGAACCTAAAGATAATTCAATGTTCGCTGAACTTCCCGGAACAAAACTTAACGTTGCTATAGTAACATTATCTTGTATTACTAATAACTTGTAAGGTATTGTTGGTTCAAGGAAAAATATTGCGTCACCGTTAGTATCTGTAACTTCCTGTTGAATTGTAGTGAACGCAGTTTTACTTGGTGAAAACCTTTGTGCAGTTAAATAAACTCCCGGCACCGGGTTACCGAATGCGTTAACAATGTTAATTGTATAATATAACCCTTTACTTTCTTCTAACCCGTAAAAGTCCATTAAGTAATTGTCATCTAACCCTAAGAAGTAACCACGTGCAACACTTGTGTTACAAGTGGTTTCAATGTCCTTTAACCCTACTCCTAATAACGTTGATGGAATTACATAACCTAACATGTTATTGTTAACTTGATACACAGTACCTAACCCTGAGTTCATAACTGTAAAGTTAAATACTAAGTTATGTTCCGCCATTTCATCTAAACATTGAAACTTTGCATCATATAAGTTTTCATTGTAAACGAATTTTAACGGGTCACCACCATACGTTTTACCGTAAGTTACTTTGTTTGTACCATCATTTATATATTGTGCAGATAATGGGTAATGGTCCATTGGAACGTCAAACCCGTACTGTGCAGTTGTGTACCAAGTACAATTAACAACTCCGTTATCGTTACATATTGCGTAACTGCCACCGGTTGTTTTATACTTAACAATAACAATACCTGAACCACCGTTACGCCCAGTACCATAATCCGCAGAAGCACCATTACCACCGTTACCAGTATTATCTTGTGCATGTGACCCACCAGCGTAACCGGTACCACCTATTGCGTAAATGTTACTTAATACAAATAACCCTGAACCACCTGTTGGTCTTGTACCAACTCCACCGGCACCACCACCACCACCGGCAGTGTATGGGGATGCACTTAACCCTGCTGAACCGTTATTACCATACCCGTAAGTTCCACTTGAACCTGCTTGTGATGTTTGTAATCCCATTCCTGCTTGACCCTTTGAACCACTTTCACTGTAACCACCACCACCGGAACCACCATCATTACCACTTTTTTGAGTTAAACCTCCACCACCACCACCACCTAAGGCAAGTAAAGAACCGAATGTTGAATTACCACCATTTAATCCTCGTGAAAAGGTTGTGTTCCAACCACCAATTCCACCAGCACCAATGGTAACTGGTATTGCTTGACCTGGAGTGACAGAATATTCAGGTATATAAATTAATCCTCCACCACCACCACCACCAGGATATGTTGTTCCTGCAGTTCTGTAACCACCACCACCACCACCGGCGACAACTAACAATTCAACTTTAGTAACTCCAGCGGGAACGTTAAACGTTCCGTTGGTTAAGAATATTTCGTAAGTATATTCTGCGGAAGTTAAATAAGAGAATATATCATCATTAATATATAACGCAGGCGTCATTTTCTCTATCTTTTTGTTAATTGTGTATTTACTGCTATCATTAATAAGATTAAACACAACAAAAGGTTTACCTGCGTCACTTTCTTGGAATATCACAAAGTGACTTTCACTAAACCTAACTTTAGTTTTGTAAGTATCATTAATGAACATACTTGCATCTACACTTGCGTTAATTATTTGTGTAAATGTAGTTCCATCAAAACTTAACAACTGAACGTTTGCTGTTGTTACTGGGTTACCACCGGCAACGTACCAATCAGTAAAGTCATTTGCTTTAAGTGAAGTTCCTATTGAGTAACCTCTAAATGTTTGAGTTGTGTTTGTTAAAGTGTCACTTCCAACTACTTTCTTAAACATGTGCCAACTGGTTGTTGAGTTTGGAATTGGGATTAAATAAAAACCACCAGCAATTCCCGGTAACCCGTTAGTGTTAATTATCTGTGCTGGTTCAAGCATTTCACTTCTATCAACAACTGTAAAGTTATCAAATGCGTAAGTGTTAATTGTAGTTGTTCCGTTAGGGTAAAGGTGTGCCATTATTCTTCCGTTCCCTGTTGAATTGAACATCATTACAATCGTTTCACTTTCTTCAATAAAAACGTTCATGTAGTTCATTGGCCTAACAAGTTCAGTTGAATAATGTGTAATCACATCTGTTGAATTAACTTTAATAACGTTAAAGTATTCAGTTTCATTTAACAATGAAAAGAATATTATGTTTAAATCCCCATCGGTATCATAAAACAAATTCTGTGGAGTGTTAAACACGTTCCCGTACCCGATTAAATCCTTTTCATAATCTAACGTGTAAACGGTATTGTTAATTGCAAAGTCAATTACTTGTGTTGTCACTACTGAACTGTAACCAACCATGTAACATTCAACGTAAACTTCTGTCACTGTGCTTATTAGTGAAGTTGTACCGTTCCAGTTGTTAGTTCCATTATATAATATTTTACTTGTTAAAACGTCACTGTCACCGTACAAGTCACACCAAATGGCATCAGTACCATCCCTTACTATTTCAAAGTAAGTGTCACCGACAAACGTTCCGTTACCGCTCGGTTCAACTAACGTAACGTTAAAGTTATTAATTGTAAAGTTAGTTGTGGTTGTCACGTTACATAATCCAACGTCACTGCACACTTCCATTTGTAAATACCCTTCTTGGTTAGGTATCTCGGTTGTGTTCCATGAAGTGGTTAATAAGGCACCACTATAAACTTCATACTCGGTATCACCAAAGAAACTTACATTGTAATAATCAATGGTACCATAATCAACAATACTTTCCGTCCATGTTAAAGTGTAATACCCAAAAACTAAATCTTCGGGCTGGGTAATGTCACTTTCACTTGGTGGCGTGTAAACTGCAAAGGTAACGTTAACGTTCTGTTCTGTTCCAGCTGTGTTGTTCGCCCACGTTTCAAGTGTATGTTCCCCTGCTGTGAAGGTTAAATTGATTGGTTCTGTGTAAGTTACATTAGTTCCATTCCAATTATACCAAATCTCATCAATGTTAGCCATTGAAGTTTTATTTGAAATGTTAATCATAACATTTTGCGTAGTATAATTCTGTGCTGTTGGGCTACTAATTTCAATTAGGTCAGTTGGTGTTGGGTCATACTCATAAACTGAAATGTTAGAATTGTTAAATTGTGAATATGGTATGGGTATTTGATAACCAGTTAAATAACTTGAAGTATTAATATTAGAACTCAAATTAAGTGCTTTTCTTTTATCGTATGTTATTCCATTAACTGTCCAACTCCCGTTTTCTTCCACCCCATAACTTTTAGTTATAGTAAAATTAACATTCCAATTTGAACAAAAGAAGTAATCAACTAATGCCGTTCCTGAATTTGTTGTTCCAACATATACATATTTATTAGTAATGGGATTTGTTGAAGTAGTAACATTATGACGTGAAGTAGTTGAATTATATGTATAACCTGTAACATTTGTTGCATTTTTATTAACTGTAAATGTTGAATAACCTGTTAAAGCAGTTAGCATATTAGTATTTGAAGTACTTGCTGGTGCTTGTGTAATATACCCATCTGTTCTTTGATTAGTGTATGGAGTTGGCCATCCATAATAACTTGCATTAAAATATGGTATTCCACCAAAACCTACCCATCCGTATGCTCCTACTCCTAACATATATGCGTGAGCAGTTTCACAATTAATCGGAACTTTTGACCTAATTATGTTATGTTTATTTGTAGATGGTGCTGTAAAATTTGCAATACTTCCTGAAAAAGATAAGTTCCCACCTGTTTTATTAGCTATTGAAACTGATGAGTTTATTTCTCCTCCAATGAAATCATCAAAAAATGGAAATACTAAATTACCATTATTTTTAGTGTTAACAGAATTCCCATTATAATAAACATATAAAGTTTTATTGGTATTAGATACATTAACCCAAATATTAGATGTTTGTGTATAACCGTTTGAATTATCATGTTCAATCCAATAAGGAAGTTCTTCGGCACTTACGTTCGCTACAACGAACAAGAATAAGAATAAAAATGAAAGTCCTAACAGTTTACCTTTCATTGTGAACTACTCCTTAGTACCTTGCACCTGCTGGTGGATTTGCATAGTTAAGTATTGTAATCATTAATGATAATGGAATAACAAAAAGGATTAACCTTAACGCCATTGAAATTAACGGCGTGTACTCGGTTTCTGTCATTCCAGCAATCACTGCCTCAATCATTGTGTCAATGATTGGGTACATAACAAAAAACATTACTAACGTAATGAAAAATGCAATAATGTTTACAAAGGTAACTTGCCCTCTTTTCATGCTCATAATTTTAAACCTCTTTTAACTTTATATTTTACTAATTCTGCTGTTGGTATTCTTCCACCAACAGATTGTCTTTCATACTTGTACGCTGTCTTAGTTGGTAACCTTGTTGCTGTGCCGAACATGTATTGACTTTTAATAACTGAAAACATGTCGGGCAGTATGAAACGTGATGATTTTTTAAGTTTTAAATTTAACTTTGGTTCTTTCTTTTTCTTTTTTCTTTCTAATAATCCCTGTTTGAATTGTGGAATTGGTGGTAACACATTAACTGGTGGTGGTTTTCTTGGTGAAAATGGTAATGGACTAATAGGTATTTTAATATTTGGTGAAGGACTTGGTGAAACACTTGGTATTATTCCAGGTGAAGGACTTGGTGAAACTGAAGGACTAACACTTGGAGTTACACTTGGACTTGGTGAAATGCTTGGACTTAATTTAAATGTTGGACTTGGTGAAACTGAAGGACTAACACTTGGTTTAATGCTTGGTGAAGGACTAACGTATGGTGAAATGTAAGTTATAGAAGGTGAAATGCTTGGTGAAACACTTGGCGAAGAGTAAGGACTAACACTTGGTTTAATGCTTGGTGAAGGACTAATCTTTGGACTTGCAGTAATGTATGGACTTGGTAATGCAAACAAGGTAAATGCCCCTGGACTTATGTTTGAAAATGGTGAAACGGTTGGACTTGCACCATATAAACTTTCAGGTTTAAGAATAGGTATTTTGTTTGTAGTACTTGCAAACAAAGGTATAGTTCCTGGTTCAACTTTCATTGCATAAGTTTTAATTTGTTCTGCTAAGTTTAAAAGTGATTGGGATTGTGATGGGTTATAAAAAGCATACGTTCTTATTTCATCATAGAAATCCACAACATCTTTTGGTCTTATTGAAGAAGGTTTAATTGTCATAACTTCATTAACGTTAAACCTTTTAATTGAAGAACTACCTTTCGCAATTACTTGTTCAAAGAAACTTGCTTGTGGTTTACCTTCAAAGTAAACAACACCACGGTCAGCAACATAACCTAACTTATAATCTGCAAGTTTGTTTAAACCTGTTACGTCAAGGTCACTTGTAAAACCTTCAACTTTTAATTCTACAATTTTTGTTCCTTTATAAGATAATCCGGAAGGTGCTTGGTTTTCATATAATACCTTAAGTTGTGTTTTGTCTAAACCTTTTATATTTAAATAATTCTTTGCAATCTTTTCTGCTTGTTTTAAACTTAAGTCAAGTTCAACATCACCCACTTCTCTTTGATATATTTTTGGCCTGCCTGTTTGTTCAAATGAAGAACCGTAACCTTTTCTAAATTCACTTTTCATAATAAACTCAGTTACTGCTTTACTTTCTTCTTCAGTTAACCCTTTAATTTTAACATCTTTAAAACTACCTGAACGCATTGTCTTTAAATATTCTACTTGTCTTATTGCCCTTTCAACATTTTGTGAAAAGGAAGCACCTGCTAAAGTTCCTTTCTGTGCTAAAATCACATCTGTCTTTTGCATTATTGCTGTTTCTAATTGTGAAGTAGGATAAGATGCAATGTTCCTGGAAAACATTACATCATAATTATAATATGAATATTTTAATGAAGGCATTGAACTCGCTGAAGGAGTGCCTAACACAAAACCTTTCTCTGCTTTACCAAATAAAACGGTGATTGGTCTTTCACCTTGTGTATAATAAAACCCACGATATAATGTCTTTTCACTAATCACATTATCTTTTAATATTTGAATTTTTAAACTATCATACTTAAATGGTGCTTGAGATAATAACCTATACCCAATTATAGTTCCAGTATATTTACCTGCCTTTTTAACTGTTTCAGTTCCTAAAGGTTGACCTGTTACAATATCACCACCCACTGCTAAACCAGTACCCATGTAGGCACTTGAAACTAACGGGTTACTAATTCCAGGAAGTTTACCTAAGGTTGAACCTACTGCTTTACCACTAAGTTCAAATGCTTTTGAAACGTAAGGAATTTTTGTAATGTATATTCCTGCTTTAGAAGTAACAGCAGTTAACCCTTCCATTGCAAAACTTTTTAATCCTGGGAATACTCCAACTGCAAGTGAACCAACAATAATTGCAGGTTCAAAACCTTCCTGCCCTGCCTTTATACCTTTCTCAATTCCAATATCGTATTTACCTTCACTTAAATCAATGGTACTCATTTTTGCTTGTGCACCCGCTCTTGCAATTCCACCGAACACGGTTGGTATTGCAGTTATACTAAATTTACCTATTGCACCAGCAGTTTCAAAAGTAAATATTGCAGGGTAACTTAATGGGTCATCCCTTTTTGCGTTACCAGTAAACAATTTAACTGCTGGGTCAATTAAAGCATCGGCACGTTCATATGCGCCACGTTCAATGTCAGTAAACAAATTAACTCCTGCAATTTGTTCTTTAGTAATTCCACCTTTACCTATATACTTGTTCATTTCACTTAAAGTTGTATACTTCCAAGTGTCACGTTCAAGCATTTTAACTCCTAAGTCATAAGTTTGTTTTGCACCTGGAGTTAAAGATTTATAATAATCAATTTCACCGATGGTTTGAAAGTCAGTTAAATTTTCTCTAAATAATTTACCGTCAAATTCAATTAAGTTACCACGTTCTTTTACAGATAATAAACTATTTTCAGGGGGAGTGAATTGTAAATTGTATGTTCCTGCTTTAATTTTATAATTTAAATCGTCAAGTTCCTTCTGCGCTTCACCTTTATATTCTGCTGGTAAGTATGGGTTAATTATATATTTACCACCGACTTCTTGTAACAAAGGAATGTTTGGTGAGTATTGTTTGTTTAAATCTAAACCGTACTGCCCTGCAAGTTTCATTGCTTCCTGTCTACTCTTTTCATTCGGTAAGTTTGGGTTAATTATAATCTTACCGTTTTCCCATTGGAACAACTGAACGTTCCTTGCCCTGTTAATTTCTTCAACTTTACTTTGTGTTTGTGAATATTCATCCATTTGTGACCCGTACTGTTCCCAGAACAGTGCGTCCTTTTTACCCCCATATTTACTTCCAGCACCTACTGTTGGAGTTTCCATGGTGCTCATCGGGAGTTCTTCTTTTGAAACAGAACTGTATTGAGGTTTACCAGTTGAATTTCTATTTGAAGAACTCCCACTTGATTTATATGGTGAAGAAACAGTATCTGCGAATTGTTGATATTTATTAGGAACGTAAGTTTGTGTTGGTTCAACGACCGGTTCCATTTTACTCATTGGTTGTTCTGTTGGGGTTGAAACCTTATCTGCTAATTGTTGGTACTTGTCAGGCACGAATGATTTTTTACTTGAAGAAGAAGAACCACTTGAACTTTTTTTATTATAAATTGGTGCCGGTGCCGTTTTTTGTTTATTGATTGGACTACCGGTTTCCTTGGGTGTATCCGGTGCTTTAATTGGTTGTGTTCCACCTGAACGTTCAACCACTCTTCCAAACACTGGGTCATACACTTGTGCCATGTATATTATTTAACATATAAATATTATAAAGGTGACATTATTTGTTTTTGTTAAATATGTTTGTTATTGAACTGTTACCACAATCTACTGCCACTTGACCTGTTGATGCTTTAAATTCACAGTGTGAATAACTCTCTGCGTATTCTTTCATAATCGCAACAGTTTCTAAAGTGTTAAGTTGCGTGTAACTTGCATATGCCAAGTATAACATCATAATAAATATAAGTTGTATAAAACTTTTTATACTGGCAAAAGGTATTTTACCATCGTTAGAGTAATACAATACCCATTCTTCGTTAATTACATGTTCTTTTTCAAATTTCATAGTTTTCCCTCGTTTAATAAGAACTCATAATACCATTTACACTTTTCTTCACAAATAATTTGAAAGTCGGTAATATCTCTTGGACATTCAATGTTAAGTGTTCTTAATATTATTGTTAATTGTTGAATGTGACTATCAACAAGTTTCTCTTCACTTTCTAAGCATTTAATTTTTGCATAGTTCCATTCCTGTTTTGCTATTGCTAACTCGTCTATTATTTGTTTACGTTTAAACGCTTTCTTGTCTAATCCTTTTTTAATTAAATCACAATATTTATCCATTATATCATTACTCATAGAACTTGTTTAAATCTAACTCTTCATACCATTTAAGCAGGAAAGGACACCAGCGCCATTTTCTAATTTTACCTTTTGGTAACACCGCGAAAAGTTCATAGTCAAACAAATAATTTGGATTATGCCCGTCACGTTCTAAGCAATTTAACGCGCACCATTTCTCACTTTTCTTTTTAAACTTTGAAACGTCGGTCATGTTACTTTTAACTTGGATTAGTTTACTGACATCCCTGTTCATCCCAAGCAAATCCCAATGACCAAAAATATCTTGCTCACCATACTTAGTGCTTGGCGGTCTATACATAATGTAACCATTATTCTCATAATGTTTTCTTATTTTGTTTTCGTTTAATCTTCCTTTCGTGTGTGTGTTCATAGTATCACTCATCTAATTGTAAATCAAATTGGTCGGCTGTTGCTTTATATATATCATCAACCTTCCTTTTATTCTTTGGCTTTTCATTTGGTGGTACTCCATCAATGAATATTTCTTGGTTCCTACTTGTTTGTTGTTTATATTGTGACATTTCTTTTACTTCTTTAATTTCTGCCGTAATCTTATTCATTTCAATTAACTTGTTTTCTGCAAGACGTTGAATATACTTTGCAAAACGTGGACTAATTCCTAAGTCAAATTTAATTAAATCCGGGTCAAGTTTGTCACCACGTTTAAGTTGGTAAAAACCATAATTGTCAACGACCCTATTAACTAACTTTTCCCGGTCCATGTTTTCTTCCTTGACATCTTCCTTTTCACGTAGTCCACTTAAATTGTCTGCCATCATTTTTTGTTTTCTATCAATTTCTAACTTTTGGTAACGTTCCATAATCTCACTTGGAATTCCACGCATTCTAATTTTTTGTAAAATTAAACGTTCACCAAAGAAGTGAATACGCGGGAAACGGGGAAACGTTTTACCCATTAAAGAATTATATTGCATTTGGTACGGTTTGATTGTTGAGTATTCATTGTTGTTACGTGACACAGTAAAATGAAAGTTAACAAGTTTACGGACACCGGAGTTAACGTTATCTTTAACTGGTGCCACAAAATTTATAATTGGGCGTAAATACCCCATGCTTTGTAATACTTTGTTAATGTTAATACTCCACTGGCTTTGCCATTCATGGCTTGCCATTGTGTTACCTGCTTCATCAACAACTACTGCACAACCACGGGTATGATTAAAAGTAAACCGCTTATCAATTTGGTAAATGTATTCTGTGAAATCGTTTGGGTTGTGAATTATACGTTTTTCAAAATCTTGTTTAAACGTTTTGTCAAGTAACCAACTGAAAACTATTGAACTCATACTTTTACCTGAACGGTGACGGCCATCCCAACTTGCTAAAAATGATTTACCTACATGATGGACATCTGCGTGTATTGAACGAATGAACGCCAATGCAAGTAAACTGTCTTGGTTCATTATTTCTCTTGGCCGTTCAAGTAAAACAAAAGTTTCTTCTTGTGGCCACATATCTAACGGGTTTAACCCGTACGTTTCTAAACAATCGTAAAACTCATTAGAACTATTATCGTAAAGCATTACACTCCCTCAGGTTCTGGTTCATCTTCTTCTTCCTTTGTAACAGGTAAATTTTCTTCAACAAATTCATCTTCACTTTCTGCAGTTTTAAGTTTCCTTTCCATGTCAGGTATACCTGTTGAATTTCTAATAATCTTTTCAAACAAATCCAAATCACTTTTTTCAAAGTTAATTTCACCGTCTACTTGTTTTTTAATAATGTCCAAATTACTCAACGCGTGAACAATAAATATTTCATGTGTGTACGCGAATGAAACACGAGCGTCAAGTATTTTTTTATCACGTGACTTCTCGTTAGGTTCAGTTTTTTTAATGTGTTTAATCAAGTGTGTTAATTTGTTATACTCGTCTTGTAATTTTATTTTGTTATCGTTAGACAAATAAGGCGAAATTATAATTGCACAACTGTGAAAATTTTCCCAGTAGGTCGCCCAATTATGTAACGCCTTACTCTCGTGTAATTGATTTAACCTCCACAAGATTTGAAACGCGTGGTTGTTACTTGGTTCCCCCTTAATAAATTCGGTCTGGCTTAGTTCCATGTATGTTATTTAACACGTGAATAATATAAATACTTTGGTATTATTATTGAATATAATCTAATAATCTATTAGAAAATCTAATATAGTTTTAGCCGTGAAAGGCCTCTCCGTTTGCAATTAATAATGTAAATGTGCTTGGTGTTGTTGTAATTGGTGTTCTTTTCTTCTATAAGCAAACAATGGGCATCTTTTGACTTGGTTGTTTTTTGGGGGTCAGCACTTTCTATTAAAAAAAAAGGTTCCTAAAATAAAACACATATACTAATATTATTTTAGATATACTAATAGGTTATTAGAAATTCTAAAAGAGTTTTAGAATATATTCTGTAACAATCAATAAGTAAGTAATACTTTTTAATACTTTGAAGTTATAATATAAGTATGCCACGTTATAAAAGTGATATTGATTTAATGATATATGATAAGGATGTTTCTAAGATGTATAGTGCTACTAACATTTGGCTTCATAGAGTTTTGATTTCTTTGTGTTGGATTACTGGTGCAAGGACCAGTGAGATTATTGACATTAGAAAGGAAGATGTAAACTGGAATGATGAGTACTTTGGTATTAAGATTAAAACACTTAAACTTAGGAATGATGGTAAGTTTAAAATACGTGACAGAATATTAAGGTTCAAAAGAGTATACAAACCAAGGAACATATACATTGAAACTATAATTAAACATTGTAGTAAACTAATTGAAGGTAGTAGGTTAATACCTTACAAAAGTGAATGGTGTTCACGTACAATTAATAAAGTAAGTAAGAACGCAATTGGAAGACCTGTTACTCCTTACCATTTTAGACATTCGGTTTGTACCGCAATGGCCGTGTCAGGGTTCACGATACCAGAGATAATGTATTTCAAGGGTGCTACTTCTCTTAACGGTGTAAATGCTTACATTCATGCTAAACCGTTCATGTTAGAGTTGCAAAGGTTAGACAGAAGCGGGGATAACATATTACAAACATCAGGAGGTTCACAATTAGTTACGGATGTTCCAACAGTTAAAGCATACCTAAACAATGTAAGTAATGAAAAGAATGATAAAATAGAACAGGAAGATAATAAAAATGAAGAATAGGTTAGATATTAGATTTTGTACATATCTATCCCGCCCTTTTTCTTTTTGGGTGGGCCACTAAACTTATCTAAAACATTACTTGTTTGGAACAATGGGTTAACTTTCCTTTTGGGTTGTGGGTATGCACGGCCACGAACTGTTGCTCGGCCACTGCCACGGTTAAGGAACATTCCTAAGATGCCACCTTGCTTACCACTTTTCGCTTGGGCCAATTTACGTTCATACTTTAACTTCTCTTCTTCTTGGGCATACTTTAAATCATATTCTTGCTTGGCTTGTTCCCTTGCAAGTTGTACTCTTCTTTGCTGTTCTTCCCTGATACGCTTATCCATTTCACGTTTATCTCTTAACTCCATTTCTCTGCGGTTGTACTCCATCTCTTTCTCAGTGTTACCACCGGCAAGTACCTTATTCTTTTGATAAAGTAGATAATCAGTTAGGCCCATTTAACGCACCAAATTATTTGAAAATAGTATATACTCTTAAACCATCAAGTTTCTCTTTTCTTTGTTTCATTCTTTCTTTGAATGTGCTTAAATGCGTTTCAGCAGTATACTTATCTCCATAAGTACCATGTTGAACACCACTACGTGTCATCAATACATATTCTTTATTTTTTTTAACCATAAACAATATTACGCATTAAAAATTAATAAATGTATAGGGGCGGAAAGTTCATTCCCTTTATGTTTGGATTGTTATGTTTGTGTTCCCCTATACACAATACTTTTGGATTAATATGTTTAAAAGGTTTGGGGCGAGTTATTGGTTGTTTACCATATTGATAAACAGAACGTGAGAAGCAACGCCTGATTTTGTCAATGTGTGAAATTTTGTCAATGTTTTTGACTTTACGTTATAAAATGGCATTTTTGCTACGAGTGATTTTGCTTTTGCTGGTCACTTATAACCTTTTATATATACCCCTTTTCAATCATACATATACATATATTATATAATACATTGACAAGATAAACAAAATAGACAAAATGAGAGAGAGATTTTTTTAAGGTTTTTATTTTTTTGATTGACAAACAAACCAACAAAATACTCAAAACATAGTTTTTTAAAGTTTAGTAACAAAATAATTGCATGAGCACAAAAAACAATAAAAGCGAAAAAGTTGACATGATGGTTGCCTATATTTTAAATTTGGGATACCATTTTGTAAGCACCCTTGAAAACGATTTCTTTTACATTTGGGATGAACATACTGGTTTATACAAACCGGATGGTGAAGGAATAATTGCAAGAGAACTTGTTAAAGAGTTTCGCGGTGAAGCATCTATATCTACAATCAAAGAAGTAGTAAATCAAATTAAATATATGAAAGTAATTCCAGCAGATTATATGGATGCTAAAAATTTACTTGGAGTTAGAAATGGAGTTATTGATATTCATACAAGAGAGTTCTTCCCTACTTCCCCGGACAATTATATTACAAGATGTATTAATGTTGAATACAAAAATTCACCAACAGTTTGTTTAAAGATTGATAAGTTTCTTAGAAGCATTGTGGCCAAAGAAGATGTTGAATTGATGTATGAACTTATTGCTTATTGTTTATACAATGGTTATCCTTTACAAAACTTCTTTATATTGTATGGTACTGGCCGTAACGGTAAATCCGTTTTCCTTAAATTGTTAACAACCTTCTTAGGTGATGAGAATGTAAGTAACTTAGATATCAATACCATTTTAACTGACCAATTCGCAACTTGTGACTTGTACATGAAAATGGCCAACGTGTACGGTGATTTAAGTGACAAGGCACTTAATGAAACAGGGATGTTAAAAGATTTAACAGGTGATGCTAAAGTTCGTGCAAGACAATTATATTCAAAGAGTTTTACTTTTTGGAACACTTGCAAATTAATTTACGCTTGTAATAGAATACCAAAAGTTAAAGATAATACCGATGCGTTCCATAGAAGAGTTATCATTATTGATTTCCCAAACCAATTTGACGGTAAGGATGCTAACCCAAGAATTCTTGATGACTTAACAGATGCAACAGAATTTTCAGGGTTACTTAATATTTGTTTAGAAAAGATTGATAAAATCCTTGAAAGTGGTTTCACTTACACCCAAGATATTAATAAACGCAGAAGAATGTATGCTTACAGAAGTGACAGTTTTGAAAGTTTCTTGGAGGAAGACATATTTGAATTTATACCTAATGATAACACAATTAAATTAAACAAGGCCGATGTGTTTAAAGAGTATATGGATTTCTGCCAAAGAAAGAAGTTTACTCCTGACACAGAAAAAGGTTTTTGGAAACGGTGGTGGAATAGTGTATATGGTACAAGCGAGAAAAGAGTTATGGTTGAAGGGGTATCTATCCGTTACATAATAGGAGTAGGATTAAACCAAATTAAAAAACAACAAGGTGAAAAAGATGAATGAAAAAATAAAAGAAATAGCAAACAGAAGGTATTACTCCCAAAGGAAAAAATATGGTGAAGGCGTAACAAAAGAAGAGTATTATGAAATGTTAGAACAGAATAAAGAACAAGGAGGAACTTGTCATTATTGTGGTATTAATCTTTTGTATGATATTGCAAAAACATTAGATGAAAGAGAAAAGGTACCAAGTTTAGACCATAAAATTCCTTTTATATTAGGTGGTAAGCATGAAAAAGATAATTTAATTGTTTGTTGTTATAAATGTAATTTAGTAAAAGGAACTTTAAGTGCAACAACCTACAAAGAAGTACTTAATTTAATCAAACAAGGTAAATTAAAAAATTATTTAAATGAGCGAAAAGCAGGTGCATTGGCCAACAAACTTGAAAGGAATTGTGATACTCAATGAAAAACATAATAGAAATTTATACTGATTGGCCTGAGTACCAAAAGAAATTGGATTATAAAGACGTAATATACTATAAAACAATCTTTGAATGTGCTAAAAAAAGGAAAGGAATAATAATAAATAGTATGTTACTCGAAGCATATTCCAAAAATAACCATTATAAGCACGAAAACAATATTATTTTAGATAGTATAAGTTCAATTCCTTTTTTAATTGACTTTGATATGTTTGAACTGCAAAGTAGGGTATTATGTGAATATATTAAAAAGAAAGATTTATAAAATATTAAACCCTAATATATTCAATGAAGGGGAACAAAAAATTAACTTGTTTTATTTTTTTGTGCTCACACCCCTTCAGGTTTGCACGGGGGCATAATAACACGATTGGAATATTGTCATTGTCATAGGAGAACCGTTCCCCGTGCAAAAACTATTTAAACTTTGGTTACCTATAAAATAATAAAAACAAATCACTGGAAAACAACTCGCCTTTACTTTATAAACCTTTAACGATTAAACTAATTACCAAGGCCAACAGGCCAAAAGGTGAAGCACTATGAAAATAGAAAACATAAACTTGAAACAATACAATAACCTTCCAAAGGAAGATGTTATTGTTGCCGAGAAAAGCGACTACGAAGTTATACCTGAAGGTGTCTACGTGGGCGAATACTTGGGTGCAGAGAAACGTGTAAGTGAAACGGGCGAATATTACTTACACTCTTGGGGCGTTAAACTTAAGAACGGGAAAGATGCAGTAATTACCGAGTTAAGTTCCTTAAAACTAACCGAGAAAACTAAACTTGGCGGTATCTTTGAAGCACTCAACATTGAAATAATCCGTGGCAATGAGTACAGGTTAAGCAGTTTGATTGGTCACAAGTGCCAGTTGGTCGTTAAAAATGAAACCGAACAACTAAAGAACGGCGACAAAATTGAAAGAAATAGAATTAAAGAACATTTAAGGGTTTAATCCCTTTTTTTATTTTTAAAAAAGTAAATTTAAAATAAGAGATTTAATTATAGCGTTATTCCAACATAACCAAACTAATAATAAAAAACCAAAATATAATCCTAATAATTCATATTTGGTTATTTTATTTTCACAACAACATTCATCACTCATTCAAATCCCCTCTTTCTTTGCCCAAATAATTATCTTATACATTCTATCGTTGATTTTTTCTAAATAACCTTTCTCAGTTAAATAATCACACGCTTCTTCATATACACTTATACAACGATTATCAATCATTTCAAACTGCCCATCTTTCTCATAACACATTTGACAAAGTAAATCCATTATCATATTATCTTGTGTAATTGTTTCACTCATTCAATCATCTCATCTAATTTATTCCAATTTCTATTTCAAATGTCTTTTTACATACAAGACATTCAATATCCATAAATACACTATATTCATGTGTTTTAAAATATTCTTCATTTTCTTTTTCAAATAGAATTTTTAAATGAGAACATAATTTCATCTTTTTTGAAGTATATACACTCCCTTTTAATTCTTCACTCATTCAAATCCCCTCTTTTTATATATTTTTCTATATTAATTCTACTTATTTTATTTGAAATGGTTGTATGTAATTTATCCATAAAATTACCAATTTCATATATAATAGAACTTATTATCATAATTATTGTTCCAACAATAAATAAAGGTAAAAGTATTAAATAACAAATTCTTTTTATTGTTAATAACACTTCATAGAATAAACCATTTATTTTAATGCCTTCTATATAATCTTTAATCATTCAATCCCCTCTTCTTACTATTCGGCCATCAGGTAACTGCATAATGTATTTCTGTTTGTGCAAGTTCCATAATATCTGCGTAATCTTTTTACGTTCAACCGTATTTTTACCAAAGTATAAATCACGTGGTTGTGTTGGGTGTTCCAACGTGTCAAGTATTTGAATGGTTAACGGTGAAAAGGAACGCCCAAGTTTACTTCCATACTTCAACCCAATCGGCATTTCAACACGTTTCTCTTTAATGAAAAGGGAAACCATCCTGTCCATTCTCGTTTTAATTTTATTATTTATTTTGTACACCATCATTACCACCATCATACGCTAACCATTCCTCGTGGTTCTTCTGCAACTTCCTTAACCTTTCATGCTTTTCTTCACATAATCCCATTCAATCACCTTTTATTTTATACATTCTTGGTTTATTGCCTCTCTTGTTACTATCAATTTTTTTATTAATAATTTTATAAAAAGATTTTACTTGTTTCATTCTGCGAAAGACAAGAGTTCTGCTGATTGTAAATTCCTTTGTAATGTCATCAACACTTTTCCATTCTTGCAAGTAGTCAATTAACTTTTCAAAATCATCGTTCATTCACTCATTCCTCCTCTAACACTTGTAAATCTATGTTAATTCTAACTTTGAATTTATAATTACAATTTGAACATTCCAGTTCAAACTCTTCGCCATCTTTTAATTCAATATTTGTAAAATTAATTTCACAAATTTCATAAATTGCTTTGCATTTTGGACATTCTATATCATCACACATTCACTCATTCCTCTTCTTTTTTGGTTCTATAATAACCATTCCTAACCTAACTGAACTAAATACAATGGCAATATCTGAATAATATATTTTATTATTTTTACCTAAAATACAAACGTCAATATTTCCCATATGTTTTTTGATTGTGTTTAAATTTTGAATTAATTGTTTTATTTTCATTTAATCATCCTGATAAAAATCTTCTTTCTATATCATTTTCAACAAATGACGCCGGCCCAAATATACATAACATCAATAAAATTACTGAGCAACAAAATAATACAACACCTAAAGGTAAGATTATGAAATATAATATTATAGAAATTATCAATAAAAATAAACAACTTATACATCCATTTTTACGTGCTTCTTTTTCATCTTCCTTGATTTTTAATCCTAACGTCTTAATTATACCAAATATCAATAATACTATACCAAATAAATATAATATTCCATTACCTATTCCTATCAAGAAAACACTTATTTGTGATATAATATCAGGCATAACAATTATTGTTTGTTCTATCAATGTTAATACTTCTTTTGAAATATTAATGATATGTTCTAAATTCATAACTATAACAATACTTAAACCTATCAATATAGCAAATACTCCTTGAAGCATTGAAAACAAATTTTTAGTGTAATCAATTTTGTTTTCACTTTCTTTTTGTTTATTCAATTCTTTTTTCATTGTTTTCCCTCCCTTGGTTTTTCTTTTAAGTATTTTTTTAATCCTTTTAATGTATTTTCATCTCCATAATTATTTGTTTTAATTATTTCTACAATTAAATTACTTATTTCCATTACATTCTTATTTTCTTTTTTTGCCTTCTCAAATACTTTATTCAATATTTTCATTGTTTTTTTAATTATTTTTTGTTGTTCCTTTCTTTTTTGTGCTTCATCTGGATTTGCTTTTAAGTATTCATCTAATTCTTTTTTACGTTTAATTCTTTCTGTTTTTTCACTTATATTATATATTATTTCTCTTACCTTAATATAATCTATAAGTGTTTTTGCAATAAACTTGTATTCTTTTTTGTTACATTCAAGTTCCATTGTAGTATTTGTTTTGTTTTCCTCTGATACTACTTCAAAGTTTTCATCAAATCTATCATAATCTATATATAATTTCATTTAAACACCTTTTTAATCTTCTTCCAAATGTAATGAGTTAACGTAATCTTCAATGTCCTCGCACTCATCATCATCTTCCATTAAACATTCCAAGCAATACCTTTGTGAAGTTAAGCAGGGAACGTATAACTTGTTGCATCCAGTACACTTTCTCGGTAAAAATTCGCTCATGGTAATTACTCGTATTCAATGTAAGTGTACAGTTGTCCTTCTTTAAGTTTAAACCTAAAGCAAATGAGAATGGTATTCTCACAGATTTTATTAAGTTCTTTAATTTGCATAACAATCCACAAAAGATATTCTCAGTGAAACTATATAAATGTTTTCATACAAGAAAATCTAAACTTTATAAATGTTTCTGTGGAAACATTACGCTAACAATTTACAGAAATCTTTAGTTATTGAGTAGCCCAACTTAACTCCCATGCCGTCCAAGTAGTTCTGCCAATCTTCAAGTTTAAGGTTAGGGTTTAAACAGATAACACAATCTTGCATTTGGATAACCACCATTCCTTTCTGTTGGTTGATTGTGTAAATCTTGTTTGCAATGACTTTTGAGTATACTGCATTGTACTCGCCAACCTTTACACATTTGTACGGTTCAGGGTCCGGGTCTTGCTCGGTTACATTTTCAAGTTCAGTTTCACTTTGGTTTGTGGTATTACTTGGTATGATTATTGTTTCATTTATTACTGGAATAGTATTATTCTTTTGTTCCACAACTGGTTTTGTTTGGTTAACAGTTTCATTTTTAGTGGGTTTGACAATAACATTAGTGGTGTTTTTAACCGTTTGGTTAATAATTGGTATGTTATCATTATCATTTTGTATACTTTGCCCTGTTTCAAGCAAATAGTATACCCAAATTGATAAAATAACCCAAAGTAATAGTAACCACTTACCACTTTCCATGTTTAGTCCTCCTTTGTTTCAATTAAATCATAATTTCCATAATATTTCATTTGCTTAACAACAACTTTTTTGAAATTGAATGAAAACTCTTTACCCAAATCATTACCATAATCTTTGGCCATGCTGTGCATTTTCAAATTGGAAAGGGAACCGACATCAATAAGTAAATAGTACCTGTCACGTGTTTCGTTTATTCGTTCACACTTGAATATGTTAGGTAACCTTTCAAGTTGCCCTTCTGCCATTGTGCTTATTAAACTAACTCCACCATCGTTGCCTAACAATTTACGCATTATAACCGCGTTAGGTAAATTCTTACCTTTCGCTAACCACCTTAAACTCCTTTCAAGTTTAGAATATAATGAGTAAACGAACCCTTGCAATATCTTTTCTTGCTCTTCAGTTAAGTCAGTGTAGAAGTGCATGTCATACCTAATCTTCATTCATGGACAACTCCTTTGTAAATTAATATCTTAGGATTAACATTCTTAATCTTGTCACAGATTGTCATGTAAGTAGCACGGGTTATTGATTGGTATTGTTCCGGTGTAGTGTCCACCGGTGCTTCAACAATAGTGTTACAGAAGTAAATGTCATTGTGAACAACTCCACTGACAAGTATAGTGTTAACGTATTCCTTCTCACGTATTTCTACGGGCTGAACCTTAATAAAACATTTGGTTACCATCTGTGCCAATTCTTCAATGTCTTCATATTCATATTTCATTGTTTTTCCTCCTTAGGTTTTTCTTTTAAGTATTTTCTTAATCCTTTTAATGTATTTTCATCTTCATAATTATTTGTTTTAATTATATCTACAATTAAATTACTTATTTCCATTATATTTTTATTTTCTTTTTTTGCTTTCTCAAATACTTTATGTAATATTTTCATTGTTTTTTTAATTTGTTTTTGGTGTTCTTTTCTTTTTTGTGCTTCTTCCGGGTTTGCTTTTAAGTATTCTTCTAATTCTTTTTCACGTTTAATTTTTTGCGTTCTTTCACTTATATTATAAATCATTTCTTTTACCTTTATATAATCTGTAAGTGATTTTGTAATAAATTTATATTCTTTTTTATTACATTCAAGTTCCATTGTAGTATTTGTTTTATTTTCCTCTCCTACTACTTCCAAGTTTTCATCAAATCTATCATAATCTATATATAATTTCATTTTTTAACCTCTTTTAACATTTGTTTTATCTCTTCTAATTCTTCATTGTTTAATATTATATAAAATAATAATATCCCTAAAGAGAAACAAATTAATCCAATAATAAAAGTAAAAAAATGAAAGTTGTTCCACTCAACCATTAATATTGGTTTCTCTATCCCAAACATAATCACAATACTAATAATAAAAAATATTATTGGAAGTAAGATTACTCTCACAGCCTTTCTAATTTCATTTTTTAAATTTTCGTCATATTTTATATTTATTTCCATGTTATCATTCCTCAAAATCTAACAATTTTAACTTTTCAAGGGCAATCCTAATTACTTCTTCAAATTCAAATATCTTCTGCCCGTTGCCTGCACCGTAAAACATTGTTGGGTTCCTGTAAAAGTCAATGAACCCTTCAAACCTTTCAGTGAACAGTTCCTTTGAACTGTTGTGGTTATTAAAGTCATCACGTTCAACTATCTTTGGGTATATTTCTATGTAAACAGAACTTAACTTGGTAATGTAAAGGTTCATTAACTGCCTGTCAATTCTTCCTTCCAATACATTCTGTCTAAATTCTTCACGTAAAGAAATAATCTCGCCCCACTTTTCTAAGATTAACCCTGCATACTGTAACCCAATGTTAAGTATTCTTTCTTCACGTTGTTGAACTACTGCCATGTTTCACACCTGCTAAATCGGGTATATAACTTTCCCTGTTGAGTTGCTGACAGGTTTACCGTCAATTATTGTTGGGTTAGTAACTCCATCAATACCTACTTGACCGGTCATAATCTTTTCTTTAAACTGGATGTAATCCCACCCGACAAATCCAACTGCACCCAAAGTTAACACTCCAATTATTAATACATATAATAATAAGTTCTGTTGGTTCATACCCATTGTCTTTAACCTTTGGTTTGCGTGCCATTGACTTAAAGTTGAATAAATCTCACTGGGTTTTGCTTCACTGAACTGCGTTTCGAAGTTAAGTGGTATTAAAGTATCTTCATCAAGGAACACAACCGGTACTCCCTGTTCCCATTTAACGTATTGTGGGTTACGGATGTTAGTTTGTTTTTCAGGTTCTTCCTTATTGTAAATCTTACCACGGGTTAAACTCCACATTTTGTTTTTGTGTTGTATTGTTCCTTCCTCAATGTTAATTATTACAGGTCTTAAAGTTAACCGGTTCTTAGGCATAAGGTAAACTAAAAAGTAATCTTTCTTAGTGTAATTCCTTAACATCTTAGTCCTCCAATATGGGTCTAACCACCTGCCAATTAACCAAGCAATACATAACCCTACTGCTATTCCTATTATTATTAATAATGTATTTGTATCCATATTATCTATCCTCTTTCTTTTTGAACAAGTTACTTAAAAAGTTCCCTTTCTTTTCTTCACCTTGTGGTTGCATGTAATTCATGTAATCAACCCCGTACCCCTGGTCAAGTGAACCTCTCGGTGTATAGTTACTTCCAACACCTGCCTGTAACTTTCTTTCGTTACCGTTCGCTTTACTCATCAAAATCTCGTTACGCCATTCATTGTAAATCTGTTCGTACAATGGCCTGAACTCCGGTGACCTGTCAGCAATGGCTTTCATGTTGGTTAGTATTACCACATCGTTTTGGTATAACCTCATCAATCTGTCATCCTTAATGTGTGCCAACTGTACCGGGCTGTCCACAAGTTTTGAATAGTCGTTATTTCTTTGTTCACTTTCTAACAATGCGTAAGCATGTTCCCACTGAGAACGTGGTATTTGCTTTTCTTTCATTATGGCTTCAATGTAACTGTCCATGTCCATGTTCAATATTACGTAATAAGCATTTATAAAATTCACTAACGCATTATTGAATATGATTTTAAGTATAATCATATTCTGTTTACTCGGTGCATTGGCATACCAAGATGCAAAGAAGTATGAAATAGATGACATCGTTGTAATGTTGTTATGGCTTGTAACTTTATTTTACGGGAACGTGTTTTTACTGGTACTTTCATTCATTTTGCTATGGGGAACGAACACTTTAATACAAAAGAATAGGTTTGGTTGGGGTGACATCTTAACTTTACCTTGTGTCTTTGCATTAATACCTTACAACTTTGCGTCACTGGTTGCATTGTTAAGCGTTGTAATGTTCCTAATAGTTCACGCAATATTTAAAAAAAATAGTAAG
>Ga0116142_10001772_pt1 | contig 25133 bp, 18 predicted proteins | sample AD_UKC033_MetaG_FD_89785 | JGI IMG/M metagenome (GOLD analysis project Ga0116142, IMG submission 89785) | Active sludge microbial communities of municipal wastewater-treating anaerobic digesters from USA - AD_UKC033_MetaG | ecosystem: Engineered > Bioreactor > Anaerobic > Digestate | place: USA... | reverse complement strand
AGCTGCCCAGCTCTGAAATCACACAAATCGGCGCGCCAAACCACTGGGCAAATACATGGGATAGCATTACTGATAACGGACGGATGTATCACAGCTCACATAAAGGAGATTGTTTGGTGGCTGTAGCAATTTCTGTTGTTGGTCGACCTAACTCTGATTCACAACACGCTACGGCTATAAAACGAAAAAGTTGTCCTGACCATACACCCTCTCAAGTTGAAACCTACTGTCGCAGTGGCCAAGATCCGGTTCTGAGTTTTCATGCAAAAGCTAAAGCGGGACTCGAGACGGGGGCGGCCGTCCAAAAAATTGTTCCAAACGGCCGCCCCGCCGATTGGGAAGCCTGCGGCTACTCAGTCATCATGGAATATCCTCCACTCACTCAAGCCCCAACCATCAGCAACTCATCATCCAAAGGCACCCAGTTACTAGAATCAGCCCTTATCTACGCTTTTCAACATGGAATCACGAAAGTTTACGCCTACTCTAGACCAGTAGGACTACAGCAACATCTTGCTTCGTCTCTTAGTTGACACAGTCGCTTTTGAAAAACTTCACAAGTGAGTAAATTAATGTGGTTGCACCCTCTTGATCATCAGTGGCATCTGAGTAAAACGTAGATACTTCACTTCCACTTCTCCCAAACAGTCAACTCTTACACGATCAGAAATTTTCTTTTCATTCAAGAGCAGATTGAACGTTGATCTCGATATCAAAACCGTATCAGAATTCTCCAAGTGTAAGTAATAAGAACGATGATTTTTGGACACCGTTCGTTCCACTTTACAACTCCCACTGTAAACGCGGGGTGGGTAATAGATATCAAGCAATACCATACAACTTTCCATTATGATGGCAGTTGGGAGCAACGAATAAATAGTAATTACTAAGCACTTTTTCCATATGTTTTCGATTCTGGATTGATTAATCTTTTTTGCCGATGAAGATGAGCGGTTATTTATCAGGAAAATAGTGAATCCCAGAAACATACTAATTGGAGCGAAAGTTAATGGATTGTTTATACAAATGATCACGATAACTATCGCGAATAAAAGTGTAGAAATAACTGAAAGTACAATGTTTGAAATAGTATTTGTTTTACCCGACTTTCTGTTTACGAAATTTAGTAACTCTGAAAAACTGGTTTTACATAAAGCAACTAAATGCAAAATAAGTACAAGTAAGCTCAAGATGAGAAAAACAGTAAATAGTTGTACGTAATTATCTTGACTGACTATTAAGGGCAAAACGAAATAATAGAAAATAAGCAAAATAGATTCTGCAAAGAGCATGGTCCAAATTGTTAGTACGCGCTTCATCCTGTTAAATTCTACCACCGACCAGACTGCGACATCATCTTACTTCATCTCTTGGTTAACCCGATCGCTTAAGAATAGCTTCATCAGAGATTGATACGGCATATCGTATTCATAATCAACATTCAAAAAACTAAAATTGCTCAACTCTACGCTTTTTCCCGTCCGTCTGGACTACATCACTTTCTTGAGAAAAACTCCTTATCAAAATAGCTCAATTTGGCTCTTGACCTACTTCAATTCACTCTGCTACTGTAGAGATAGTTAACAATTATTTATGTATATATTAGATATCTTTAGAGAGGTCATATGAGCACCATGCCTATGTCAAACAACGTAGTAGATGAGCGTCGCACTGGTCGCGCCGACGATGCCAACAAATTGGACATGCGCAACTTACCAGATTTACTCACTGTGCGCGAGGTGGCCGATTTACTCAGAGTCTCCCCTCTCACCATTAAGCGCTGGGGCAAACGTGGCAAATTACCCGCTATTCGGATCAACTCACGCGGAGACAGACGTTACAAAAAAGAAGCTGTATTGTGGCTACTGGGCATCACTCCAGAAGACGCCGCCGAAGCGATGGCGTAATTAAGTTACTCTTGAGCTTCGAAAATAATTGGACCAGTCGCCTTTCGCTTTATTCAACACCAGGCAAACATCAATATCGTAAGGATTTTGCAGGTATACCCAAACGCTTTTTACATCAGGCAGCAAAATTCCCTCAGGAAAAAGGCGTGCTAACTTCTCATACGGTGTGGCAAAAGCCAGATCTATTTGCACTAGGGGTTTGGAACAGTTGGCGAACGATACAATCTCAAACTTCGGTTTTCTAATTTGGATATAATCAACTGGTTTTTTACCCTCAACCTCAGCTTGGGTACCCGGCAAAATAAAATCCCAGGGTTCTCCACTAGGAAACGTGTGATACAAACATTTTGTTTTCAACTGATCTCGTAAGGCAGCAATCTTGGGATGGACTCCTGCCTTGAACCACGGCAAATTAAATCCAAGATGATCAACATTTTGCAGTGCAGCTGCTTGTATTCTTGCTACGAAGTCGACCATGGCTATTGGAGTGTAAGCATATTGACTTTTCTTTTCCGTTCCAGAGCTATTTTCAACTACGACTTCATATACTTCTTCGTCACTCATAGTAAATCTGACCAACGGTTGCTCAACAACATCTTCTTTGAGTGAAATCAGAGGATAGTAACTTCTTTTGGTGGTGTGAAACAACAATGATTGTGGTCGCAACTCTCCCATATCTCTCAAGAAGGTAGTTAAATCATTGAAAAATGAACTTGAATTTTCTGGGAGTACTATATCAATCGTCGTCAACTGGGACATACGCTAAGTATAAACCATGCTTGCAACCCGTCTCTGGTAATTCTCGATATATTTTTCAAACCCATGGTTTTTGAATCAGTTGATGCAAACTTCGCTGGCATATTTGCCGGCTAAAGTGCTCAGTTGAAAAAATTTCACAACATCACTAGTGGCCCGTAGTTCTTTGGGGTCGGCAACTTTCACAGATAAATCATAGCAGATCATAAACATGCTAAAATGAATTCATGGATCAAACATCAAATCAAACTTTCTCCGAACCGATGGATTCATTGAGTGAAACACAACCCCAGAAACCCTATAAACTTATTGGCTTGGCAGTTGCGATAATCATTATCGCAGCATTTTTAGTATTTCTCGGCTCAACACGCATTACAACAAAAACAACTCAGCTGCAACAACCACTTGAGTCTCAACAACCCACTGAGACTGAAACTTATTCGATTGATACTCAAGAGCCAGAACAACAGAAAGTAATAGATCCCGATACAGTAGAATGGAAAACTTTTGTAAGTGAGCTGGGCTTCTCTTTCGACTATCCATCGCATTGGGGAACTCCAACAGAAAAAGTACTCGATGCTGTTGAAGCCTTGCAGGGTGATACTGGCAAAACGTATCAGCTCACCTTTAGTAATACTCAAGAAGTATATGCGTCTGGTAGATCGGCTGACTTTTCGGCAGGCAGAGGTGGTCGTCAAGAAGACTTTGGCGTTAATTCCAACGGCAAAACTAGCATTGAAGCATACCTAGATATTGTGGATCCGGGTTGTTTTACCATGGGGAACCAGAATAGTTTTCGTGCGCTTATTGACTTTTCACTAGTAGATAAACCCGTCGGAGGCGTACGGCTATTTCTCCCGATTGTATCTCAGAGCATTCTCGAAAAAATTAAAGAGGAATTTAGTATCCCCAGTGAGACAATCGATTGCTTTTCAGATGTTGAAGCACAGAATCAGCTGATCGAGAAAGGTAAAGAAATTCGAAGTATGCTTGTAGCTAATACTAATCTAGATCCTGAAACTACTGCAAATCTTGATATTTTCACTCGAGTCGCATCCTCAAGTTCAATTATCCAGTAGCATATACCACCGTCGTTTTAACTTGTTTATTGGGCTCGTTTGTTAATGTCAGTACGGACTAATAGCTTGGCCAGGTACAAGATATAGTTTATCAGCGCCAGCTGACGGCGCCAACGAGAAGGTTCTTGAATTAACCGCCAAAACCATTCAAGCTTGAGCTGGCGCATGAGCCTTGGTGCGCGTGGAACTTTGCCGGTGAGCATATCAAAGGCGCCCCCCACCACCATTGCGATCTTGACTCCAGAATCTTTCAGCAACTTTTTGTGCTTCACCACCCAAAACTCTTGCTGGGGGGCGCCCAGAGCTACAAAAACCAGCTTTGGCTTCAATTTCTTGATCACGCTCTCAACTAGCTCTTGTTCTCTCATTGTTGGATGCTTAGCGTCCTCATAGGCTGGCAACCAAAACAGATATTTGTTGCTCGAATCAACAGTCAACTCATTCGAGTTCGTCACTTCTCGAAAAGAAAATCTAGCCGAATCTATTTTGATCTCGGAATTTTGATACCCCTTTCCACCAATCACTAGTATCGAACCATGCTTCAGACTCGATCGAGATATAAGTTTTGAGACAATTTCGACTCCAGCCAGACGCTCCAGAATCCTTGCCTCTTCCGTTCGATTCCTCAGCAATCGACTAGCCAAAACAATCCCCTCCCCGTCTGGCAGCACGAGGTCAAATTCATTTTTGACTGTTTGAAAAAACTGCTTGGCCTGCTGTGCCAGCATTACTTGCTCAGGATTGGCCGTTGAAATGCTCAGTAAATCAGCGCTGTCATTATCTAGGTGCTTCTTCAAGATGTTGATCACTTGTATTTTCGATTCTGCCACCCATTGCCAACCAAAGAGACTGATTCTTTGTAGTGCGTTCATATAGCTATTGTACCGCACCGACGACTGATTCTAGACAAATAACCACAATCGGATATAATAAGCGTGCTTAGTACCAGGAAGCCATGTCTCAACCCTCTTTTTCCTACCACTTTGAGTCAGCATATACGCTTGAAGAAGTTTGGGCACTCCTCACCGATCTAAACTTCTGGCATCAAAGTTGGCAAAACCTCGTTCAGCGACTAACGTTGTCTGAGCCAATTCGCCTGGGAAGCCGGGGGGTGATTACGTTTCGCGAGGGCGAAAGTTGGGAACTATTGATTACCGACTTTCGCCCCGCCAGATCAATAACCTTTCAGTTTCGTTCGGAAAAAGGCAGAATTTCAGTGATCTATCAGCTCTTGCAACAAGAAAAATTGGTTATCTCCTGCACAGTCAAGCTTGAGCATTATCTTTTAGATTCACAGAATATAGTAAGCACGCTTATAAACCCCATTATTACCAAACATCTCAATCAATTACGTTTGATTATTTCTCAGCCAAAAAATACGGAAAAAAATGAATCAGCCACTCCCATCGCTCTTCACAATCTTGACGTTCAAGCTGGTTTTCGTCTCTGGCAACTTGCTAATCTCTGGCAAAGTAAGATTCGAGTGGTCTTAAAACCATTTCAACTCACACCCACACAATGGTTGCTTCTGTATGCCCTAGTTCGGCTTGAAAAACATCCTGAACCCATCACGCCTACTATGCTCGCAGAAATCCTGGAAATTAACACGATGTTGGTTTCTGATGTCATTACCGCTTTAGTGAAAAAACACTTAGTACATAAAATCAAAATATTGCCAGACAAACGCTCTTTCGTTATCTCCGCCACTGCCGAGGGTAGAATCACTGCAGTTGAAGCCCACACCGCCATTATTCAAACCGATAAAAAGTTTTTCTCGCCAGAACCACTTGCTTCAATCTACAAACTCCTCATTCCACAGAAACATTAAGCAAGATTGTCAATTTCGATCTCGACAACTATGGGCAAGTGATCTGATATATCTAAATCCAAACATTGTGCTCGCATCACCTTTATGCCTGTAGAAATCAGAAATACATCTACTGCCGCAGTTGCATAACCAGGATTAGTTTTCCTACGCATATTGAAGGTAGTCTTCAGCTGATTGTTGAATACAGAGGTATAACGTGGATCTAATTTTTGCCAGCAGGGATTATCTGGTGTGGCATTGCTATCGCCCGCAATTATTGTAGGCAGTGTTTGACTACAGACGGTGTTGAGGGACTTTATCATGTTCATTCTCCGCTCTGTCGGCTCTGCTCCCTCGTACCAAACCGGACCATGGAGATTGGCAATTTGTAACTTTTTGTCCCCAGGTAAACCGACTATGACTCGCTGAGCTCCTGCCGCCCACTGAGAAAAATCAACTGTGTTGTCGTGATCATAGCTGGCGTATGGCTCATCAAAAAATATGGTCTCTGTTTCAACCATCGGCCAACGACTCAGGATCATATTCCCGTTATCGATTGGGCCCTCTTTTTCTCTCAAATCACAGATAAAGGCAGAAAAGAAGCTCTGAAATTCTGAAAGTTCTGATTCAAAAAGTAGTTTTGAACGAAACCTAGGATCAAGTTTGTCGTCAACACTAGAGTAGATTTCTTGCAACAAAATAATATCAGCTTGTTGGGCTGTCACAAAATCATAACAAGGCTGCCAAAGGATTCCTCCCATCCAAGTATTCAGTGATAGTACTTTTATCTTCATGACTAGCTGAGTGAAAAGAGCTGATGGGCGTTCTTTGTTGTTTGGTTGGCTACTTCATCAACGGGCAAATTTTTGATTTCGGCAACTTTGTTAGCGATCACCGCTACGTGACGCGGTTCGCAAACTCTATCCTTGTACGAAAGCTCATTTTTATGTTCGGCAAAATATGACTTATCAGGCTCTGGAGTGATGTATGGTGCATCAGTTTCGAGCACGAGTCTTTCAAGGGGTACTTGTTTGATAAAGTCCTGTTTGGCTAAATCAAAGGTCACGTCGCCATCAACACCAACATAAAACTGATGATCTACAGCGTAACCGAGCATTCGTTGGTCGGGTTCACAGCAGTGATACACAACTTGGTTATTTGTAAACAGATAAGCGTGCTTAGTAAGTAGCGAAAGCAAGTCGTCAACAGCTTCGCGGTTGTGGATGATAATTGCTCTATTTGCATTGCTGGCGATTTTTGCTTGTAAAAGGAAAAATCGCTCCTGCCATAACTGATAATCTGGCGTAATCACCTTACCGTCATACTGAGTTTGCTCAAATTGGTGGTAATCCAAGCCAATTTCGCCCACGGCAACCACCTTTGGTTGCCGAACAAGATCAATTAACTCCGCGGTAACCAATTCTATGATTTCATTCATGACGGTTTCCAGACTTTGACCGGCGATTTTTGCCTGGGATTTGGCTTTTTCTAAGTAGTCCCAAACGTGGTGTGGATGCACGCCCACCGCCGCAAAAACCGCCTCATGAGCCTGCGCCTGCTCTACGGCCCGCTTGGAATTTTTCAGCTGCGAACCAACCACCACCATCTGCTCCACTCCAACTTTCTGCGCTCGCTCCAGCACCACCGGCAACTGCGAACGAAAGACTTTAAAATTGAGATGGCAGTGAGTGTCGATGAGCATTTTGAATAGTATACCCTTTGCAACAAACTATGCCTCTAACCTCTGCGCAACTGTTGTTTCAATTTTGGATTTTTTAGGGTGGCAATCTCAAGTGTCACTGCCTTCATCAGTGTCTCATACTCATGGAAACCCTGAGTGGGATACTGGATGAACCCTCCATCAAATGGCACTACAATTACTGAATATTCTGGCGGACCACCAGACATAACATTGCCCTTACCCATAGAGTCAACTTCTCTCCACCATCCGGGAGAAACAAATGTTGGATACCCAGAGCTAAGGTTGTTTTTGTCGTATATCTTAGAGAAAGCTGAACGAGGCATGTGCCCACCAACTATTAGATCGGGATATTCAAAGAAAGATTCATATGCCCTAAAAAGTCCAAAGTTTGGTTTAAAAACCGAGCCACTATTACCAAGTCTATCAAGTGCACGAATTTTGTACGGGCGCCAATCTGTGTTTGTACCAACTCTCAACTCAATTGCCCCCCGATTAGGAATTAAAGGTACTTTAGAAGCCCTACTAATGTATGAAGCCGGGGCAATTGGGCCATACTTCAACATATCCGCTTGAGTTACTCCCCCCTTTAAAGAAAATCCCTTTGCGGTACTCTTCCATGCCGCAGCTCTTAACGATCCATCTATCAAGAAAGCTAGATTTCTTGAGCTATTTTGATCCATCCACCCAACTGCAGTATCTAAGTGATCTCTTCGATCCCTGAGTTTACCTGCATCCTTATCGATCACACCTCGTAACCACAGAAGTAAATCCCAGGGATTATTAAGTTGAGATAAATACTGCTCAAATTGGTCTTTACGAAAGCTCGCTGCTCCCAAACCCAGATTAGAAAGCAAATGAATACCAAATGGTAAGCCATCTGAATCAAATCTGGCTACTAGATTCTGATAATTTGGTTCGTATGGATCATGAAACCATTCGCTCTGTTGCTTGCGATCTTCAGGGATATCAGATCCTTCTTTTGTTAACCTGGCAATGTACTCAATTTGCTTCTGTTCCCAATTTTCTTTTTCTGCAGGAGATTGACCAATTTCGCTTTGAGACTGAGGAATGATGTGTTTCAATCGATACTTCGTCGCTCGAGGGTTTGGATTTTTAGATCTAATGCGAGCCTGTTGCAGTATTTCATCCGTCAACTGTTGAGCTTCTAAATCGTTCAGCAAATTTAACGCAGCTAACAAGAACACTCCCTCATGTCGATTAGCATAAGGATACCCCTCAATCTGTTTTACCGATGTTCGCGGATCCACTAAATCTGCGCTGAAAATGATGCCAGAACCACCTGGAGAAACCTCTCCAAGTGCCAGTCTTTGCCCAAACGTATCTCTTGGCACACCCAAATCTTTAGAAGAACCCTTAAAGGCACCCGCATTGACCAAAGTAGCTTTGAGAATTTGACCGTTCCGTCCCCACTTTGCTTCTTGTTCCAAACCAAAGGTGTGGGTATGACCCGCAATCGCAGCATCAGTTCCTTCTCGATTGAGTAGAGATCGAAGTCCATGAACTGGGTCGGTTGCACTTCTTTTTCCTGAGGAATGAGCCATCGAAATTGACACCAATAAATCAGCGTCCTCGCTCGATTCATCGATAATTTGCAGGGTCTATCCATTTCCAAGGATTGGCACCGGCATTGTTTCTCCAAAAATAAATTCCCAACCCACAGCATTTGTATCTACTACCCAGCCGTTGTGGCCGTTGTATTCACCTACAGCAGCAAGTATTTTTCCGGCATCGTACAGCGGTTTGAGCCATGCTCTAAAGAGGTCTATCTGCCTCTTCACTTTTGTATTTCTTATATCATTTGTGGAATACTTTCCCCTACCGTCTATTTCATCACCTAATAATATAATTCGAGCATTTGGGATCTTAAGAATCACTCTCTGCAATGCAAATAAAGCCGCTAGATCTGTTGCGTTGCTGCCAAAGTGTAGGTCGCTTAAACCAAAAATAATGTAGTTTTGACTAGGATCGATCGAAACTTCCAAACCACGAAGTGTATCTTCTTCGATCTGCAAACTCTGTTCGAGTGCAGCGTGAATCAGCAGGCGCTCATTTCTGTCGAATTGAGATAGATCAATCCCTCCCGGTAATACCAGCGTGGGATCTTCAGTAAGTTCAGCTACAGTTAAACCTGGAAAAAATTCCTGTTCTTTTAAATTTCGTGATGCCATAACTCCGTTCTAAAGCAAGCAACAAACATACGTGAAAATAACAGAGCCAAACCACTACGTCAATGAGTAGATCATACCCAACCATCGTGAAATACCGTATAATAAACAATAATGCTAAACGACTCGATGGTCGGTGAATTGCGCTTGCAACATCCGTGGTTTAAATATCGGTCCTCCAATTGGGAAATTGTTGGTGGTTTTTTGCAACTGGAATGGAAATTTGTAACAGAACCCGATTTGGAATTTTCACCAACGATGCTTATTCCATTGCCAGCAGACGATTGGCAACAAAGGGTTCCGGCTCAATTAATTGATCAACTAGTTTTTCATATTGGCTTAGTAGAAATGCTGTCTTACTGGAAAGCCACTGCTTCACCCAACATAGTCGTACAAGCTGGCTATCTAAACGACGCACAACTGACTTGGTGGCACAATTTTCTTTTGAAAAGCATGGGGGAGTACTTTTACCTCAATCAGATCAACTTTACTGCACCCGATTTTGTGATTCCGGTATGTACGGCGCCACATCAAGCGACAAAGGAGCAAGTAAATCCTGTGATTCAAAATGAAGTAGATCAACGCTTCCTAGTGCCCATAGGTGGTGGGAAAGATTCAATTGTGACAATGGAATTGCTGAGACAGTGGCGGCAGCACGAAGCCAAACCAGTCAAGCCAGACCAACTGACACTCTTCGCGGTAAACCCAACTGCCGCCACCACAGCGGTAATAGCTCAAAGTGGTTTTCCCGCCATAGTCGTCCAACGCAACCTCGATCCCAAACTTTTACAACTCAATCAACAAGGATACCTCAATGGTCACACACCTTTCTCGGCACTACTCAGCTTTGTGAGCTTGCTCACAGCCACAATCCATGGTTTTTCTAGTACGGTCTTAGGTAATGAGCAGAGTGCCAATGAAGGCAACGCTGAATACTTGGGTCAGAGCATCAACCATCAGTACTCCAAATCATTTGAGTACGAGACGGCCTTCAACCAATACGTGACCACCCACATTCAATCAAACTACCAAGTCAATTTGCCAAACTATTTTTCTCTCCTCCGCCCTTTTAACGAACTACAAATCGCTCAAATCTTCTCTCAAATGGCAGAAGCATATTTGCCTATTTTCCGCAGTTGTAATCGGGGACAAAAAACAAATTCTTGGTGTTGCGAGTGTGCCAAATGCCTATTTGCCTACACAATATTATTTCCATTCCTAGGCGAGCAACAAATGGTCTCAATTTTTGGCAAGAATGTATTTGAAAATGCAGACTTACTCACAACTGCGCTCGATTTGATCGGCAAAACCAAGAACAAACCATTTGATTGCGTGGGCACATATCAAGAATCTCAGGCGGCGTTCTATCTATGTTACCGCTGGTACGTAGATCGAGAATTAGAAATGCCAAGTATGCTTATGTTGTTGGCAGAAACACATCTGACTAACCAAGTCGAACTCGCAGAAATCGCAAAAAATCTCCTCTATCAGTTTAACGAAGAACATTGTGTGCCTCAAGTGCTCGGACACTATTTGAGTCGATTCGATCTCGTCACCACAAACCCGAAGTAACATTGTTAAAATAAACTTGCAATAAGGTCTCTATACTCTCTGGAAAGCGGTTTATATTCGAAGCCGGCGTACTCCACAGCATCTATGCCAAGGCCTAATTGTCTGAGTGTGTTTGCAATTCTATGAGAATACAAACTGATCAATGACGAATCATCATTAACTGTTAAGCATCGCGAGTATATTGCTAAATAATCTTCGGGATACTCTGGAGTTGGTAAATCTAATATGACAGCAATTTCATTAATGGTGAAAAACCAACCTTCTGACTTTGGCCAAAATATTCCAGGCATAAAAAAGCTAGTTGGTAATTCTGTTGATATCAACGCTGCAAAACTTATCTTGAGAGAGAGCTCAAACATGCTGACAAACTTGTTAAATTCTAGAGCGTCATGTAATCCAATCATTAATTCATACATTTTCTCAGGATTATTCCTAATTGAAGACGAAAAAATAAACTGAATTTCTTCCTCAGAGTACAAACCTGGTATTTGACCTATGTATTCTCTTCTCTCGCTAAATATAAACATATAATTCATAGTATATCTCATCAGTCTTCATTTACACCTCCTGCTACAATACTCTTATGCGAATAGTGATTGTTGGTCTTGGCAGGGAAGGTTGGTCGTCATACCAATTTTTAAAAAATTATCTACCAAAGGATACGGTTTTTGATCTAATCGATGATGGTGATCCAACCTCGCTGTCTGGACAATGGTCATCAGAAATGATAACTCATTCAGAGCAGTACCTGGCAACTAATTCAGAACCACCTTCGGTTGCAGTTCTGGCTCCGGGCATTCCCCCTAATCACCCACTTGTAGTGTGGCTAGAAGCAAACGAAGTGGAAATTACCAGCAATGTACAGTTATTTTTGGATATAGTGAAACCGAATTCAGATAACAAATCGGTGCTTTTGCCATACTTGCCCAAGCTCAAACAACCAGTTAAAACTATTGGAATCACTGGCACTAAGGGCAAAAGCACCACAACCGCCCTGCTCCACCACGTACTCAGCCAATCTGGATTTGACGCCCACATTGCAGGTAACATTGGAGTTCCGGCGCTTGATTTGATTACTCAATTACAAAATTCATCCAGTGAAATCTCAATTGCTGTGCTTGAGCTATCGAGTCATCAACTCTCTCGGCTTCTAACGAGCCCAGATATAGCTGTAGTACTTCATGTTTCTGCCGATCACCTTGACTACTATCAAGACTTCGAAACATATCTGGAGGCAAAGGCTACCATTGCTCGGTACCAAACTGCAGAAGACCTCCTTGTCTACGACGCAGATAGCCCAACTGCATCACGCATCGCTCAGTTAAGTCCAGCCCAAAAACATACTTTTTCTACCAGCAATCCTGAGGCGGATTGCTATCTCAAACAAGGTGCAACCACACTCAAGCAAGGTCAGGCAGTCAATCTAACCAACTTGCCCTTAGTAGGTGAACATAACCAAAGAAATGCATTAGTAAGCGTGCTTATTAGTTTACACCTTGGTGTCAGTCTAGACGAGCTACTCTCAGCTCTGCACTCATTTCGAGGCTTGCCTCATCGCCTACAACTTGTCCACGAAGCAAATGGTGTGCGATTTTATAACGACTCGCTAGCCACTAACCCGCAAGCTGGTTCGGCGGCTGTGAGAGCCTTTCCCAATCAAAATGTCATTTTAATTGCAGGTGGATACGATCGAGGAATCGACTACGCTCCGTTTGCCGAAGCGATTGCGGCAAGCACTGTCACGCATGCGATTTTACTTCCAACTACGGGTAGTAAAATCGCCGAAGGTCTCAAGAAAATCAATCACTCAATCAAGGTTGAACAAGTACCAGACCTTACAGCGGCCGTCACCCGAGCCAAGCAACTGGCTCAACCTGAGGATGTGGTACTGATGAGCCCTGCCAGTGCCAGCTTTAACCAGTTTAAAGATTATGCTGAACGTGGAGAAACATTTACCCGATTAGTAATCGCCTCAGCCTGACTTCTCAGCCACCTTTTTTAGAATAGCAATAAATTTTTGATTGGTTTTTGTACCTCTTGGAGAAAGTCGGATGTATCGATTTCCCAACCCACGGAAATCTCGTCCATCTATTGCGTTTGCACCATAGTGGTTGAGCTTGGCAATCAGCTCCTTTGAGCGCAAGTCGACCGAAGTAACATCGACTAACAGATAGTTTGACTCCGATGCAACAAAAGAAAAACCAAGTTTTTTCAGCTCTATCTCCAACCACAAACGTTGAACTTGACAATACTGGCGTGATTTCTCCAAAAATTTGGGGAAGTCTAGTGCTCGCGCAGCCACGACTTGCCCCACTACATTAGTCATAAACGGTGTCTGACGTCGCTGAAGTGCGTAAATCGCATCTGGGTGACTAATAAGATAACCCACTCTGAGCCCAGCTAAACCAAATCCTTTTGAAAATGATCGCGCGATTATCACATTGCTTAGTCGACCAAAATCATTAACAAATGAAGTTGCGCCAAAATCGATATTTGCTTCGTCGATTAAAAACTTAGTTTGTGGGTGATTAGTAATTAATTCTAGAGTACTCTGATAATCCAAACCTCTTCCTGTGGGGTTATTTGGGTTACACAAAACTACAAGTTTTGTTTCTGCAGAAATGTGTTTCGAGATTGAATCTAAATCTATGTCAAACGCTTGAGTTAACGGTATCAAGATTACATTGGCATGAACCAGTAGCGCTAACATTTCAAAAGCAGGAAAAGTAGTTTCGGGAATCAACGTTTTTTCTCCAGGATTGAGAAAAGTTAAAAATACCAAGTGTAGTAATTCACTTGCTCCAGCCCCAACCAAAATTTGACTTGGTTCGATTTGGTGAAATTGGGCCAGTTTGTTTCTCAACTGAACAGCAGTAACACTGGAATACTGAGAGTAATCAATCTTCACCTTACCCAAATATTTTCTTACATCAAATGGTGCACCGAGGGGATTAATTCCCAGCGTTAGGTCAATGGCAAAATGCCTTCCCTCAATATATGAGTAATCCATCAAGCCACTCCCAATAAAACGATGAAGAACTTGAGATACTGAACCAATCGATCGGGGTTTATCTTGATCCATAAAGGCAGCAAAATTTGATTGAGATATTCGGTATTGTCGCCCAATCTTGCTCGCGGGCAGCTTGCCCGCTCGCACCCATCGATACACAGTCAAGTACGAAACTTGTAATATCTGAGCCACCCGCTCGAGTGTAAAATAGCTTTCTGACATACTTTAGATTTATCAATATTTAACAATACTTATCAAAGTATAACATAGAAATACAACGCCCTAGTAACTCCGATCTGAAAAAAAGATACTAACAGTGGCTGGCAACCTAGTGGGATAAACAGGACGAGATCTAAACGGCAAACTCCACCACAATCGCTTTGTGATCACTAACTCCATCAATAACCCTAGTGCTAATTGAACCGATATCTAGTGTACTCAAAACTACATCCACGACCAAATTCAACATACCAGCATAATGAAACGTATGATCGAGTGTTGTGAGCACATCTCGCGGAACGTGATCTATCAAACCCTCTGCAATCTGAGAGTAGATTTCACCCCCTCGAGGTGCATTGAAATCACCACAGAGTATAAATCGGTTGTAGTTACTGAGGTGAAGTTTCAGTTGCTTTAGATCGCTGTGCTGCTGGGGGCTCGCCTGACCATTTGGCGTCCAAGTAAAATGGGTAGTTGCTACAGCAAAGCTCTGACCATCAACAGTGAGCTGCGCCACGAGTAAGCTTCTTCGCACCGAATACGGTCCTTCAAATTCTGGCACAACTCGTTCCTCACCAACATAAAATAATCGGTGGAAATCATGCATACTATCCTGAATAAATGCTCGATTAACAATAAGGGCAATACCCCATTTGCCCATAGGGGCTATACCATATTGGTTCTGTTTCAAAACGTTGGCATTCGGTGAAAACAACACTTGAAATTGATCCTCATGCTGTAATGCTTTTTGAAATAAAGGCAGATCAGCTTCAAAAATTTCCTGTAAACAGATCACATCTGGTTGTTCCGTTTTAAGCAGATTACAGATCAGATCCACGTGTTTATGGCCTTCAACATTTACGGTCAGTAGTTTCATCAAGCACTCCTCTCATACTAATTCAGCATGATAGCTCAAGCTTTGTCTGAAATCATCCAAATGTTCGAGCACCTTACTCATGCCTTCAATAACCACTAAATCGGGATTATCTACAACTGATACGGGCATTTTAAATTCAGTTGAAAGTGCGCGATCCAAACCATGTAGCTGGGCTAGACCACCAGAAAGTAGGAGCCCTTTATCCAAACTATCTACCAATAACGCTGGCGCTGCCTCTTCAAGCACATGAAACAACAAGGTGGTGTATTCACCGGTGAGCTGTTGAGCTAGTTGAACCAGGTGCTTCGCAGCAACTTCTTGTTTGATCGGACGAAGAGTTTGACTTGATTTTCCCATTACCACCTGCATTCTGTTTTGATCTGGAAGTAAGGAAAAAACTTCTCTTTTTATTTTCTCTACTACCATGGAATCGACAATTAAGTTGTGGTCGTTATTCAGTAACAAGCTCATTTGCTCGGCAAGATAGTGACCCGCCAGCAGTGACTGGCGGGTCACCATAATACTTCCCAAAGAAACCACCCCAGCTTCCACAACACCATCTCCCAAATGAAGATAAAAACTTCCAGTTGCGTCAGCGGTATGCACGCCCGATCCAATAGCCGCAGCCAAAGGCTGTGCAATCGTAATCACTTCTACTGCTCCAAGTTTTTCAAATACCGAACGAATAACCGAGCGATTTGCCTGCGTACTCTCCGCAGTTGTGCTGACTAACACCGTAGGTTGCAATAACAAAGTCGGCTTAAAATACGGGCGCAACCACACTTTTAAGAGTGCAATTAAGGCTGATTCATCCATTATTACACCCGCTTCGACTGGCCAAATTATCTGTACATCTTGGTTTTGTCGTCCGGCAATTTCGACTGCTTCTTTACCAGTCGCTAGCACTTCTCCTGATGGCGCAATTGCTAAGCAAGTTGGTTCGTTGATCACAACACCCTTGCCCTCTACCCAAATTCGAGTATTTAACGATCCTAAGTCGAATGCAAACTGCCTGAAAAGAGTGCGGAAAAATTTCATCTTTACCAGTATAATAACAGCATGCACGTTCCACGCAACAAAGGATTGTTATTTACTGTTTTTTCCGCACTAGTTATTGTTGTTGGTACGTACATGGCCATACGGTATGCAAAAGGCGGATTCCGCGTCACAGACAGTGGTATAAGCCAAGAGACAGGCTTACTCTCAGTCAGCTCACTCCCCACTGGTGCAGAAGTGTACATCAATGAAAAATTAGTCACTGCCACCAGCGACACGTTATACCTAGACCCAGATCAATATGAAGTTGCTATTCGCAAAGATGGCTATACAGAATGGAAAAAAATAATCACTTTAGAAAAAGAGGTGGTCAGTCAAGCCAACGCTCTACTCTTCCCCAGTGCTCCAAGTCTCACTCCTCTCACTTTTACTGGCATTGAAAATCTTTCTCCTTCTCCGGATGGTCAAAAGATTCTTTTTTATAGTGCTTCAAATTCGGCTCAAAAGAAAAATGGCTTGTATGTGTTAGAGCTAAGTGACAACTCTTTATCACTTCAACGTGGTGCTCGGCAAATCAGTCAAGACAGCTCAACCATAGATCTTGCCACCGCTAAATTTATATGGTCACCAGACAGCACCCAAATTATAGTTTTTGGTTCAAACCGAGAGGTATTACTAGATGTGAGTCGTTTGAATGATCTAGATGCTCTTTCGGATATTAGTTTTCGCAGAAAACAGTTGCTAAGCGATTGGGAAGATGAAATGGCGCTGAGAGAACAACAGTTCTTGGGTAAATTCCCCCCAGCAATAATCAAAATAGCTACGTCCAGCGCCACCAATGTTTTCTTCTCTCCAGACAAAAAGCGCTTGTTGTACACCGCTACGGAATCAGCAACGCTTGATCCAAACCTAATTCCTGCACTACCTGGAGCCAACTCTCAACCAGAAGAACGCCAACTTCAAGCCGGAGGAATTTACATTTACGATCGAGAGGAAGATAAAAATTTCCGTGTTGGTACCCAGCAAGATAAAACAGTATTTCCTGCCAAAAGTTTACTTTCAACGTTGTTTGAACAAAATCAAGCTACACCCAACACCATTGCCACCACCAGCGCTCGTCGCAGTCTTGAGGCTAGCTCCTCTTCTGAATTGGCGGATCTATATCGAAATTATCATTCTTCTCTCTTTGCCGATACGTACCAATGGTTTCCCGATTCCAAACATATTTTTTCTGCCGAAGACAGTCGCATTGTGATTAAAGAATACGATAATACAAACGCCGTTACCGTTTATTCTGGACCATTTTTCCAAAACTTTATCTATCCATGGCCCGACGGCAGTCGTTTATTGATAGCCACTCACTTTAATCCAGAGACACCGAATAATTTGTATGCGATTGAATTACGATAATGGCACTTATTCCTTAGGTTCTCAATTAGATGTAGGGTAGAATACTAGATACAGATTCGGGGTGTAGCTCAGCCCGCCTGCAACGCTGTGCGTAGCACTGCGGGCAGGATGGCTAGAGCGCGTCAAAACTTAAGACAACTTAACATACAATACGGGGTGTAGCTCAGATGGCTAGAGTGCGTCGTTCGGGACGACGAGGTCGCTGGTTCGAGTCCAGTCACCCCGACTATTTATTCATATCTCAAAGCGTTCAGTGCAGAAATCTTATGCGCTCGCCTCGCCGGGTAGAGACCCGTCAACATCCCTACCAAGGCCGCTAATAAAAACACAAACAGCAAAAACAAAATTGGAAATTGAAATAACGACAACGTCTTATCAGATCTGCTCAGCATAGAAATCCAATTCAGCGAGTTTCCGAGCACCACGCCAAACAACACTCCGAGCACTCCCCCAGCCGCACCAATCAAAGATGATTCTACAATCAACAATCGTCGGATATCGCGATCGGTTGTACCCAAGGTCTTCATCACTCCAATTTCGCGAGTTCGCTCAAGCAATGACACGGTCAGAGTATTAAACATACCAAACAATGCCACAATAAAGGCGATCATGCCAAAGCTACCCAGTAAAAATCGCATAATGGAAAACAGCTTATTAACTTGCAACAAAGTATCGGCAATGCTCCGGGTCCGAAAACCTAGGGCGCCAATCCTCTCTCGTACCCCTTCAAGCACTTCAGAATTATCCGCCAATACCTTAGCTAACGAGTATTTACTTACTCCCATACTTTCTAAATCAGAAAGCGGCGCAAACACCATAGATTGCTCTGGCAAATCGAACACACCCACAATCGTATAATCCGTGGCTTGCGATGTGACTTTACCTTTCATACCTGCAACCAAACCTCCACTCAAAATGTACTGAACGGACAAGTTCTTACCAATTAACGAATCAGGAGTTAGTTTTAATGCATTTAAAAAACCGGTCGACACCAGGATTTCTTTACCACCTCGTTTTGCAACACTCGCCACTGCCAAAGTAGCCGATGCAGAACCACTCTGGGGTTGAGACTGAATAATCATTGACTCCAATAATTGCTGTTCTGAGGCTGAACTCGTGGCGGTTTTATCGAGAACCACACCCACAACATTATCTTCGGTATTATCTCCTAAAACTTGCTCTCGATCTTCTCGCTCTTGAGCTTCCAAGTGAAGGACTTCCAAGGCTTTTTCAGCGAGGGCCTCCTGCATCGTCAGGAGGCCCACTGAGTTTTGCGTCAAGTAACCCACTCCCAGCTTCTGCTTCCCTTCAGCTTCCACTATAGGAGCAAACACTGTCGGCGCCTGTTCCATATACAACGGTAAACCCTGCTCAATCTTGAGCCACTCACCCAACCAAGTACCAGTAGAAAGCTGATGAGCACGACCAGCAGTGCCAACCGTGTCATACGCTCCGCCCCAAACTTTATACCCTTGGTGCCGTTCTAATATTGAACCTCTCACGTAACCCACAATTTCACTTTTTGTATTTGGCTCTGCTCTCAGTGGTACATACACATCATCGCTGATTCTAAAATTAACCGGTTGGTCACTCACGCGGTCACCCGCTATGGGCTCAACCTCAATGCTGACACCAGAAACCAATCCAGCACTAGCTGTTGCCAGTCTAGACAGATCGAGCACTTCTCCAGAATACGCCATTTCTGCTTCTTCAGAAAAACGCTCGCCAGCCACTAACTCAATATGCGAAGCATCCAAGAAATCATTTCTAGCACCTACCACTACTACCTCAGTCTGCGCGTCACCATACTTCACTGAGCCGGCTAAATTGACCGACATTGACACATTTTCCACCCCAGCAATTTGACTGAGTTGTTCAATAGCAGGCTTATCTATTTGATAGGCAGTTGAAGTGGATTGGACATCAGCAAGTCGTAATGAATTTGGCTGCACCAGTCGTTTCGTCACAATCGATTCCAGTCCATAGGCAAAACCAACTAAGACCACAATGGCAGCCGATCCAGCAGCAATAGCGCCCACCGTCACGGCGGTTCTAGAAAAAGAACGCATAATATTTTTCCGACCGATGAGAATCAAATACGACCAAGATAGTTCACCTGGTTGCCCAAACCAGTGACGTCTAACCTGAAAAAGGATGGCTTCACCAATAAGCTTAATAGACTTTAGTGGATGGTGTACAAATCTTTTAAAGAACGCGAGACCTTTCTGACCTACTTCCAAACTAACCAGTGTAAGCTGCTGCAACTTTTTTCGACTATTTTCTAATAGTTTTAAGCGATACCGAAGAGGCTTCGTTGGAACCCTAATCGGAGTAAAAACTCTTTCAACCGTAGCTGAGACAGTTTTATGGCTAGTGTTTTGATCAGTCATGTTGGTCATAAATAATTCGTCCGTCTTTCAAAACAGTGCGCCGAGTAGCGATGGGCAGCAAACTCAAATTATGAGTCACCATCAAAATTAACTTACTTTGTTCCCGGTTTAATTTGGCTAACAGAGCAATCATGTCCTCGCTCGCCTCCGAGTCTAAGTTACCAGTGGGTTCATCGGCTACAATGATTCCGGGGTCAGTGACCATCGCTCTTGCCAACGCCACTCTCTGCTGTTGGCCACCAGATAGTTCGCTTGGGTGATGATCAGCCCATTCTGCTAACTCAACCTGCTCCAACCAATTCAGAGCGGTTTGTCTGGCAGATGTAGCGGATTCGCCCGCTAACCAAAGTGGGTACGACACATTTTCTATTACACTTAAAGATTTAATCCAGTTGCTCTGTTGAAACACCACCCCGACTTTTTCTCTTCTGAATCGGGTACGGCCTTGATCATCAAGATCCTTATACAAATCAACATCTCTCATAATCACACTACCGGCAGATGGTGGTTCGAGTCCCAAGATGCTATGCAAAAGTGTTGATTTACCTGACCCAGATGGTCCAGAAATAATGACAAATTCTCCTGAGTAGAGGTTGAGTGATACGTCGTGCAAGACCGGGACAACAGACTCACCAACGGGAAATGACTTGCCAACTTTATCCACCTTTATGACTACGTGGTGTGAACGAGCAGCTTTTGGAGGCAGTTTCTTCTCCAACGCTACCACATCGACCGCCACGAGTGGTAACTCTGGCTTTGCTCTTTTCTGATGAGTGATTATTTTTTTCTTGGGCATTACTGGAGTCCTAAAAAGCCAAAGATACCTTCTAAGTTTTTGAGAATCAACTCAAAGGCAGCTGCTTGCGCTGTGGGTGTGACTACTACGGTATCCTCTGTTTCACTCGTGTTACCTGTTTGATCTGTGGTTTTGATTTTTAAGTGATAGGTAGAAGTGGGATCCAAGTCACGTAACACAATCATGTGATCGGTAGTTGCCTCAGACGACGTTTGCGTTGCTTGTGGGTACTCAGAACCAGTGCCTGCTCCCCACAGGACTTGGGAGAAAGCAGGTTCATCGGTAGTAAATGAGAGGACAATCTCGGCTTTACTCTCTACTCCTTCTCCCACGATGGGAGTTTCAATCACTAGGTTTTCTACAGAAGGAGGCTTGGTGTCTGCTCCTGTGACGTAACGGATGGGATCAGAGACTGCTTGATTGCCATACTCGTCTCTGCCACGAATGGTAAAGACATAGAGAGAACTGTCAGACAGATTGGTGATTTGAACGACATGACGATTACTAATGGTGGAGCGATCAAGATACTGAGGAGAGCCAAGCGGTACGACTGGTAATCTAGCTAATTCTGTTTGACTGAGTCCCTGAAGAACTGACGAGTTACTATAGTTAATTTCTGATTGGCTGGCAAAGCTCGGATCAATTTTAACTGCCTGATATTCCACACTGGCAGTAGTGGGCACATTAGTACTCCAGGCTACATTAATCGCAGTGGCGTTTTGAGCTTGATCGGTTTTAAAGACAACTGCGGTGACTTTAGGGAAAGTGAGTGTGGTGAAGGTGTAGTCATCTGACGTAATATCAGTGCCATCGATGTCGACCGCTCTGATTCTGAAGTGATAGGTCACCGAGTCTTTCAGTCCTGAAAGCTTCGTTGAGTAGGTGCCCGATGATCCCACTCCAACTGAAACAGAAGCACCATAGGCAGTACTCTCTCCATACTCAATGGTGGCAGAAGATAGAGAGACAGCGCTCCAGTTGATGATAGCTGAGGCGAGTGTCAGGTCAGTCACTTCTACATTAGAGATAGTGGGTAGCGCTGAAGTTGTAAAGGTGTAATCACTACTGTAAGCTATCTCTCGGTCATAGCCCATGAGGATTGAATCATCCAGCGCTTGAACTCGGTAGTGATAGACAGTGCCTGGAGTTAGACCGGTGAGTTTAATAGAGTGGTTACCCACTGCGACTGTCTCTGCTACTGATGATTCATAACTGGTGGTTTTGCCATACTCAACTGCTCCGTAGGCAATTCTGCCAGTACTCCAAGTAATAGTGGCGACGGTAGAACCAACTGTCACATTGGGAGTGCCACCAGCAAGTGGTGGTGTGGTGTACTTACCTTCTGGAGCAAGCGTTACGATGTTGGATGAGAGTGAGGTGGAGTTAGCGTTGTCGATTGCAAAAACTTTGTAGGAATACTCTTGGGACTGCGTTAAGTCAGCATCGGTATACGCAGTAGAAGTAGTTTCGCCAATCTTTGTAAAGGTTGTCCCATCAGTTGAACGGTGAATGGCATAAAAGTTAGGTGTCCCACCAGTTACTGCTTGTTTCCAAGCGAGCGTTAATCGCCATACTTCAGCGTCGCGGTCGGAAGCATCAGAGATGGTCAGATTGGTTGGTGCTCCTGGAGCAATGGTGGAAGCATAAAACTCTGCAGTAGCATAGGCTTCAAAGTTAACATTTCCCCTACCCGTGTTGGTATTAATGTTGTTGTCTTCTGCCACTAGGTAGAAGGTGTTCTTACCTTGTTGAGTTGCTAAAGCAATGTTGGTCAAAGTTCTGTCTGCCGTCTGTACACTGGTGGTTTGCGTCATGGTCTCAACTGAAGGAGTACAGTTCACACAGTAGTAGTACTTCGCTAGCTCACCACTGTAGGAAGCGGGTTTGTCCCAGGTAACAGTAAAGATGTTCTCTAACGCTTGAGCATCACTACTGGTAACAGGCGAAATGGCCACGTTTACTGGCGCAGTGGGAGCTGACTCGTTGTAGTAGAAGGGTGAGACTCCTAGGTTTGATATCTCAGCGGAAACGTTACCAGCAAAGTCTACGGTTCTGACAAAGAAGAAGTTTTGACCTTCTTGGTAAGCAGTGATGTTACTGGCTAGAGTTACCAAGGGATCTCCTGGCTCATTTGATTTTGTCCAAGTACTAAAGGCTCCTTCGGTAGCTCCTGTCTTGTACTCATAGTACGCAAGACCCGATTGATTAAGACCTTGATCAGAAGCAGCTGGCCAGTAGAAGCTAAACTCATTCTGAGAGGTGTACCCAACGGTAGTAGATGAGACGGAAACAGGTGAACGAGGTGAAGTACTGTCATAGCGGTAGGTGAAGAGAGTGACAGGCTCAGATACATTACCTGAGTTGTCTTTGGTTTGCATACGTAGGTAGTAATCAGCATCACTCAAGCTGCAACCAGCGGGTGTAGTTCCCACACTAAAGACTCGGTCATCAGATTCAGCAAAGCGGTAACAGGGGTTGGCTAAGTTGGCAGAGGGAGTAGCTGCTTGGTTGGTGGTTAAGAGAATATGGTAGCCATCAATACCACTACTGGATTGACCAGCAGCTGGATCATCTACTCCCGGTTCCCAAGTAAACTTGGGAGTTGAGTAGTTGTACCAATTGTTTGAAGTTAACGTGGCCGATGAGGAGGCATGGTTAACGTAGCCTAAAGCTACCTGAGCGGGGTTAGCAGGCGGAGTTGAGTCTTCTACATAGGTCGTAGACATAGCGGAGATAACGGGAGACTGACTCTGATCGCCATTACTACTTAAATCTGCTTTCCACTGGAAGTAGCGTCTTGGATCCGAAGCAATCCCACCTGTCCAACTGCCCTCATCTACACTACCTGTTACTGCTTGCCATTCACTCCACAGAGAGTTATCCATACTGGTACGAGTAAAGTAATTTATTCCTCCCCCATTCAAAATATTAGAAGCACTCCACGGCACACTCCCCCACGCTCCATTCGCCCCCAGGTCAATCACAGGCGAGGTATACGTACCACTCGCGGAATATCTATCCACAGCCTCACTACCACTACTGTGAGTCACCAAACCTTGTTGGTACAAAGCAGAAACTTCAGAGGGAGTCAGGGCTTGGTTGAAGATACGGAGGTCGGAAAGGGTTGAGTCTCCCTCTCTAGTCCATCCGCCACCAATATGCAGTTGCGTAGATGAAGACATTGTTCCATCCCACGTCGCGGTGTTAACGAAAACCCCATTGAAGTATAGTTTGAGATTATTTGCACCATCCCAAGTAATAGTCACTAAGCCCCACCTATCTTTAACTACCGATCCAAAAGATGGTTCACTTGCCCATCCGCCATCACTTTCACGAACCGCAACGCTGTAAGCAGCACTTTGCTTCACAACAAATATCCAATCATCAACTGTAAATATACTTTTGCTATTTGTCTCAGATGAATTTGGTTTCACCCACATACTTAACGAGCCTCGACTGGCGCTAAAACTTCCAGAGTTTACATATCTCAAATTATCCACTGTCCTGCTACTCGCACTCTCATTCGCAGTCCCACTCCAGCTATACCCACTCCCCAAACTACCATCGGCATACGTAGTCGCATACGTCTTTGCCTCCAACTGCACTCCATCCACATAGACCGTCTTGCCTGCCAAGGCTTGGACACCATAAAGCAGTGAGGCATCTGTGGTAGCTGCAGAGTAAGTCAGTCTCCACCAGCCTCCTCCCAGATCAGTATATGCAGCAGGAGTTACTACATTTCCACCAAAGACTAACTTTGCACTTGTTGACGCTACCGTTCCACCCACATTGCCTGTCGTCCCATCGTAGACATAAGCAGATAAGGTATGAGTAGCAGTACTGTTGGGATCTATGGCAATCGTATACTCATCCGGCATACTCCCTGCATTTACCAACCTCACAGATTTACTCCCAAACTTGTAATACGGAGCCGTACTGTTTTCAGTAGGAGTCAGGGCGACTAAGTTGGAGATAGTGCCACCATACTGCTGGGAACCAGTTCTATCCGATCCAAAATAAGCAGTGGCTGGAGTGGTACCAAAATTTACCACGCCAGCTTGAGTTGATACTTGAACACCATCAACTTTCAATACCAAATTTCCCCCTGAAACATAACTAATTTCAAATGAATAGGTTGTACCCGCATTCAATACAGGAGTGCTCCAAGAAGATTGGATTATGGTACCATTAAATGAGCCTTGAGTAACCAAGCTAGCCCCCCCTTTGTATATCCCAATGTAATCATCAGAGTCCCCAGTAAAACTAGCTATGTTTGCCGTTGAATATCCAAACAAGCCTGCATTAGCAAATGAAATCCTCGGTGTGTACTTAAACTTAATCACCCCCCTATCTGCACTCAAACCCGTAATCGGCTGCGTAAGCGTATCCGCCCCATCCACTCGCAACCCACTTGCTTCAGTACTGT
>Ga0116142_10001764_pt1 | contig 25214 bp, 22 predicted proteins | sample AD_UKC033_MetaG_FD_89785 | JGI IMG/M metagenome (GOLD analysis project Ga0116142, IMG submission 89785) | Active sludge microbial communities of municipal wastewater-treating anaerobic digesters from USA - AD_UKC033_MetaG | ecosystem: Engineered > Bioreactor > Anaerobic > Digestate | place: USA... | reverse complement strand
GGCAGGTCAATCACCAGATGGACCCGGCCGTTATCGACCTCGACCTGCTTGACCAGCTTGGTTCGTACCACGTCCAGTCCGGTAACCGGGTTCATCACATGCTTGAGCCGCTGAATGACCAATTCCACCGTCGTCGGCTCCCTCTCTGTCACCAGGCCATGGCGCTCTTCATAGTTCTGAATGGCCGCGCGCAGGCCGTCTACGGCCAGCACCGAACAGTGGGCCTTGATGGCCGGCAGTCCGCCCAGTGCGTCGGCGGCCTCTTTCCAGGTGATCTTTTTGGCCTCGTCGATGGTCTTGCCCTTGGCCAGCTCGGTGATGATCGAGCCAGTGGCGATGTTCGAGGCGCAGCCGTAGGACTCGAACTTGATGTCCTCAATGACCTTGCTTTCGGGGTTGACCTTGAGATACACCGCCACCATATCGCCGCAGGCGGGGCTACCCTCCATTGCCTTGGCATCGGCGTCCTCGATGCGGCCGACGTTCTTCGGGTGGCGAAAATGCTCCATTACCGTTTCGGTATAGGGCAGTGGCATACAACACCTCCTCGGATATCTGCAGCGGCAGGCCCACCATTGCGGTGAGCCCGCCGCTCAACTGCGGAATGAACCAGCGCAGCGCTAGATCAGGCCCTCTTGCCCAGCTCGTGGTCCATCATGACCAGCGCCTGGCCCTTCTCGCCGACGGCCTTGAGTGTCTCGAGAATGGCGCTGGCGTGCTTCTCCTCTTCTACCTGCTCGCTGATGTACCACTGGAGCAGCACCTGGGTCGGATAGTCGTTCTCCTTGACCGCCAGGGCATAGAGGTTGTGGATCAGGCTGGTGACATACTTCTCATGCGTGAGCGTCTTCTCGAACAGTTCGGTAGCCGACTTGAACTCGACCTCGGGCTGCTCGATGGCCTTGAGCGTGACCGTGCCACCGCGGTCGACCACATAGTCGAAGAATTTCATCGCGTGGGCGGTCTCTTCCTTGAACTGGGTCTTCATCCAATGGCCAAAGCCGGGCAGGTTGTGTGCCTCGGCCCAGGCGGCCATCGACAGATACAGATAGGCCGAGAAGAGTTCTTTGTTGATCTGCTCGTTGATGGCGTCCTGTACTTTCTTGCTGAACATGATTTCCTCCTGGCGAATTGTTTGTTCTTGCTTGAACGCACTGCCCCGGGGGGCGGCGCGTGAGAAGCAATACTAACCCTCTTTGCCGAGCGGGCTGATCTCGCGCAGCGCGGCGATCACCTCGGCAATCGCATCGGCCACGGCGTCGGGGTCGCCCTCGCGGTTAAAGCGGCCAAAAGTGAAACGCACCGAGCCGTGGGCCCGCTCATGGTTGCCGCCAATGCCCAGGATGACGTGGCTGGCCTCCAGCGAGCGGCTGAAGCAGGCCGAGCCGGTGCTGATACCAAAACCGCGCATATCCAGATGCAGCAAGATCGACTCACCTTCTACAAACCGGAAGGACACGTTGGCATTTTGCGGCAGCCGATAGAACGGATGGCCGTTCAAGCGCGAGTGCGGGATCTGCAGCGTGCGGGCGATCACGCGGTCGCGCATGGCCTGCAGGCGGGCCGTCTCTTCTGGCGTGGCCAGTTGAATGGCCCGGGCAAAGCCCACTGCCGCAGGGATGTTCTCCTCTCCGGCGCGCAGGTTGAATTCCTGAAATCCGCCGTCCATCCACTTGGTCAGCGGCGTGCCCTGGCGAACATAGAGCGCGCCAATGCCTTTGGGGCCGTGGATCAGGTGCGCGGTCAGAGTGACCAGATCCACCGGCACCTGGCCGACGTTGAGCGGCACCCGCGGAAAGCTGTGCGTGGCATCGGTGTGCACCAGCACGCCGTGCTCGTGAGCGATGCGCGCCACGGCGGGAATGTCCTGCAGCGTGCCGATTTCCTGATTGGCCGATTGAACCGACACCAGGATGGTGTCCTTGGCGATGGCGTTCTCCAGCGCCTCCAGGTCGATGCGGCCGAACTCGTCTACGTCGAGAAAGGTCACCCGAAAACCGCTCCGCTCCAGGAACCTGGCGCTGTTGAGCACCGGGAAATCCTCGATGCGCGTGGTGATGATGTGCTTGCCCTTCTTTTCTCCCAGGGCCATGGCCACGCCCTTGAGGGCTGTGTTGCTCGACTCGGTGCCGCCGGAGGTGAACAGCAGCTCTTCGGTTTTGGCGCCGAGCGACGCAGCGACGCCAGCGCGGGCGTGCTCCAGGGCGTCCTTGGCTTCGATGCCCGGTGAGTAGCCGAACTGCGACGTAGCCACAGCATAGGTATCAAAGAAGAATGGCTTCATCGCCTCCAGAACCCGCTCATCCAGGCGGGTGCTGGCGGCATTGTCGAGATAGACGAAATCGGACACTTCCCCTTACCTCCTACGTGCGAGCTGCGACCGCGTCCTGGCACTCTGCCGTCTGGCCCGGCGGGGCTTCCAGCAAGGTTACCAGCACGTGCTGGACACCGTTGACGCACCTGACCTTGCGCCGCACCTGGTCGACCAAGTACTCGATCATCGGGCAGTGCGGGTCGTCGAGCGCCAGCCGAACCTCCACGCCATGGTCCTCATCGACCAGCACGTCAGACACAAAGCCCATCTGCACCAGGCTCAGGCCCACTTCCGGGTCCAGAACCTCGTTCAGCGCAGCGCGGATGGACTCGGCCAGTTCTGGTTTGACCACTCCATTCACCGCCACCGGAGCGGCCGAGGGGTGGAACGACACCAGCTTTTTCTCCAGGGCGCGCAGGCGCTCCTCGAGCTTGCCCTGGCGGTCGAGCGATTCGCTGATGGCGCGCACCACCGGGTCGGGCAGGTCACCGTGCTGCAGGTCGGCCGTTGCCCGGCTGGTATCCGGCGTGCCGGTCAGTCTGGCTGGCACGCCCACCACCGTGGCTCCCGGCGGCACAGCACGCACCACCACCGATCCGGCGCCGACCCGGGCGTTGTCGCCGACCACAATCGGGCCGAGCACGATCGCCCCGGAGCCGATGGTGACGTTCTTGCCGATGGTCGGGTGACGCTTTTCCTTCTGCAGGCTGGTGCCGCCCAGCACCACGCCCTGGTACATCAGCACATCATCGCCCACTTCGGCCGTTTCGCCAATGACCACGCCCATGCCGTGATCGATAAAGACCCGCCGGCCCAGTCTGGCGCCGGGGTGAATCTCGATGCCGGTGAACCAGCGCGCCAGGTGCGATACCAGGCGCCCCGGATAGCGCAGGTGATGCCGCCATAGCCAGTTGGCCAGACGGTAGAACCACACCGCGTGCAGGCCCGGGTAGCAGGTCAGCACTTCCCAGACGCTGCGTGCCGCCGGGTCCTTGTCAAAGACAGTTTGAACATCCTCTCGCAAACGGTCGAACATCGTTGCTCCCCGAGCTCGTCCGAAATGACCCGCCGCTAATGGGCCCGCCTTGCCTGCGGCAAGACTTGCAACAAGGGCGGAGCGACCCGCTAGTGAGCCCGGCTGCGGTAGTCGTCCAGGGCCGCTTTGAGCGCCTTCGGGCCGACGATCGAATCGAGCTTGCGATCAGGCATCTCGCCCAGGACCGCGGCCACAGCCTCACAGGTGATCTTGTCGGCCTCTTCCAGGGTCTTGCCTTCGGCCAGCACTGCCGTGGCGCTGGAGGCAGCGATGGCCACCGGGCAGCCGCGCGTCTTATGGCGCACCTCGCTGATGCGGCCGTCCTGCACCTTGATCCAGAAGTAGGCCAGATCCTCCGGGCAATGCTCGCCGCCGGTCGCCTGACCCACTCCGTCGGCGTCCTTGATCTCGCCCACGTTGTGCGGATTGGCAAAATGCTTCAGAATGCGGTCGTTGTACATCGACATACTCCCTGGCAGATGGGTTCAGGCGCTGGCCCACAGCGGCGTGCTCAGGTAGCGCTCGCCCGTATCGCAGGCGATGAACACCACCAGCTTGCCTCTGTTCTCGGGCCGCGCGGCCACTTGCAGCGCCGCGTGGGCGTTGGCTCCGGTCGAAATGCCGGCAAAGATGCCCTCTTCGCGCGCCAACCGGCGCGCCATCACAAAGGCATCGTCATCCGTCACGTGGATCACCTCATCGATCAGGTCGCGCCGCAGCACGCCCGGCACAAAGCCCGCGCCAATGCCCTGAATGCGATGGGGGCCCGGCTGTCCTCCGGAGAGAACCGGCGACCCGGCCGGCTCGACGGCGATGGCCTTGAACTCTGGCTTGCGCGCCTTGATCGCTTCGGCGACGCCGGTGATGGTGCCGCCAGTGCCTACTCCCGCCACCACGATATCCACGCGGCCATCGGTATCGCGCCAGATCTCTTCGGCGGTGGTCAGGCGGTGGATCTCCGGGTTGGCCGGGTTCTCGAACTGCTGCAGGATGAGGTACTGCGGGTTCTCCGCAGCCAACTCGTTGGCTTTAGCCACGGCACCGGTCATGCCCTGGACGGCGGGGGTCACCACGACCTCCGCGCCGAGCGCCTTGAGCAGGGTGCGCCGCTCCAGGCTCATCGACTCGGGCATGGTCAGGATCAGCTTGTAGCCTCTGGCGGCGCAGACAAAAGCCAGCGCGATGCCGGTGTTGCCGCTGGTGGGCTCGACGATGACCGACCCGGGCTTGAGCCGGCCCGACCTTTCGGCTGACTCGACCATATGCACGCCAATGCGGTCCTTGACGCTGGAGAGCGGGTTAAAGTACTCCAGCTTGGCCAGCACGACAGCGTCGATTTGGGCCGAGATGCGGTTCAGCCGCACCAGCGGCGTATTGCCGACGGTTTTGGTGATGTCCTCGTAGATGCGTCCCACGTGTCTACTCCTTGCGGCGGCAGGCGCCGGGCTTGCTGGGGTCTGGCTGGTAAGGCGGTTGCAGCACCACCTCGAAGGAGCAACTGATGGCACCCTCGGGGCAGGCGTCCTCACACAGGCAGCCGCAGCCCGCGTCGTCGGTGCAGTGGGCGGTGCAATCGTCGGGGCAGGAGAACACAGGGACTCCCTGATGGAAGTCTACCGAATGACAGGGGCAGACCTCAATGCACATGCCGCAACTGCTGCACAGCTCTATCTTGACCTGTGGAAGATTCCTGGCCATACATCCCTCCCGGCTGCCAGCATTCAGTGTACCAGCGGGAGGTAGCAGTGTCAGTGACAAAAGTCACATCGCGGGGGGCTGTGCGCAAAGGGACAGCGGGGGGCTAGCTACCGGACTCCCGGGTGAGTCGGTCGGGGTCGAGGACAACAATGCGGCCGCGTTCGCGGCGGATCAGGCCTTCCTTGGTGAAATCGCGCAGGGTGCGGCCGACCATCTCGCGCACCGTGCCGATGTGGGCAGCTACCTCTTCCTGGGTCCAGGCGCGGGGCGGCGCCTTGCCGGAAACGATGTCCAGCAGAAAGCGGGCCAGGCGAGCGCGGACCGTGTGCAGGGCCAGCGACTCGACCGTATCGCTGAGCGTGCGCACCTCGCCGGCCAGATGCTCCAGCAGGGCGTGGGCCATCTCGCTGTTGCGGGCCAGAATGGAGCGGCAATCGCTGCAGGCCACAGAGTAGAGCGTGGTGGCAGTCACGGCATCGACAGTGAGCGGGTTGGGCTTGCCATCCAGGGCGGGTACGAGGTTGAAGCAGGTGCCGGCCCCGAGGTACGAGAGCACGTGCTCGCGGCCGTTGAGCGACATACGCCTGGTGCGCACCAGGCCGCGGACCACGAAATAGACCGCGCTGCAGGGCTCACCCTCCCAGACTGCTACCTGGCCCGGCTCCAGCGCGACCTCACGCACGTGCGGCGCGACCTCCGCCAGGCCGGCAGCGTCCAGGCGGGAGAAGAACGGCAGATTGGCTAACGCTTGCGCATCAACGGGCACCGCAACTCCCTCACGAGACGAGACAAAGCAAAGGTCATTATAGTCTCGAGTGGCCGTGTGGGCAACGAGGGGGTTGAGAGCAGGGCAGTAACCGGCAATGCCGGCCGCGGACCTCCCGGACTTCAAGTCCGGGAAAACTTGAAGTCCGGGTACGAACAGACTAGCTCTGGGCCGGATTCACCACGTGGCCCAGGAAGAGCACCGCGCCGGTGCCTGTGTCGCGGATAAGGAACAGGAACGGACGGTCCACCGTCACTGCCACCGGCTCAAGGGGCATTCCGCTGAGGCGCATGACGACGGCCGTTGCCGCGGCGGCCTCGGTGCCCGACTCGTCGACGGCCACAAAGGCCTTGTGGTACACGTCGTCGATGAAGAGGTCCCGCCGCCCGGTCATCCCTGAAAAGTCGGCCTCGGCGGTGAACGGCTGGCTCATGCCCAGCTTTTGCAGGGCGGCCTTTAGCTGGACCTCTGAGTCAAAGCTAAAGCGCGGCAGGCTCAACTGAACCTGCTGGTGCTCGAGGCTACCCACAATGCCCGCCAGCGTGTCGGCATCCAGCTTTTTCGCCCAATCGGCAAAGGTGCCCTCGTCGGGCAGGAGGATGAGCATGGACAGATCGCCGCCCACATAGGGCAACTCGACCGCCTGATAGCCGGGGCCGGCGGCATAGCCCAACAGCTCGCTCTGGTGCATCAGCGGCACGGTCACGGTGCTGCCGTCAAGCCGGTGAAAGACGCCGTCGTGGGTGGCCTGCTGGTCGAACGGATACTGCCAGGCCGCGTTGAAGTAGATGGCGTTGGTCAGAACCATACGCACCAGCGAGTCGATGGAGCCTTCGGGCAACAGGTCCTTGATCTTGTCCTCGGTCTGCTCCTCCACCCACTGGTTGATCACCTTGCGCGCTGCATCAGGAGAGTGGGAGAAATCGAGCAGACGCAAACCCGAGTTGTAGTACTGGGCCAGCGTGTCCAGGAACTCGTCCTGGAAGCCAAAGCCCTGCTGTCCCCAGATGGCGTTGGCAATGTTCAGGCGAAAGCGCTCGTCCTTTGTCAGGTCCTGACCGCGGCTCCGCAGGAGCAGGTCGAGCGCGTTGAAAGCCGCGGGCAGGTCGTCCACGCTCATCCAGTGCAGGGTGCGGGCCATCTCGGCGGCAGTCTCGTTGCGCGCTCCGGCATAGGTCATGGCCAGGGCCAGCGAGATGGAGTAAGGCGAAGCGAACTGATTCTCCGCGGCGTTGAACAGCGTGCGGTACAGGTCGAGCGCCAAGCGCGTGTTGCCCTCGACCAGGCTGGGGATAGCGCTCTCGTCGGCGCTGGTCGGGTCAACGCGTGGCTTGTTCGAGCTCACCTCGGCGGCCTTGACCACTGCTGGTACGCTCGGCGCGCAGCCGGCCAGGGCCACGCTGATGGCGATGGCCACAATGAGCCACCGTCTTTTTCGATCGAACATAGTTACACCTCCGTGAAATCGTCGCGAACACATCCGGTTCTGTGACGCTCACGGGGGGGCGGATGTTCCGCCGTCACCACCGGGGGCTGGTCTCCCGGGGCCCACAGACACCGAACCCTCTTGCCCCGGTCTGCCAGGACCGTGGTAGATTGTCAGCAGGAGGGAGTCGCGCGTTTCGCGGCGACGGAGGCCAGGCCGGGTCGTGCAGGGGGCAGCGTGGCTGGGAGGCGGCTGGCGCGAGCCGATGGAGATGCTGGCGGGCGTCTATGGCGACTACCGGCGCATCTCGCCCACCTCGCTCTTTGGCCTGTCCGAGTTCGGCTGCACCAACGACGGACCCGGCGACAAGATGGCCTGGATGCGCAGCTTGCCCGCGGCCGCCCGCCACGACGGCCTGTCCATGCTCAACCTGTTCGACATCAACCAGGACAGCACCTGGGAGCTCACCACGCCGCCCGAGTTCGCCACCGCCTACCGCGAATCGGTCGGGGCGGACCCCTACTTTTTCGATTTCGTACTCTACCCGCGCAAGGTTAACCCCTGAGCCGCCAGCGAGCCCCAGACTTCCGAAGTCTAGGAGACTTCGGAAGTCTTGACCGCTTTCACCACATTGGCGCGAGACCTTCACAATGGCTTCACACTTTTGACTGATAATGGGACAGGTTCAAATGAACCCACTATCTCAAGTGGAGGCAAAGGATGTTTCACCGAAGGTTTCGTATGGTGGGCATGATGATGCGGCTGGTGATGAGCCTGCTGCTGGTGGTGGGGGCCTATCTGGTCTTTCAGCTCGGCTGGTCTCAGGGCTGGCAGGCAGCGCGGCTGGCGGTGGTCGACGGGGCAGTGACTGCTCCGGCGGCTCCGGGAGCCACCTGGCTGCTGGTCGCACTGGTAGCGGTGCTGGCCCTCAACGCCATGGGCATGGTCGCCCGCTGGTCGCAGAGGCGCCACTTCCGGCAGTTCCGCTCAATGCACGGTCAGCATCTCAGTCCCGAGGAAAGGCGCCAGCGCTGGCAAGAGTTCCGTCAGCACCGTGGACGCCGCTGGTGTGAGCCAGAGCAGGACGGCAAGGCAGGTCCTGACAGTCAGAGCACTAGCCCCGCCGCGGCGAGTTGAGCCCATCAACCAAAGCCGGGACCCCGCGAGGGGTTCCGGCTTTGTGCTATTTGGGCGCGGTGGCTTTGACCGAGCGTGCGGGACAGGTAGGTGAGCCGCAAACGCCAAGCCTCGTGGTAGCTGATCAGGCCGCTCTCTGGCCTGATCGGGTGGGGAGCGCCAAAGCGCAACTACAAACCTCGGCAGGTTCGTAGTACAGGCCTGGCTACTGCCGTGCCTGTCCGAATCCCGCTCTGGAGCAAGGCATTGGGGCGGTTCGCCCTGGCAGCGCAGGGCGCAGTAGTGACGAACCGCCCCTACAACTCGTCCGTGTGTCTCGCGCAGTTGTTCGACGCCCTTGGGCACGGTGCGTTTGACCCCGCCGTGCCTTCGTGGTAAAAAAGACCTTTGGGGGACCCTGACCAATGAACGAGCTGATCCTGGTGGTAGACGACGAGCCGGCCATCGTGCGCCAGGTGCGTGACTATCTGAACAAGGCCAGCTTTCGCTCGCTGGGCTGCGGCGACGGCAAGATGGCCCTGCTGATGGCCCGCGAGTCGCGGCCGGACCTGGTGGTGCTGGACCTCAACCTGCCGGGGATGGACGGCCTCGACCTGTGCCGTGCGCTGCGCGCCGAATCCTCCGTGCCGATCATTATGTTGACCGCCCGGGTCGATGAGGCGGATCGGCTGATCGGCCTCGAGCTGGGTGCGGACGACTATGTGGTCAAGCCCTTTTCGCCGCGCGAGCTGGTGTCGCGGGTGAGGGCCGTGCTGCGCCGGGTGAAGGGCGGCCAGCGCAACCCTGACCTGCTGCGCGTGGCCGACCTGGAGATCGACCTGGCCAGGCACAGGGTCACCCGGGCCGGCGAGCCCATCGAGCTGACCCGCACCGAGTTCACCCTGCTGGCGGCGCTGGCGCAGCATCCCGGTCAGCCCCTGTCGCGGGAGCAGCTCCTCGACCGGGTGCACGGCGTGGCCTACGCAGGGTACGACCGCAGTATGGACGCCCACATCAAGAACCTGCGCCGCAAGCTCGAGCCAGACCCCACGCACCCGCGCTACATCGTCACCGTCTATGGCGTGGGCTACAAGCTGGAAGAAGAGGTCAAGCCGTGACCCGGGGTCCTCTGGAGCACGAACACAACGGGCGACACTCCGCCTCGGCCCGCGAGAGATGGCAGGGACTGGACGAGGGCCAGCGGCGCCGCGCCTGGCGGGTGCATCGGCACCGCCGGCGTAGGATGTTCCTGCGGCTGTGGGTGGCTTTTGGGGTAGTTACCCTGGGGCTGTCGGTGGGGCTTGCCGGGCTGGTCTATGCTGTCGCCACTCTGCTGCGGCCCGGGGGAACAGCCGACCTGCTGCCGTGGCTGATCGCTGCCGCGTCGGCGGTGCTCTTCCCGCTGCTCGCGGTCCTTGTGGCGCGCCGTGCCTTTCGTGGTTATGCCGCACCCCTGAGCGACCTCATCTCCGCGGCGGACCGCATTGCCGCGGGCGACCTGACCGCGCGCGTCACCGAGGCCGGGCGCGGCGATCTGGCGCGCCTGACCCGCTCCTTCAACCGCATGGCCGAGCAGCTCGACCACGCCGAGGAGCTGCGTCAGAACTTGACCGCCGACGTGGCCCACGAGCTGCGCACGCCCCTGCAGATCATCCAGGGCAACCTGGAGGGCATCCTCGACGACGTGTACGAGCCGGACGAGGAGCACCTGCTCTCCACCCTGCGCGAAACGCGCTCCCTGGGGCGGCTAGTGGATGACCTGCGCACGCTCTCCGTGGCCGAGGCGGGGCAGCTCCGCCTGTTGAAGGAAACCGTGGTGGTGCGAGAGCTGCTGCAGGACATCGCCACCAGCGTGAGCGGGCAGGCCGAGGCAGCGGGGGTAGAGCTCGCGGTGAACATTGACGCGGGCGAGAAAGAGCTGACCCTGACCGGGGACGAGGTGCGGCTGGGCCAGGTGCTGAGCAACCTGGTGGCCAACGCGCTGCGCTACTGCGAGCGGGGCCAGCGCATCACCCTGGGCGCCGCGGCCACCGATAGTGGCGTGCGCCTGACGGTGACCGACACGGGCCGGGGCATTCCGGAGCAGGACCTGCCCTTTTTGTTCGACCGGTTCTGGCGCGGCAAGGATGGCGGGCACGGCGAGGGCACCGGACTGGGGCTGGCCATCGCGCGGCAATTGGTGCAGGCGCAGGGCGGTCAGATCCAGGTGGAGAGCCAGCCCGACCAGGGGACCACCTTCACCATCGACCTGCCGGCGGCGGTCAAGATCGGGGACTAGATCAGGGCACTTCCTGAACGCGCTGCAGCGGCCAGTAGATGAACAGCGCGTGGCCGCGAATGGTGTCGATGGGTACGGGGCCGATGTGGCGCGAGTCGCGCGAGTTGGGGCGGTTGTCGCCCATCACAAAGACACAGTCTTCCGGGATACGCGTGGGCGGGTAACTCGGGCCGCCAAAGTAGGTCACGTAGGGTTCTTCCAGCGGCAGGCCATCGATGAAAGCGTGGCCGTCGCGCACCTCGATCACTTCCCCTGGCAGGCCGATCACGCGCTTGATGAGCGATTTTTCCCCCGCCGGCCGGCTGACCACCACCACGTCGCCGCGCTGCGGCTCGTGCAGCCGGTAGGAGACTTTTTCTGTCATCACCCGATCGCCGCGGTAGAGGTTGGGCTGCATACTGGGGCCTTCCTCGACCAGGGCCGCCTCGGCCACATAGACGTTGATGAACAGCACCAGCACCAGCGCGGGGAGCAGGGTGAGGATCAGCTCGCGCAGGGCCGCGCCGGCCAGGGAGAGCACGGGCCTCGGCGGTGGCGAGTATTGTCGAGCGTTGTCTTCCGACATGTCTTGTGGGTCGACCATAGATGCCATTCTACGCCTTCATTGCCGCCACGACAAAACCGCCGCTGCTTGCATTTTTCGGGGCTGTGGTTATAATGGCAATTGGCTTGGCAAGGTCGCCCGGCTAACCTCGCTCGGGCGGTCCCTCGCAGCTTTTTGTCTTTGCAACCGAGCGTGCATTCCACGCTCGACGAGAGCGTAGGGAAGGAGGTGGTCACAGGCTCCCTGGTTCCGACTCTTGACACTGGGTGTTCGCGTTCGTCTGTTTCAAACCCCAAAGGAGGAAGCAAAGTGTCGAGTTCCAAGAAGAGAGTGCTGGCGATTCTCCTTACCCTCGCCATGCTGGTATCCACGCTGGTGGGTGCCCTCCCCACGCATGGCGAAGCGTCGGCAGTCAAGCAGATCACCATCTTGCATACCAATGACTTTCACGGCAACCTGGAGCCCGACTCCAGCGGCCGTGGAGGTGCGGCGTACCTCGCCGGCAAGATCAATGCCATTCGCGCGGAAGTAGGCGCGGCCAACGTGGCACTGATCGACGCCGGCGATGTTTATTTTGGCGGAGCCCCTATCTCGGCCCTGACGATGGGCGAGAGCGCCATCGACGTTTTCACGATGATGGGCTATCAGGTGGGCTGCTACGGTAACCACGAGTTCGACAAGGGCCAGACCGTCCTTGCCGAGCGCACCGCCCAGTCCGGCTATCCCTGGGTCGGCGCCAACGTCGTGGTCGAAGGCACAGAGTGGGATCATCCCGCCTGGGTGCAGCCCTACACCATTCTGAACGTCGGCCCCGTGGGCGATCAGGTCAAGCTGGGCATCATCGGCCTGAGCACGGACGAGACGCCGGTCGTGACCCTCAAGGGCACTACCGACGGTATCGTCTTTAAGGATCCCACTGCGGCCGTGCTGCATTACTATGATGAAGTGATGGCCCAGGCCGATGCCTTGATCGTGCTGGCGCACGTCGGCACGAACGACAGCGGTCCCTACAAGGGCCTCAAGACGATCGCCCAGGAACTGATCAACGCCGGAAAGCCAGTCGACCTGATGATCGGCGGTCACCAGCACGAGCAGATTACTACCCCGATCGTGGTTGGCGGCACCAGAATCGTCGAGGCCTACTATGCTGGCCGGAACCTGGGCCGCGTCACGGCGACGATTGATCCTGCCACCAAAAAGCTGACGGTCGATGCCTTCCAGGCGATCACCATCAACAATACCCTGACGGCCGATCCGGATGTGGCCGCTCGTGTCGCCTACTGGAAGGGCATCGTGGCGCCGATCATGGCTCAGCCCGTTGGCACCACCAATGTCAGCCTGATCCGCAACTATAACGCCGAGTCCAACATCGGCAACCTGGTCGCGGACAGTATGCTGTGGAAGGCCGACGAGTACGACGACGGTAAGGTCAACGGCTCGGTTCAGGTGGCCTTCACCAACGCCGGCGGGCTGCGCGCCGACCTGCCCCTCCCGGACGGCACCCCGCTGCCTGCTCCACTCACCTGGGGCCAGACCTTTAGCGTGCTGCCCTTTGCCAACACCCTATTCATGATGGACCTGACCGGCTATCAGATCCAAAAGCTGCTGGATCAGTCGGCCACGCTGTACAAGGGCCATCTGCAGGTCGCGGGCGTCGAGTTCTTCTACTACAACAAGGAGAACTCGCCGAATCCCACTGCCTGGGGCGCCTACGGTGTCAAGGTTGGCGGAGCCCTGCTGGACTATAAGAAGACTTACCGCGTAGTGACCAACAACTTTTTGGCCACGGGCGGCGACAACTTTGTGACCTTTAGCGCCGGCAAGAACCGTGTGGACACCTACTACGATATGCAGCAGGCCCTCAATGAGTACATCGTTATGTACAACAACACCAAGGGCCCCATCGATTACGCGGTCTCCGGTCGCATCAAAAAGCTCGACAAAGTTGTGACCGTCCTGCACACCAACGACGAGCACGGCCGCGCAATGGCCGAGCTGAACAAGGGCGTCCCGCAGGGTATGGGCTACGTCTCCAGCCTGATCAAGGCCGAGCGGGCCAAGAACCCCAACGTGCTGTTGTTCTCGGCCGGCGACCTGGTGCAGGGCAACTCGTTTGCCTTCTACTATCGCAACGCTCCCGGCGCCACGCCCGGCGGGTCAACCGCGCTGCCGAACCCAATGATTGCCGTGTTGAATGCGCTACACTATGACGCGGCAACATTCGGCAACCACGAGTTCAACTTTGGCCCCGCCAGTTTCCACAACTATCAGACCCAGTCCACCTTCCCCTGGCTGGCGGGCAACCTGCACGACTCGGGCGCTTACGGCGTCGACTATAGCAAGGTCATCGAGTACAAGACCTTCACCGTCGATGGAATGAAGGTCGGCGTACTGGGCATGACCAACCCGAGAGTGCCCTCCTATGAGCTGCCGAGCAACATCCCCGGCCTGACCTTTGAGGGCGGCTATGAGACGGCTGTGCGCGTGCTGCCCAAGGTCCAGGCAGAGAACCCTGACCTGGTCGTGTCGATCCAGCACCTGGGCTACGCTCCATACGAGGGCTCTCGTGCTGAGGATACCGACGTCTTTGTGGCCGAGAACGTCCCTGGCATCGATGTGCTCATCGGCGGACACAGCCACACCAAGCTGGATCCGGCCGTGCTGGTGACTTCGGCCACCAACCCCCACGGAACGCTGATAGCGCAGGCCGAACGCTATGCCGGCTACCTGGGCAAGGTCAACGTGGGCTATGTGGCCAAGGATGGCGGCGGCTATGAGATGGTCCTGCGCGAAGGCAGGCTGCTGCCGGCAGGGCTCGAGCCGGCCGACCCGGCGATCGCTACCCTCCTGGATCCCTACCAGGCCGACTTTAACGCCTACACCGGCACCGTGATCGGCAACAGCACCACGCCGCTCGACACCCGCACTGCCTTCTACGAAGAGACGGGCGGCTCGAACCTCCAGGCCGATGCTGCGGTCTGGGCGCTCGAGAAGGCGGGCATCCACGTGGACATCCATCTGTCGGGTGCTATGACCAACCAGAGTGTGGCGGCTGGCCAGCTCAAGGTCCAGGACATGTTCACCCTGATGCCGTACGAGAACTCGTTGCTCGTACTACGGATGAACGGCCCTCAGATCAAGAAGGTGCTGGAGCGCAGCTTCTTCAACTATGATCTGTGGCGCAAGGGCGAGGCACGTTACACCACCTGCTTCCTGGACACGAACCATGGCCGGGCCATTACCTTTGACCCGACTGTTCCGGAAGCGGGCGACAATGTGCTGTCCCTGACTGTCGACGGAGTACCGGTCGACTTTAACGACGCCACCAAGTTCTACAACGTGTCGACAGTCAACTACCTGGCTGCAGGCGCCTGCCAGTACAGCGACAGCGGCGTGACTATCTGGCCTCTGGACCAGACTGTTGCCGATACGCAGCTCTACGTCCGCGATGTGGTCATCGACTATATCAAGGACAAGGGCACCGTGTCGCCTCAGTACGAGGGCCGTGTTCGCTTCCTGAAGGCAGTAGCCCTGCTCCACACCAACGATTTCCACGGCAACCTCCAGCCCGACTCGAGTGGTCGCGGCGGGTCGGCCTACATCGCGCAGCAGGTCAACCTGATCCGCAACGAGTACAAGGCAGAGAATGTGGCCCTGCTCGATGGCGGCGACATCTTCTTTGGCGGCGCCCCGATCTCGGCGCTGCTGATGGGCGAGCCGGCCATCGACATCTACAACCGCATGGGCTATGTGCTGTCGGGCATCGGCAACCACGAGTTTGACAAGGGACAGGCCGTTCTCCAGGAGCGCGTTGACCAGGCCGACTTCCCGTTCGTCAGCGCCAATATCGTCGTGGCGGGGACGGACTGGGATTCACCCGCCTGGGTCAAACCGTATCACATCCTGACCCTGGGCAGCGGCACATCGCAGGTCAAGATCGGCGTTATCGGCCTGACCACGGACGAGACCCCGAACGTGACCCTGCGCGGCACGACGGACGGCATCGTGTTCAAGGACATGACCGCAGCCGTGCTGCACTACTATGATGAGGTTGCCGCTCAGGCTGACGCGGTCATCCTGCTGGCCCACATGGGCAAGGATGACAGCGCTGGCTTCAAGGGCATGAAGACGGTCGCGCAGGAGCTGATCGACGCCGGCAAGCCGGTTCCGCTGATCATCTCCGGGCACGCGCACGAAGCGCTCGAAGCCCCGGTCTGGGTGGGCCACACCGCCATCGTGCAGGCCAACTATGCCGGCCGCAAGCTGGGCCGCATCGACGTGGTGATCGACCCGTGGGCCAAGACCTTTACCATCAAGCAGGCCAAGCTGATCACCATCAACAACAAGCTTCCGGCCGATAAGGCTATCGCCGACCGTGTGCAGTACTGGGCCGACCTGGTGGCGCCGATCCTGGCCGAGCCAGTAGGCACCGCAGTGGTCGACCTGGTCCGCAACTATAACGGCGAGTCCAATATGGGCAACCTGGTCGCAGACAGCATGCTCTGGAAGGCCGACGAGTACGACGACGGTGTCGTGAACGGCTCTGTTCAGGTAGCCTTCACCAACGCTGGTGGACTGCGTGCGGACATCAAGGCGCCGGCTGGCGCTGAGCTGCCGTACAACCTCACCTGGGGCGACACCTTCAGCGTACTGCCTTTTGCCAACACCCTGTTCCTGATGGACCTCACCGGCGCGCAGATCCAGTCACTGGTCAATCAGGCTGCCACGCTGTACAAGGGCATCCTGCAGTCGTCTGGCATCACCTGGCGCTGGTACAATGACTGCGGCTGCGCGACCCCGACCGAGTCGTACGCCTACGACGTACGCATCGGCGGCCACCTGCTCGATCCCGCAGCGACCTACCGTGTGGTGACCAACAACTTCCTGGCCACGGGCGGTGACAACTTTAGCGCCTTCAACCAGGGCACGAACCGCTGGGACACCTACTTTGACATGCAGCTCGGTCTGAACGAGTACATCGAGTACTACAATCAGGCATTCGGACCGATCGACCATGCCATCGACGGGCGCATCCAGTTCACTATCAACAAGGCCCACGACACCTTCATCAACCGCTATGCCGCGAGCACGAACTATGCGACGCAGCCTCTGGTGTGGGTCGGCTGGAAGCAGCAGTTTGCCGGGTTGATCCACTTCCCGGTCAAGCTGCCGGCGACGGCAGTGGTCGACTGGGCCGCCCTGCAGGTCTATGCAGTCGGCTGGAGCGGCAACAACCTCAGCGTGGGCGCCTATGCCGTGCAGCGCGAATGGATGGCGGACGAGGCCACCTGGACGAACGCTACATCGCTCGTCCCGTGGGGCGCTCCCGGCTGCCGCGACGCCGCGACGGACCGCTTCGAGCCGGCCGAGTGGGTCGAAGCAACGGTCGGGCCGCGCCGCTGGTACTCGTTCGACGTGACCGACCTGGCCCAGGCCTGGGTCAATGGCAAAGTGCCGAACTATGGCGTGCTCCTCGAGGCCGATCCTGCGGTGGCAACGTACTTCTTTGCCAGCGCTGAGAACGGCGATGTCGCAGTGCGACCGCGGTTGGTAATCCGCTGGCACTAGGCATCTCTGTCCGGCAGTGAGTCGCAGGTAGCAAAAGGGCCGGGCTCGGTGAAAGCCGAGTCCGGCCTCTTTTCTTGTCCACCGAGTGTTTTGGCCGTAGAATGGCACTAACCGATGGAGCGAGGGAGGTGCTCAATGTCGCACACTGAAATGACCTGGCAATCCTTTGACGGCCTGCCAGTCTACGCTCAGGCCTGGCTGCCTGACACCGGAACCAAGGCGGTGGTCGCCCTGGTGCACGGCCTGGGTGAGCACAGCGGGCGCTACGGGCACGTGGCTGCCGCGCTCAACCGGGCCGGCTATGCTGTGGTGACGCGCGACCTGCGCGGCCATGGCCAGTCCGGGGGCCAGAAAGGCCATGCCCCGTCCTTCGAAGCGCTGCTGAAGGACATCGACCAGCTCGTGGCCCAGGCGCGCGAGCTCGTGCCGGGCAAGCCGCTGTTCCTGTACGGCCACAGTCTGGGCGGTATCTTTGTCCTCGACTATGCGCTGAGCCGCCACCCGCCCATCGCCGGAGTGGTCTCTACGTCCCCGGGACTGCGCACGGCCCTGCACGAGCAAAAGGCCAAGCTGGCGGTGGCCAAAGTGATGGGCAAGGTTGCTCCGACAGGCGATTTGGCCAGCGGGCTCGACCCCCAGTCTATCTCCCGCGATCCGGCTGTCATTCAGGCTTATGTCAATGATCCCCTGGTGCACGACCGGGTCACGTTCGGCGCGGCCAACGTCTTTCAAGAGGCCATCGCCTACGTGTACGAGCACGGCAGCGAGTTCCCCGTGCCCCTGCTCCTGATGCACGGCACCAACGATGTGCTGGCATTTCCACAGGGCTCGAAGGACGTGGCGGCTCTGGTCAAGAGGGACTGCACGCTGCAACTGTGGGAGGGGCTCTCACACGAGACGCACAACGAACCGGAGAAGGAGCAGGTGCTCGGCTTTGTGGTGGGGTGGCTGGACGAACACCTGCCCCACTAGGTTCGGTGCGGACTAGAGGGAATCGACGGCCTCTCTGGCCGCACGAATGTTGCCCACGGGCGTTGGGATCCAGAGCACACAGCCTGTGCCGACGATCAACCGGCGCCCGTTGGTCATTTCCACCGCCTCACGCACCGCCTTGCGCACATCGCGCGGCGTGCCGCGCAGCATGGTGTCGGTGCGGTGCAGGCCGCCCAGCAAAGCGCCGGGAAAGCGCGGCAGCGCATCGTGGAGGGACGGCGGCGTCTCCCGATCGTGCCAGTTCAGGATGGCCAGGCGGCGGCGAGAAGCATAGTCGCCAGCCAGGTCGAACATCACGTCATCACCGTGCAGGTGCAAGAGGTTCAACCACAGGCTGTTCGCCGCGGCCAGGATGCGCTCGTCCCACGGCTGGCCAAAGCGGCGGTACTCCTCCAGGCTCATCAGCCTGAAACTGGCGTACTGCAGGGCCAGAAAAATGCCCGCCACTCCCGTGTCCAGCGCCGCCTCGACAAAGCGCACGCAGCTCTCGGTGATGGCCTGCAGGCCGGCCTCGACCAGCTCGGGGTACTGGCGCAAGTCCGACAGCAGCCGCTCGCCGGCCAGGTTCTTGGCCTGGGAGAGCGGGTCAAAGATGGTCCAGATGAAGGGTGTCTCTTCGCCCAGCTCCTGGCCGAGTGCCTTCATCGCCGTGAGCATCTCAGCGAGCATACCCTGGCGCGGGTCGAGCGGGCGTAAGCGGGTCCAGTCCTCGGGGCTCTGGATGAGCCGCGGACCCCACTGGCGGGTACCTTCTTCGCTGCCCAGGTAGGTGGACTGAACGCCCCAGTCCGCCAGGCAATAGTTGCTGGCCGGCATACACTTGACCAGGTCCCAGTCGTACTGGCGCTGAAAGTCGAGCGTCGCACGCACCAGGTCAGCGGCGCGCTGGTCATCGCCGGGCCAGTGGCGCCACAGGGCCACCGCCGGTCGATCCACTCGCTCGCCGGCGATGGTAGCTTCCAGGCGCTCGCGCTTGTTCACGACACCGCCTCCTGGCCAGCGCGGCGTGCCGCGGCCAGCACGGTCTCCATCTGGCGCACCTCACCGACATCGCTCGCACCAGGGGCCAGGACAGTGGCAGACAGCTCGGCCTTGAGGTAGCGCGCCACGTCCTCCATCATGCCAACCACGTGGCGGGCCGTTTCGGGGGTGTCATCGCCCATTGCCGCGACCAGGATGAGCTTGCGGCCCAGAAACCGGGCCTTGTCCTCGGCGCGCTGCACCTGACTGTACCAGCGGTCGAGGAAGGTCTTGAACTGGGCGCTGGGACCCCACCAGTAGATCGGCGTGCCCAGCACCCAGACGTCGCTGGCGAACATCCTCGGGAAGAGCTCTTCCATCGCGTCACCGTGAACGCACTCGCCAGTATCCACGCAAGCGTCGCAGGCATCACAGGGAGCGATGTCGAGGTCGCTCAGAAAGACCTCCTCCACCGCAGCCCCGCAGCTCTTGGCCGCTTCGAGAACGGTCTCAACCAGAATGGCGGTGTTCCCAACGCGGCGCGGACTGCCGACGATGCCCAGAACTCTCTGTCCGGCCATTATGTCCTCCTCAGGGCAGGCTGCGCACGGTCAGCGAGTCAAAGCGCACCTCGACCCCGGCCTCGTCAAAGGTGCCCACCACCAAAGCAAAGTTGCCCGAGGCAAACGTGGCGTCATCGACGATGGTCAGCATCTCGCCGTTGACAAAGAACTTGAGCTCTGTGCCGCGTGCCTCGACGCGGATCAGGTTGGTGGAATGGCCCTGATGGATCAAACTGGACTTGGCCCACGGTTTCAGCGTGACCCACTCGTTCTTGAGCTGCATCTGCACGCGGTACTGGCCGTCAGAGCTGATGGTGAACTTGTAAAAGTTGTCGCCATCGACGTAGCGAAACACAACCCCGTACTCGTTGTCGTCGGTCCCGGCCACGCTGTGCGCCTCAACGGACAGGTTCAGGTCAGCGAGGTCATACTCGGTGCCAGGCTTGACCCATACCACCAGGTTGGGTTTGGTGACGAGGATGCGGTACTCGCCGTTCTCGTAGCCCCACTCCGAGTCATCATCGGTTCCGCTGCCCCAACCCGAAGTGGTGCTGCCAAAGTCGTCACTGAAGAACACCGTCTTGGCGGTGCGGGTCGGGGTGACGGCCGAAACGGTCGGCACATGGGTTGCGGTAGGTGTAGCCGCCGGCTTGCCGATCAAGCCGATGGCATTGAGGGCGGTGAGCAGGGCGGCGAGGGCAGCCAACAGTCCGCCTCCGGCAGTCAGGATCTTGGACCAGTCGGTCCCCTCTTTCTTGTCCTCGGTTGAAGAAGGTTTGGTTTCGGCCATAGCTACCTCCCCACGGGGTAATGGCGTCCCTGCCAGGACATACGCTATTGTAAGCACAAGGCGCGCCGCAGCCAAGCGGCGGCCAGCGGCTCAGTGTCGGCGCCGCGGCCAGAGCACCAGCAGCGAAGCAGCCGCCAGGGCCAGAGCCCACGGTCGACTGGCCACCGTCAGCTTGAGCCGCAGCAGTGCGCGGGCCCGCTCCACCCACTCGAGTGAGGCTGGCGCGGCCCCCGGGCTGGCCTCCCAGTCCAGGGTCTGCAGCCGCTCCAGAAAGCCCTGCTGCACGCAGCCCTCCAGGCTAAAGACGTGCAGGTCGCGGGTGAAACGGGCCGCAGTGAGCAGATCACGTTGGAACTCGTCCCAGGTCAGAAACGGGGGCGGGGTCATGCCCTCGATCTCGACTCCGCCGCCGGTCACGCCCAGCCCGGCCGAGGGCGCGTCGCCGGCGTAGCTGGCCAGGATGGCGTGACCGTAGGGTCGGTAAAAGCTGGAGTAAAGCATCAGCACCTCGCGGTCCACCGGCAGGTCGACCCAGCCGGCCAGGCGGCGCAGCAGGCTCGAGCCGGCTCGCCGCTCATCCACCAGGAGGGGCATAGTATAGCTGTCGACTGGGTAGCCGTCGGCGCGGATGGCCTCGACCAGGGCGGTGTAGGCCGCCTGGGCGCGGTCGAGCTGGCGGGTATCCAGCAGGCGGCGCGCCAGAACCGGCGCCAGCCGCATCGGGCTGACCAGGAGCTGGCGCATCTCGGCGATGTCGGTCTCGATGTCCAGCCCCACCCCGGCCCAGTGCAGGCCGTACTGTTCCGTCCAGGCGCAGAACGCACCATAGCGCCGCGCGGCGGCCAGGTAGTTGCCAGTGTTGAACCAGTAACCCTCGTCCTTGGGCAGAAGCAGCCAGGCGATCATCGGGATGCCGGCGCGGTTCAGGCGCCTGACCACTCTGGCCCGCTCAGGCGAGAGGTCGAGCAGCCCCAGGCTCACCGCGGCGTCCAGCGAGCCGAGCCGGTCGAGCACCGGCCTCGTCATCAGGGCGGCCAGCGGCTGCGCTTCGAGTTCACAAAAGAAGGTGAGTTTCGGTTTCATCGTGCTCCTCACGAGCTCGCAGCTCAGTTGCCGAGCGCCGCCACCTCGGCGTCGGTCAACCGCAGCACCAGGCCGTCCGCCGTGCCAATGTACAGCACCGGTGCGGTGCTCTTTTCGGGCGACAGGGCCAGTGACCTGGCTGACCGGCCTTCTGGCAGCGTCACCAGGTGCCAGTCGAGCCCACCGTTGCCCGAGCGATAGAGGGTTCCGTGCTTGACAGAGCCCGCCTCGGCCCACTCGGTCCAGGTGACCAGCAGGTACAGCGGCCGGGCCTCCTCCGGGGCAGAGGCATAGGTCAGGTCGATGGTCGCCTCGGCCGGCAGCATCAGGTGTTCACCCGAAGACAGTACAGCCTCGTGCCAGGTGCGGCCGGCATCAGCGGAGCGGAACAACGCCGGGGACCCCTCAACGCGCGCAAAGGCCACGCCCCACTTGTCAAACAGGGGTGCCAGGCTGAGCCACAACACCCGCCCGCCGGCCAGAGGCGCGCCCTGCGACTGCCACGACTGGCCGCCATCGCGCGAGATGAGCAGGCGGCTATGATCGCGCGTCTGAGCGAGCAGCGTATGGTCAACGGCGAACTCGGGCGAAAGGGCCACCAGGTCGGCATCCACCGTGAGCGCCACCCAGGTCGAGCCGCCATCGAGAGTCCGCTGCAGCGGGCCCACTGTGGCCACGGCAAAGCCCGTGTTATCGGCGGCCCAGGAAGGCGATACCACCACGTCCTGATACGACGTGAACGTGGTGCTCACCAGGGGCCGCCAGGGGCCGGCTCCTGCCGATGAAACGAATGGTCCGCCAGTGGCCACGTAGGCCAGCAGCGAGACAGGCCCTCCCCCGGCGTTCATGGCTAACAGGCGGCGCACGCCCATGCTTTCAAGGCCAGTGCTGGCGGGACGCCACGTGGCGCCGGCATCGGTCGAGCGAAAGACGCCTGTGCCCACCACGCCGGCCCAGACGGTGTGATCGCTGGCAAAGCCAGGCGACACAGCCAGGGCCGAGACGTAAGCGCAGGCCGGCAGTCCGACCCCCATCGACAGCCAGGTTCGGCCGTCGTCGCGGCTGGTCAGCAGCCGGCCGCCTGTCTGAGCAAAGGCATAACACTCGTCAGGCGGCTGGTCATTGCCCCATAGCCCAAAGAGGGTCACCTTGCCTTCCGGGCCAGAAACAGCCCACAGGCCGTCGACCGCTGTCGCCGCGGGCACAACGCGTATCAGCTCAGGCGCCGCTACCGGCGTCTTGACCAGCGCTTCGAGGTGGTCCAGCAGAGCAGTGTCGCCCGGCCAGAACCCCGCGGCTGGCCAGTCAGCCACGTAGAGCAGGTCCATCGTTGCCGCGTCGAACACGCCCAGGCTGCCGGCGATGCGGCCATAGAGCCGCCCGCGGGTTTGGTCCACCGTGAACAGTGGCTGACTGCTCCAATCGGAGGACAGCCAGACCTGCTGACCATGCAGCCACGCCCAGAGATAACCGACCCCAAAGCGGTGCCAGCTCGACGCGTAGAGGTAGCCGCCCGCGGCCACGGCGTGGAAGGGGTAGGCGCCGCTGCGGCCGAGCTCCTGCCAGGTGTCCACATTGTAAGAGATGATGGTGTGGCCGTACCAGGGCGTGCAGACGTAGGAGAGGTAGCTGATGTAGAGCACCTGGTCCGAAGGATCATAGGCGGCCCAGGCCACGGCCTCAGGACCGTCGCCAACGCGGCAGTCGGGCGTCTTGACCAGGTCGAACGAGTGCGAGCCAAGCACTGCACCAGTGGGAGAGTCGACCCAGTAGCCCACGTTGCCGCGAAAGGCCATCACGCGCTGCCGGGCCGGGTCGGCAACAGGGGCCACCAGGCGGTGCTCGCCAACCGGGGCAGGCAGGTCGACGGTGCGAATGCGCTGGCCAGAATCGGCATCCAGAATGAGCAGCGACCCCGACGCGTCCTCAACAAAGCAGCGTCGGTGCTCCGCGTCGATGGCCAGAGGGCCCACCGTATCCCACGCCCCCAGGGCAGTGCCATCGGCCGCGCTCAGCAGAAGCGTTCTGCTCTCTCCGTCCACCGTCCCGGAAGCATAAAGCCTCCCGTGGTCCAGGTCAGAGGCCAGCACCTGGCTGATGGCCACGGTGCCGGAGAGGGGACTGGGAGTCGGGCCGGGAGACAGGGTCGGTTGGGGCACCGCGGCAGAGGTTCCTGTTGGCGGTGCAGGGAGAGTCGCTGTTTGCTTCAGCGGAGCGGCAGAAGGGCTCGCCGGTGAGGAGCCAGGTGCCGGAGTCAGGGCTGGAGTTGAACGGGCAGCACAGCCCGCCAGCGCCAGTATCAGCAGCCAGGGCAGGGCCCGCAGCCATCGCATCGTCAGTGTGCCTCCTTCCCGGTCCAAAAAACACGAGCGCCCGTTCAGCCGGGCGCTCGGGCCGGTCGAATCACATAAAGCGCTCAAACCGCTCTTTCTTGGCTTTGCAGATCGGGCAGGTCTCGGGCGGCTCGTCGCGAGCGCACAGGTAGCCGCAGACGCGGCAGCGCCATACGGGGTAGGTCAATTTGGCCGGAGGGGCGTTGGCCGGCTCGGCAGTTGGCTGAGTGCGCTGTTCTGGCGGCGGGCGGCGCTCGGGGATCGACTTGGGCTTTTTGATTCCTTTGGCGATCGCCTGCGAGACATAGAGGGCGCAGTAGCAGGCCTCATACTCGGCCAGGTCCGGATCGCGATAGTCGCACGGGCAAACGATGTCCAGGTCCTCGCTGGCGACGCCGCTGGCAATCCGGCAGGGGCAGGAGGGGTAACCGTAGCGCTGCTCGTTGACCAGCAGACCCTCAACCAACATCTTGACAAACTCGAGGTCAGGGTTGAGCTGGTAGCCGCCGCTCTCGGCCTCTTGACGAATCTTGCTCAGCCGGGCCTCAACCTGCTCGTCGCTGGGGTAGGCGCTCATAGTCCAAGCAGCTCCTTGATACGGTCGGTCTGGTAGCCGACAACGCACTCGCGGTCATTGATGACTACGGTCGGAAAGGAGGTCTTGGGATTCCATTTGCGCACTTCGTCCAGAATCCGGCTCTTCTCCGGTCCGCTTTCGAGGTCTACGTCCACATAGTCATAGGCCAGGCCTTCGCCATCCAGGAAGGCTTTGACCTTGCGGCACCAGCCGCAGGTGCTCAGGGCATAAACCATGATCTTGCCCTTGGTCTTGCCCTCCACATGCTTCGTATCCATCGTGATCTCCTTGTCTGGCGGCGCCCGGTCCCGGCTTGCGCGCCGGGACACCATTATAGCCGGTAAGCCTCAGGCGACCAAGTCGGGCCATACTCCACGGCGGGCGTGTGTCGGGGCGCGGTCCGGTGATGGTCGAGCCAACCGCGCCTAGAGAGGAATGTTGCCGTGCTTCCTGGGCGGGTTGGCATCGCGCTTGTTCTTGAGCAGGTGCAGCGCATCGATTAGCCGCGGCCTGGTCTGGTGGGGCTCGATGACGTCGTCAATGTAGCCCCGGCTCGCCGCCACGTAAGGATTGGCGAACTTGTCGCGATACTCCTGCACCAGCTCGGCGCGTTTTGCCTCCGGGTCGGCCGCCTCGGACAGTTCTCGGCGAAAGATGATGTTCACCGCGCCGTCCGGTCCCATTACGGCGATTTCGGCGCTCGGCCAGGCATAGTTGATATCGCCGCGCACATGCTTCGAGCCCATCACGTCATAAGCCCCGCCGTAGGCCTTGCGTGTGATGACGGTGATCTTGGGCACGGTTGCCTCGCAGTAGGCATAGAGCAGCTTGGCGCCGTGACGGATGATGCCGCCGTGCTCCTGTGCGACGCCGGGCAGAAAGCCGGGCACGTCCACCAGGGTCACGATGGGAATGTTGAAGCAATCGCAAAAGCGCACAAAACGCGCCCCCTTGATGGACGAGTCGATATCCAGTACACCGGCCAGGTGAGCCGGGTTCTGACCAACGACGCCCACGGGATGCCCGTCGAGACGGGCAAAACCCACGGTGAGATTGCGCGCCCAGTGCTCTTGCACCTCGAGATAGTCGCCATCATCGACCACGCGGCGGATGATGCTACGCATGTCGTAGGGCTTGTTCGGGTTGTCCGGCACGATGGTGTCCAGCTC
>Ga0116142_10001762_pt1 | contig 25219 bp, 18 predicted proteins | sample AD_UKC033_MetaG_FD_89785 | JGI IMG/M metagenome (GOLD analysis project Ga0116142, IMG submission 89785) | Active sludge microbial communities of municipal wastewater-treating anaerobic digesters from USA - AD_UKC033_MetaG | ecosystem: Engineered > Bioreactor > Anaerobic > Digestate | place: USA... | reverse complement strand
CGTGGCCGTGCGTCGGCATGTTCACCGGCATGCCCTCGACGCGCGTCGAGGGCATGCCGGTGAACATGCCGACGCACGGCCACGGCCAGGGCTACATGGACGCGAACTTCGTGATCCCGGAGCTCGTCGATCGCATCGTCTACCGCAAGGGCACCTACTACGCCGATCTCGGCAACTTCTCGGCAGTCGGCGCCGCCGAACTGCACTATGTCGATGCCGTGCGGCCGTTCGTGGCCGCGAGTGCCGGCGAGGACGGCTATCTGCGCGCCCTCGCGGGCGGCTCGATGCCGCTTGCCGGCGGCTCGCTGCTTGCGGGCTTCGAATACGATCGTACCGACGGCCCGTGGGTACTGCCCGAGGACCTGACCAAGGTGAACGGCGTGCTGCGCTGGTCGCGCAGCAGCGAAACCTCCGGTCTCGCGCTCGACCTCATGGCCTCCGACGGCGAATGGACTTCCACCGACCAGATCCCGCGACGCGCGGTCGACAGCGGCGCACTCGACAGCTACGGCTATGTGGACCCGACCGCGGGCGGCGAGTCGCATCGCTACTCGCTGTCGGCGAGCGGTTTTCGCAGCTACGGCCCGGGCCGGCTCGATTTCAGCGCCTACGCCATGGATTACCGGCTGCAGCTCTATTCGAACTTCACCTACGCACTCGACCCGGTGAACGGCGACCAGTTCGAGCAGTTCGACGACCGGCGCGTCTACGGCGGCGCGCTCACCTGGTCACAGCCCTTCGCGTTCGGTGCCGGCGGCAGCGTCTGGCGCGCCGGCGCCGACCTGCGCGTGGACGACATCTCCCCGGTCGGTCTCTACCTGACCACGGCCCGCGCGCGCCACGAGACGATCCGCGAAGACCGGGTCGAGCAGACGCTCGCGAGTGCCTGGACCGCAGTTGCGACGCAGTGGACACCGTGGCTGCGCAGCGAACTCGGTCTGCGCGCGGATCGCCTCGGCTATGACGTCGCCAGCGACCTCGCGGCGAACTCGGGCACGGGCCACGATTCGCTCGTGAGCCCGAAGAGCTCGCTCGCGCTCGGCCCCTGGCGCGACACCGAATTCTTCGTCGCCGCGGGCCGCGGCTTCCACAGCAACGACGTGCGCGGCGCCACCATCGCGGTCGACCCGACGGACGGAGTCACGCCTGTCGATCGGGTCACGCCGCTCGCCCGCGCCGACGGCTCGGAGATCGGCCTGCGCACCGCGCTCCTGCCGCGCACGCAGCTGTCGGTGGCGCTGTGGCGGCTGGACCTCGACTCCGAGCTGCTGTTCATCGGCGACGGCGGCACGACGGAGGCCACGCGGCCGAGCCGGCGGGAAGGCGTGGAACTGAGCGTCTACTCGCGCCCCCGCGACTGGCTGATCGTGGACGCGGACTATGCGGCCTCGAAGGCGCGCTTCCGCGATGCCGACCCCGCCGGCGAGCGGATCCCCGGCGCCGTCGAGCAGGTCGCCTCCGTCGGAGTCACGCTGCAGACGGCCTCAGGCTGGTTCGGCGGCGCGCGCCTGCGCTACCTCGGCCCCGCCGCGCTGCTCGAAGACAACAGCGTACGCTCATCCAGCTCGACACTCGTGAATCTCGAAGCGGGCCGGCGCCTGGGTGAGCACTGGCGCGTCTCGCTGCAGCTGCTGAACGCGTTCGATCGCCAGGTGAACGACATCACCTACTACTACGAATCGCGATTGCCCGGCGAGGCCGCCCCGGTCGAGGACCTGCATTTCCACCCCGCCGAACCGCGCACGCTCCGGGCCACGATGCACTACAGCTTCTGAGGCGCCTGTGAGCCACTTTCCCCGCCTTCTGCGCATGTACCAGGCAGGAGGACACAAGGATGTTTCTGTTTCAGCGCCCCATTGCCGCCGCGTTCGCGGGACTCGCGACCGCATCGATACTGGTCGTCGTCGATCTGCTGATGCGCCTCGCGTGTTGTCAGTGATCCGCCGCGACCGCGCCGAGCTTCGCCATCTCGCCGAGCACCTCGGCCGTCTTCGCCTGCATCAGCGCCACGTCGGCGCGGCTCTCGACATTGAGGCGAATCAGCGGCTCGGTGTTCGAGGTGCGCAGGTTCATGCGCCAGCGATCGAACTCGAGTGACAGACCGTCGGTGAAATCTGCCGACAGGGCCTGCGGCTGGTACTTGGCCTGGATCGCTGCGATGGTCGCCGGACCGTCGGGCACGCGCCGGTTGATCTCGCCGCTCGCCGGAAACAGGCGCATGCGCTCACCGACCAGCTGCGACAGCGACTTGCCGGTCTCGCACATCACCTGCAACACGATCAGCCAGGGGATCATCCCGCTGTCGCAATAGGAGAAGTCGCGGAAATAATGGTGCGCGCTCATCTCGCCGCCGTAGATGCCGTCGACCTCGCGCATCACCTGCTTGATGAACGCATGGCCCGACTTCGACAGCACGGCCTTGCCGCCGTTCCTCTCGACCACGTCGATCGTGTTCCAGGTGAGGCGCGGATCGTGCACGATGCGCCCGCCTTTCTCGCGCTTCAGGAACACCTCGGCGAGCAGGCCCACCAGGTAATACCCCTCGATGAACGTGCCCTGCTCGTCGAAGAAGAAGCAGCGGTCGTAGTCGCCGTCCCAGGCGATGCCGACATCGGCGCCACTGCGTTTGATCGCCTCGATGGTCGAAGCGCGGTTCGCCTCGATCATCGGGTTCGGCACGCCGTTCGGGAATGAGCCGTCGGGAGCATTGTTCAGCTTCACGAAATCGTAGGGCAGATGCGGCTCGAGCTGATCGACGATCAGACCCGCGCCGCCGTTACCCGCGTTCACGACGACCTTGAGCTTGCGCAGCTTCGCGCGATCGATATAGCCGAGGATGTGCTCGAGATAGCGGGCGCCGGTCGCCAGCACGTGCCGCGTGCCCCGCTTCGCCGCCGGGGGCGGCAGGCGCCCCGCCTCGATCATCGCGCGCATATCCTTCAGGCCCGTGTCGCCGCTGATCGGCCGCGAACCCTCGCGCACGAACTTCATGCCGTTGTAGTCGGGCGGATTGTGGCTCGCCGTGACCATGATGCCGCCGTCCATCGACTCGGCGAAGGTGGCGTAGTACACGCCCTCCGTGCCGCACAGGCCGATATCGTGGACATCGACGCCGCTTTCGAGCAGACCCTCGCTCAGCGCCTGCACGAGTTCGTCGCTCGAATGGCGGATGTCGCGCCCCACGATGACCTTCTTCGGCTGCACGAACGCCGCATAGGCCCGGCCGATGTCACGCGCGAGAGTGGTGTTGATCTCGTCGGGGATGCGCCCCCGGACGTCGTAGGCTTTGAATGCGTTGAGGTTCATACTAAGCATTATGGCATCGAAGCCCCGGCGCATACTGATCCTCGACGGCCACCCGGACGGCGGAGGGCGGCGCTTCGTCCACGCACTGGCCGAGGCCTACGCGCAGGGCGCGCGTGAGGCGGGGCACGACGTGCGCACGCTCGCCATCGGCCAGCTCGACATTCCGCTGCTGCGCAAGGGCGAAGACTTCCAGGCCGGCACGCCTTCGCGCGAAGTGCGGCGCTGGCAGGAAGCGATCGGCTGGGCCGGGCACCTCGTGGTGCTCTACCCGCTGTGGCTCGGCGACATGCCGGCGGTACTCAAGGCCTTCTTCGAGCAGGTGCTGCGGCCCGGCTTCGCGTTCGCGGCGAGCGGCGAGACGCGGCTGCCGAAGAAGCTGCTGACAGGCCGCAGCGCGCGCGTGATCGTCACGATGGGCATGCCCGCCCTTTTCTATCGCTGGTATTACCGGGCGCACAGCCTGAAGAACCTCGAGCGCAACATCCTTGCCTTCTCGGGCTTCGCTCCGATCCGCTCGACCGTCGTCGGCACCGTCGACGGCAAGGCCGCAAGCCGCACGGCGTGGCTCGAGAAGGTGCGCCACCTGGGCCGCAGGGCCGTCTGACCCTCAGCCGGTCCGCTCCGGACCACACAGGGGCGCTTCACGGCCCCCTATGCGCCGACGCCGCTGCGACGTTTCAGGCTCGCGACCGCGCGCGATGCCGCCTGGCCGTCCCACAGCTCGGGCACATGACCCAGCCTGCCGACGTGGGCGAGCACCGAGTCGACCCCGGCGACGAGCGCGGCCGGCTGCACCAGCCGGTTCGAACCTTCGGTCACCGTGACCGGCCTCTCGGTGTTCTCGCGCAGCGTGAGACAGGGGATGCCGAGGTAGGTCGTCTCCTCCTGCACGCCGCCTGAATCGGTGATCACCAAGCGCGCGCCGGTCACCAGGTTCATGAACTGGATGTACCCGAGCGGATCGACGACACGAACCGCGCCCTCTCCCGCCAGGCGATCCAGCAGGCCGAACTCCTGCAGCTTCTTCCGCGTCCGCGGATGCACCGCGAACACGAGCGGCACGCGCCGCGAGACTTCGAGCAGCGACTCGACGAGCGGCCCGAGCGCCTCGCGCGTATCGACGTTCGAAGGGCGATGCAGCGTGACGATGCCGTAGCCCTGCGGCGCGAGCCCGAGGTCACGGCGGGTGCCGTCGGCCTCGATCGCCCCGCGCAGCATCTCGTAGCTGTCGATCATGATGTTGCCGATGCACTCGATGCGCTCGGCCGGCACACCCTCGCGCAGCAGGTTCTCGTCGCCGTCGCGCGAGGGTGTCCACAGCACGTCGGCGATCGCATCGGTCACGAGCCGGTTGATTTCCTCCGGCATGCGCCGATCGCGGCTGCGCAGCCCGGCCTCGAGGTGCACGACCGGAATCCACAGCTTCGCGCCGACCATCGCGCAGGCGGCGGTCGAATTCACGTCCCCGACCACGACGATCCAGTCGGGCTTTTCGGCCATCGCCACCTTCTCGTAGGCGATCATCACGCCGCCGGTCTGCTCGGCGTGCGTGCCGCTGCCGATCTCGAGGTGGAAATGCGGCTTCGGCATCGCGAGGTCGCGGAAGAACGCATCCGACATGTTCGGGTCGTAGTGCTGGCCGGTGTGCACGATCGACGGCCGGCACCAGGATTCCTTCGACAGGGCGTGGTAGAGCGGCGCGATCTTCATGAAATTGGGGCGCGCCGCCGCGATCAGGTGGATGTTCTTCATCGACCGTAGATGTCCTCGAAGCGCACGATGTCGTCCTCGCCGAGGTAGCTGCCCGACTGCACCTCGATCATGTGCAGCATGATCTTGCCGGGGTTCTCGATGCGGTGTTTCGTGCCGATGGGGATATAGGTGCTCTGGTTCTCCTCGAGCAGGAAGGTCTCCTCGCCGCGGGTGATGCGTGCGGTGCCGGACACGACGATCCAGTGCTCGGCGCGGTGATGATGCATCTGCAGCGACATCTGCGCACCGGGATTCACCGACAGGCGCTTGACCTGGTAGCGCTCGCCGTTCTCGATGCTGTCGTAGCTGCCCCACGGGCGGTACACCTCGCGGTGCAGGGAATGCTCGTAGCGGCCGTCCTTCTTCAGGCGCTCGACCACCTTCTTCACATCCTGCACGCGACTCTTCGGCGCGACCAGCACCGCATCCTTGGTCTCGACGACCACGTGATCGCGCAGACCCACCGCCGCGACCAGCCGGCTCTCGGCGTATAGATAGTTGCCGCTCGAGTCCTCCACGATCACGTCGCCCCGGCAGACATTGCCGGCCTCGTCACGGTCGAGCGCATCGTAGAGCGCCGACCAGGAGCCGACGTCGCTCCAGCCCGCATCGAGCGACACGACCACCGCGTCGCTGGTCTTCTCCATCACGGCGTAGTCGATCGAATCGCTGCGGCAGGCCGCAAAGGCCTTGGCGTCGATGCGCGTGAAATCGAGATCGCGCCTGGCCGACGCCAGCGCTGCGGCGCAGGCCTCGGCGATATCCGGCGCATGCTTGCGCAGCTCCTCGAGATAGCGCGACGCGCGGAACACGAACATGCCGCTGTTCCAGCGGTAGTTGCCGGAATTGACGAACTGCTCCGCCACTGCGAGCGCCGGCTTCTCGACGAAGGCCGCGATGCGCGCTGCGCCGGCCACCGGCGCACCACGCTGGATATAGCCGTAGCCCGTCTCGGGCGCCGTCGGCACGACACCGAAAGTGACCAGGTGCCCGAGGCCGGCGGCTGCCACCGCCGCGCGCACTGCGGCCTGGAAGGCCGGCACGTCGCGGATCACATGATCCGCCGGCAGCACGAGCAGGATCGGATCGGCACCGGGCGCGTTGTCGAGCGCGACCTGCGCGGCGAGTGCAATCGCGGGCGCCGTATTGCGCCCCGCAGGCTCAAGGATGATCGCGCGCGGCTCGGCCCCGATCTGCCGCAGTTGCTCGGCCACCATGAAGCGGTGCGACTCGTTGCAGACGACGATCGGCCCGACCGCGCCGGTGCCCGTGAGGCGCATCGCAGTCGCCTGAAGCATCGTCTGCTCACCCACCAGGGGCAGCAGCTGCTTCGGGTACAGCTCGCGTGAGAGGGGCCAGAGTCGCGTTCCGGCGCCGCCGGAGAGAATCACGGGAATCAGCACGGAAATCCTTCTTGCTACAGGCCGTTCGGGCGCGAAATCATAGCCACTTTCAGTTCCCGATTTGCTCGATTGGTTCATCCTGCCGAGGCCTCAGCAACCGCCAATTGAAAGCAATGCTGTCATTGACTACAATGCAGTCATGGCAGTACTGACGATCCGTAATGTCGACGAAACGGTGAAGACCCGTCTTCGGATGCGCGCGGCCCGGCATGGTCGATCGATGGAGGACGAGGTGCGCCAGATCCTCAAGGCGGCAGTCGAAGAAAAGCCGAATAGCTCCCCCGGGTTCGCCGCCAGCGTGCGTGAGGCGTTTGCCGCCTTGGGCGGTGTTGATCTCGACATACCGCCGCGCGAACCGCCCCGGGAGCCACCCAGGCTGGACGACTGAGCGCGTGATCGTCGTCGACACCAATGTGCTTTCGGAGTTGGCCCGACATGCGCCCGACGCCCACGTGCTGCACTGGTTTGAGGCGCAACCCGACGGGGCCCTTTACACGACAGCGATCACACACGCGGAGATCCTCTTCGGGCTTGCCCTCCTCCCCCGGGGCGTGAAGCGTGACCTGGTGGAAGCCGCGATCACCAGGGTTTTCACGGGAACATATGCCGACCGCATACTGCCTTTCGACTCGGCGGCGGCGCCGGAGTACGCGCGGATTTGCGCCGCACGGCGGGCCGCCGGTCGACCGATCAGCCAGATAGACGCCCAGATTGCAGCGATCACGCGCGCGCGACGCGCGCGCCTTGCAACGCGTGATGTTGCCGGGTTTAAAGGCCTCGATATCGAAATCGTGAACCCCTTCGGGACCACCGCATGACATCGCCGGCCTGACTTTCGCCGTTACCCCTGGCCCCGCCCCACCGCGTAATAACTAAAGCCGAAGCGCTGCAGCAACTGCGGATCGTAGAGATTGCGCCCGTCGAAAATCGCCGGCTGCTTCAGGCCCGCCTTCAGGCGATCGAAGTCAGGGCTGCGAAACTCCTGCCACTCGGTCGCGATCACCAGCGCATCGGCGCCCTCGGCGGCCTCGTAGGCTGACGCGCAGATCGCGAGGTCCTCGTGCGCACCGAACACGCGCCGCGCCTCATCCGCCGCCACGGGATCGTAGGCGCGCACCCGCGCGCCGGCGGCCCAGAGCTTTTCCATAATGGTGCGGCTCGGCGCCTCGCGCATGTCGCCGGTGTTGGGCTTGAACGCGAGGCCCCACAGCGCGAAGGTGCGACCTTTCAGATCGCCGCCGAAGTGCTTGTCGATCTTGCCGACGAGGAACGCCTTCTGCCGCCCGTTCACGCTCTCTACTGCCTCCAGCAGCGCGGGTTGATAGCCCGCCGCGTTCGAGGAGCGGATCAACGCCTGCACGTCCTTCGGTAAGCACGAACCGCCGTAGCCCGTGCCAGGGTAAATGAAGCTGTAGCCGATACGCGGGTCCGAACCGATGCCGACGCGCACCTTCTCGATATCCGCGCCCACGCGCTCGGCAATGTTCGCCAACTCGTTCATGAAACTGATCTTCGTCGCGAGCATCGCGTTCGCGGCGTACTTGGTCAGCTCCGCCGAGCGCAGGTCCATCACGATCAGGCGGTCGCGGCTGCGCGTGAAAGGCTCGTAAAGAGCGCGCAGCAGCTCGGTGGCGCGCGGATTGTCGGTGCCGACGATCACGCGATCAGGCTTCAGGAAATCGCCGACTGCGGCGCCCTCTTTCAGGAATTCCGGATTCGAAACGACATCGAACTCGACATCGGCGCCGCGCTCCTTCAGTGTCGCCGCGATCTCCGCCTTGACCTTGTCCGCGGTGCCCACGGGCACGGTCGACTTGTCGATCACGACCCGGTATTCCTCGAGATGCGCGCCAATGGTGTGCGCGACAGCGAGCACATACTTCAGGTCAGCCGAACCGTCCTCGTCGGGCGGCGTGCCGACCGCGATCAGCTGGAACAGGCCATGCTTGACGCCCTCCGCGGCATCGGTCGTGAACCTGAGGCGCCCGGCCTCGGCGTTCTTCTTGATCAGGGTATCGAGGCCCGGTTCGTGAATCGGCACCTCGCCGCGGCTCAGCCGCTCAATCTTGAGCGGATCGACGTCGACGCAGAGGACATCATTGCCCGCGTCTGCAAGGCAGGCGCCGGTTACCAGGCCCACGTAGCCCGAACCGAAAATGGTGACCCGCATGGACTGCCTTTCGTGATCGCCGCCACTTGGTTGGCGAGCGGATGAAATCCGCTACTGCAACAACACCTGATCAGCCGGCGTCGCTATGCACCTGACCTGTGGCGCTCCGATGCCACGCCGCCGGCAGATGCGCGATCAGCACTGGCGCCCGGTTCGTGAGCATGACAGTAAATACGCCCGTCAACACGAAGAGGGCAAATTGCAGCGACTCGGGCATGCCGACTTCGTGAAACACGAGACCTGCGGCCGCAAGCGCCATTGCGCAAGTCACGTACACGATGAAGGCACCGCGCACCCCGAGACCCGAGTCGACCAGCAGGTGATGAAAGTGTTCCCTATCAGCCGAGAATGGAGACTGCCGCCGCGACACCCGCCGAATGATCGTCCAGAGAAGTTCGAACACGGGAAGCGCGACAAGCCACAGCACCGACACGGGCGCCATAGCTCGTATCGACCCTTGCGTCAAGCGCACGCACAGCAATGCGAGGACGAAGCCGATCAGCGTGCTTCCCGCGTCACCCATGAAACAGCGTACGCCGCGATTCCTGCGGATGGGCAGATTGAAGAGCAGGAATGCGCCTACCGCGCCCGCAAGAGTAAGGCCCACCTGCAACGTAAACGGGAGGCCTCCTCTCCAGGCTATGAGCGAAATGCCCACCAGCGAAACCAAGGCCGTGGCCCCGGCAAGTCCATCCATGCCATCGAGCATGTTGAACGCGTTGATGGCCCCGACAACGAAAAACAGTATGGCGATATAGGTCAATAGCCCGTGAAATTCGATGTCACCGTAGCCTAAAGGGTTTCCAAGGCTGAACCCCGACCCGGGAAAGAGGTGGGTTGCAGCCAGCAGCGTGGCGGCAGCCTGCACCGGAAGTCGCAACCAGGGTGACAGCTGGAAGCGGTCGTCCAGCAGCCCGGTGACTACCAGCAGTCCGCAAGCAGCGATGAAGGTGTCGGCTCGCAGGAGACTGGCGGGACCCAGGCCGACGCCGACCGACAAACCCAGAAACATCGCAAGCCCGCCGACAACCGGGACTTCGCCATGGTGAGTCTTACGGCCACCTGGCTTGTCCACGAGATCGATCGCTACTGCGATTGGCCGAAGGGCGAGGACCGAAATTGTGCAGACGAGGAAACTCGCAAGCGAGCCAAGCGCCAAGGAAACCACGCATCACCTTCCGTGCATCCATGCCAATGGCGATCGCGCCAGCACCGCGCATCACGGGCGATGCCAACGCAATGGTCCTGACACGATAATTGAACTCGCTATTTTACATCACCCGCCCTCGATTGGTAGGGCATAGAGTGTCAATTTCGGGACTTGAGCTGTACTCAGTCCGTGCCTCTATGTATCTTGAAATCGCGCACGAGATACGACACGAGACACGTGACTTCCACCCAGATGCCATTGCCCGCCCGCCTTCGGCCTCTCAGCCCGCTCTTGCTTACCGCGGTGTTGCTCGCAGGCTGCGGCGGAGACTCCTCAAATTCGCCGCCGACCGCCTATCCACAAGCATTGACCATCGATGAGGACGCAACGACCGAGATAGCCCTTTCCGCAAGCGACCGCGAAGGCGACGTGCTTACTTACGCCATCGCGAGCTTCCCCACGAATGGCACCGTGCAGCTCGACGCGAGTTCCGGACGGGTGCTCTATGTGCCGGATGCTGACTACGCAGGCACCGACCGCTTCACGTTCACAGCGCACGACGGCCGTAACATGTCAACCGAGGCCACCGTCGCAATAACACTGCGGCAGATCAATGACGCGCCGCGGTTCCCCGACATCCCGGAGTTGACCAACCTCCCGGACAGCCCGATCACACAATGGCAGCTTGCAGTCGTGGACCCGGAGTCAACTCCAGTCCAGGTCAGCCTGGCCGTTGCCGACCCCTCGATGCTGGAGGCAACCTACAACACCACGAACGACACACTGGAGCTCAGGCCACTGCAGTATGGAGACACACAGGTCACAGTGAGCGCCTCGGATGGCGAACTGTCGACGGCCAGGACGTTCGTATTTCGCGTCGGGAAGGTGACGCGAAAGGTCGAGCTCGCGATTCCTGACCCCTCACGCCAGGCAATCGTAATCACGAACACACTTCAGTACGGAATCAACGTCGGCCTGGGCTGGAACAGGAAGATAATCTTCGAATCGCGTGCAGACCTGGTGAATGCCGCGGTCTCCCCGCTTGAATCCGACGAAAATGTCATCGCCGACGCGCTTTGGCGCTTCATGATCGGACATGTCTACCACAACGAGTCGTTTGCCGCGGAGCGTTGGGAGCACGATCCATTATTGTTGATCAACTCAATCGGGTTCGGCCTGTGTGATGACGTGTCATCCGCCTTGGCATTTCTTGCGCGAGAGCGTGGGCTCGCAGCGCGCGTCTGGGCTCTCGGAGGGCATGTGGCTCCTGAAATCAACGTGGCCGGACGGTGGCAGCTCTATGATCCGGACATCAAGGTCGTCTACCACGATTATGATGCACGCATCACTAACGTTGAAACCCTGAGCGCGTTCCCTGCCTTGATCACGTCACCGGTCCAGCCGCTTTACGGGGCATCGTTCTATGGCTACCAGTCGTTCATAGCGGACATTTACGCATCGCACGACGACAACAATGTGGAACCCTGGTATGACGAGGCTGCGCCGGCTGTCCCGGGCACCTTTCAGTTTCCGCCTGGCGCAAGCGTGCACTTTCCCGGCAGCGCAGACATTACAGTCAATGATTACATGGGCATGTCGGCGCCTGCAGTGAGCAGCCTGGACCTGGTACTGCCTGCAGGCACGCGGGCGGAGCTGAAGATGCCGCTGGTGCTTCTCGACATCAAGGGAGAAGGCACAATTCAGATAGGGGGGCACGACTACGTACTGGGAAGCTCCGCTCTCGACGAACTGTTTGCATCAAACCGCGCGTTCATTCCGGGAATCACAATCGTCGATGCCAAAACGCCGCTGGTGCTCACCTTTCTTCTCAACCCGAGGAATGCAGATCTGGAGACATCCACCTCGGTATACCTGACTGGCCTCGAGGTCTGGGGCCTCGACGTGACTACTGAGAACTTCCCCGACGGCCGCCCCTCGTTCAGCGCCCCTCAGATTCCCACTTTTCCCTTCTAGCGCGCCACCACCCTGCAATCCGCGCGAGGTGCGGCCAACAGCGATGGGCCGCGCTCCGATTGCATCAATAATCAATCACGGTCGGCAGCGGCTTGCGCATACGTACGCTCCCTCGGGCTTCATTCGCGGGCACACCTATCACGGAAGTTTCCAACGCCCAGACGTCAAGTCCCTTGACGTCAACTACCTCTGATGAACGCATGGCAAACTGCATTGCATTCACAAAATGCACAAGTCTCAGCCCGTCATTGGCAAGTATCAGCACGGACGTAATGGGAGCATCTGTATTCTGGATTCGGTCGCGCAAACGTTCCGAACCCACCGTGAATTCAGTACCGTCTATTGCCACCGTACCGCTGCCCTGAATTTCCCACAGCATCAGGGGCAGAGACAGCGACCCTGTCCAACCTGGCGGAATTTCCAGAGCCACCTGGCCGTACTGCGTAATGAGCCTCGGCTCCGAACCATCGTAGGCCGTAGGCGGCTCAGTCCACCGCCCCGGAAAGACGAGACGCGACCCTGGTGGCAGCTCGAACCTGCTCCCAGGCATCGGGTCCTGGGCGAGAAAAATGCTGTCGCCAACGAAATTATCGTCAACCGAGGCGTATATCTCAGCCACCGTAGGTGAGTAAGGAAAGTCGTACGACGAACCCTCGAAAATCGGGGCAATGGGATTGACTATGAGGTCCGGATCGTTCGCCAGTTCTTCGACACCGGCAACCCGCCCGCTTCTGCCCCGGTAGTAAACAGCAAGGTCCGCATCGTACATCTGCCACATGCCGTCGACGCGCACCTCTGCCACGACGTGACCATCCAATCCCCAAACCCGCGCGTCGTATCCGGCCGCGCGCGCAATCTCCACAAACACGGCCGATACATGCGCGCAGAATCCCCAGCCGAGGGAGTTGATCGTTACCCATGGGCTGTACAACCAGTTTCTCGAACTGAACGGAGCATTGTGATAGGAAAAGTCCCGCACGAACCGCCAGATCTTTCTCGGGAGGCTTTCTCCCGGAAACTCGTCCGGCAGTGCGCGTACGAAATGCAGCATGTCTTGCACCGATTCAAATACCGGCACACCACTGTAGGTGAGGTGAAAAGCGACCTTGCTCGCCGACTCATTCCGTATCTCCATCGCAGAGGTTGTCGGGTCCGGAATGGAATACTCTCTGCGCTTCACGACCTCCCGCGCGTCGTAGCGAAACTCCATTGAGGAAGCACTTTGCCCGTCCGAGGCAGTCACGATTCCCCCGGTCTCTCCGACGGCCAATGCGCGCAATACGAGTGCGCCAGTGTCCTCATCAATCCAGGCATCGGCTACGCGTGAATCAGCGAGTTCAACAGTCAATTCGACTGCATCCCCATCCGGATCAGTCACAAGTGAGTGCAGAACGACATCCTGCGCCTCCGGCGAATTCAGCACAGTGCCGATCTCGCGCAGGCGCGGCGTATCGTTGACATTCTGAACGTGGATGCTGACTGTGGCTTGCTCCGACGAGATCCCGCCACTACTTGCAATCACTCCAAAGGCATCCACTCCAAAGAAGTCCTCGAGTGGGTCGTACACGAACGATCCCGTTGCGGCGTCAAGCGTGAGCGAGCCATGCAGAGGGGCGGTTGTCACCGTGAATGACACCGCGCCTGTAGCCGCGCCAGTGGCAGACAACTGCCCTAGTAGACGCGTTTCTTCAAGTATCGAAACAGCGTGGCTCTCGACTACGAGAGACCCGCGACCCTGCGCCCCGCCCCCGCAGCCGAAGAGGCTTGCCGCGGACAATGCAAGCATCCCGCATCGGACTAGTCTGCTGCTCCAGCCACGGCCTTCCGGCGTGAATAATCGTCTCATCGCGCATCTCCAGGCGCTGCATGATAATTCCTTATCGAGCAGGCACTCCAGTTCAGTGCCTTGACCCAGAGTGACCCAACAGTAAACGACTCATCCACCCATGGAAACCTCCGCAGGCAGGGTCATCACTCACTTTCTCCGATTATTCGATACGCGTCGCAGATTTCACGCAGCATGGAGCGGCGGGAATTGCTGGGCAGCAGCTCATGCTCTTGCTGCCTCGACAGCAGCTACCAAGCTGCCTGGACCGTTCCGGTCTTCAGAGCGCAGAGTCCCTGACTAATCACAGGCCGGCCCACTCAACAGTCAAAACAGCGGCCGCCGGGTCGCAGATGAATGCGAACCGGCAATTGTCACTTTGCATCTACCGCCACAATCCGGTGTGCCGCGCCTACATCAGGGCGAGTTCGCCCACTCTCTTCGAGACTGTTACTTTCTTTCAGCATGTCCGATCGTGCGAACCATTCTGGCGCGTTCGCGGCTGCCATCATATGCAAGAGCAGATCTGCGCAATGAAGAATCTCCTGCTGGCGATCAAACGCTCCTACTCACGGATTCTCGAGTACTTCGCACTAGTATCCCGGAGAAGCTGCTCAAAGGCTGCCGCCATCGTGCTGATATCGAACATCTCCGCCACTCTCGCACGGGCCAATGTGGCACGACGCCGCTGCGTCTCCGCATCTTCCTCCAACAGTTCGTCGATTCCCTTGACTAGCGCGGTCATGTCTCCGATCGGGACAACTATGCCCGACGTCCCGACGATGGCAGCCGCGTCACCTACGTCAGTGGTAACGCACGGGACACCACAGGCCATTGACTCCGCAAGTACCGAAGGAAACGCCTCGCCAAAAGACGGGAGTACGGAGCAATCGAGCGCCGCCATCACACGATTGATGTCCCAGCGTGCTCCCAACAGGTGCACGCGATCAGCAATTCCAGCCTCAGCGATCCAGGCACACAGGACCTTGTTGTCGCTCGTAATTCCTGCACCTGCCATCACGACGTGTAGTTGTGGCCATCGTTCGAGCAGGTTGCGGACGGCTGCAATGAATCCTCTGTGATTCTTCTGTGGATCGAACCGGGCAATCAGACCAATCAAGCGATTCTCGCCTGACAGATTCAGTTCACCACGAACCGCCGCTCGCGCATGGGCATCGGGCTGGAATCGACGGATGTCGATGCCGTTGTGAATAATGGTGAACTTATCCCGAACATAGCCTAGCTCGATGTGAACATCGCGCGCGCGCTCTGAGCAAGACACGATTACAGCTGGCAGCCAGCGAGACAAGATGCCATTGAGTCGTGCTATCGCCCGAGTTGTCCAGGCAGAGTCAGTCCTTGACAGCGTGCTGTTCCTGATTCCCCAGATGACTGGCAAACCCGCGAGGCGGGCCGCGATCCCGCCGACAAGATCCGCGTGGTACATCCATGTCGATACGACATCGGCTCCGTGCGCCTTGAGGATCCGCGCAACTGAGGCAACCGCAAATGGGTTCGGCAGTACCGCATTCATTCCAAGCTCGTGGACCGGCACGCCGAGATCCCGGAACTTGGGCGCGAGTACGCCATCGCGCCCAAGTGAGATTACGACCGAGTCGCTCCGCCAGGGGCTGCTTTCCAGAAGACGCAGCAAAACCGACTCGGCACCGCCCATCCCCAGGCCCGTTATGACGAACGCAGGCCTCAACTTGCTGCACCGTCCCAGCCGAGCCGTTGTAGCAACCGGGGAATCAACTCGGGACCTCACGTGGTGCGAGCTCCTCGAGGAGGTCACACCAAAGGCCGATGACCCGGACCTGCGAATACCGTTCCCGGACAGCGCGAGAGCCATTCTCGCCCAGCTGTTTGCGCCGAAGTGGATCGTCCATGAGCGCACGCAGCGCCCTCTCGAGTCCAGGCCAATCGTTAAGCCGGGCGAGTGCACCATGTGTCCCGTCACAGGTGATTTCCCGGGGCCCAAAATCGCAGTCAAATGAGACCGCCGGGATTCCCGCAGCCATGGCCTCTAGCAGCGCGTTTGGAAATCCCTCCACTGACGAGGTCAGCACGAACAGGTCTGCGCGCTGCATTTCCTCCCAAAGCGAGTCGGTGTGCCCCGGCAGGAACACACGTCCAGCGAGCCCGCGCGCATTCACCTGATGCTCCAGTTCCTGGCGCAGCGGACCCTCTCCCCAAATCCACAGATCCCACTGGTTAAACTCCTGCTTCAGATTTGCGAAGGTATCAAGCAGCCCACCGAACTGCTTTTCCGGGACCAATCGACCGCAGGCGATCAGGCGGCGACGCCCGCCAGACTCCACTTCGGCCTTCGTTCCGGCCAGCGACGACGGCACGGGATTGGGAATGACCACAATTCGGCGAATGCCTGGCGCGCACCTCATGACAGACTCTCGCACGCCTTCTGTCTGAATCACCACGGCATCGGCGAAGCGATACAACCAGCGCCGCAGGACCCGCTGCATGCTTGTGGCCTCCCGGTCGAGTGCGGGGTTCGTTCTCTCGGAGACTACGACAGGAACCCCGGTTCCGCGGGAAGCAATGACGCTGGCGACGTTGACGTGCGGGAGGAATGACACAAGATTGTCCGGTGGTGCTGTGCGCAATAGCCTGCGAAGCGCCCACAACCGGGCCAGGCGAGAGACGAATCTGCCGCAACGGGCTGGCACCATATCCGCCAGATATACGAGGCGTACCGCGGGCGCGAGGACATAGCTGCACTTTCCTCGCCCGGAGAAACTGACGACCAGCGTGACATTCCAGCCAAGGTCGGCCCAGCCATTTGCGAGCGTCGACGCCACGCGCTCTGCTCCTCCGCCCTCCATGGAACTGACTGCAATGAAAACCTTGCGCCTGGTGGTCATGCTTGGAGGCCAGTCAGCATTTCCCCGTAGATTCGCAGCATGCTGGCATTGGCGGATTCCGACGAGAATTCCCTTTCCGCCCGCCGTCTTCCTGCGAGGCCAAACTGGTGCCGGAGCGCGCGGTCGGCTGCAAGAGCCTCAATAGCCATCGCCAGCTGCCCGGCGCTGCGTGGTGGTACCAGCATGCCATTGTCGCCGTCGGTTACCACTTCCCTGCAACCTGGCACGTCAGTAGTGACGATTGGACGGCCGCACGCCGCAGCTTCTGCCAGCACCTTGGGGAATCCCTCCCGGTAAGAAGGGAGGCACACAATGCTCGTACGCGAGAACGTGGCCGGCATGTCAGTGCTGTGACCCCACCACTCGACCACGCCTTCCTTGACCCAGGCCGCCACCTGCTCTGTGCCGACCGATGTTGGATTGCCTTTGTCGGGCATTCCCACCAATACGCAACGAACAGCCACACCGCGTGACTTCAGGATCCTCGCCGCCTCGACAAATTCTGCAACACCTTTGTCCCAAAGCAGTCGCGCAGGTAATGCTGCCACCGGCACTCCGGACGGCTCCGGAGACTGCTGGAATGCCTGCAGATCGACGCCCACGCCCGGCAAGTGCCTGATCCTGCTCGCCGGTACACCCGCCTTCGCGAGGAGCCGCCCGTCATCCGGGTTCTGGACTATGGTCACGCCGCGCGAGCCGACCATCGCAAGCAGAATTCGTACAATTGCGGAGACCAAAGGCGCCCTGCTGCGCTCGGTGAACAGGAAGCCCATTCCCGCTATGGCATTGACGACGTTCCGGCAGCCGCTGAGTCGACATGCGAGCCCGCCGAGCACTACTGGCTTCAGCGCAACGTTATGCACAATGTCCGGCCGTTCGCTACGAATCAATCGCGCAAGGCGAAGGACATCCAGTATGGCGCGCAACGGATTCATGCCCCGCCGGTCGAACGGATAGTCGATTACGCGAATGCCCGCGGCCTCTATGGCGGGTCGCAGTTCGCCAATCCTGGTTGCAACGACCACCTCGAATCCGCTCGTCACCGCAGTACGCGCAAGCGCAAGTCGATGTGAATGGAAATACCAGTCCTCAGTGACCAATATGAGCAGCTTTGGCCCGGTCACTGCGTTTCCAGCCAGGACTGAAACATCAGTACATCCCAGAGGTGGTACGCCCAATTCCGCGTTCCAGCCTTGTGCTCCCCCCACTTCGACACGATCACGCCCGGATCCAGGTACCCCTCGCGACGCAACCGTGCGGGGTCGATCAGGCTCTCCGCCCAGTCACTCAGCGGCCCCCTGAGCCATGCGGCAATAGGCACACCGAAGCCAGTCTTCGGTCTTTCAATGAGCTCCCGCGGAACGTAGCGATAGAGAATCTGCCTCAGCAGCCACTTGCCCTCGCCGCCCCGTATTTTCCATTCGAGCGGGACTCTCCAGGCGAGTTCCACCAGCCGATGATCAAGAAATGGCACCCTGGTTTCGAGTGACACGCTCATCGCCGCCCTGTCCACCTTGACCAAGATGTCATCAGGGAGGTAATTGACGAGATCGAAATACATCATCTCGTTCTCCACATGCGAGTGGAGCGGGGGAGTCGTCGCAGCTAGAGTCGTGAAGTCATCATCGGCACCGATGACCACCTCTCGAGGCTCGTCCCAGTGCGACAGGAAGCGCATGTAAAGATCCTGCGGAGCATCGAGGTGCAGGACATTTGCCAACTTGTGCGCCTTGTCACCGTACTGGACATGACGAAACTTTCCCGGCAAGACGCCGCCCAGAGATCTTCCCAGTCGGTCCCAGGCAGTCACCGGTACACGGCGGATCGCTCGACCCAATCTTCTCCTGAACCCTGTCGGAATCCACCTGAGCCGACGTGCCAGCTGCCTCGTCAAGACATAGCGGTTGTACCCGCCGAACAGTTCGTCCCCAGCGTCACCCGACAGGCTCACTGTCACCTCCCGGCGCGCAAGCTGGCTCACAAGCAATGTCGGGATCTGGGAAGAGTCGGCGAATGGCTCGTCATAGATCGACGGCAGCCGCGGGATGACCGCCTGCGCTTCCGCCGGGGTTACATAGAGTTCCGTATGATCGGTACCCAAATGGGTGGCGACGGCCTTGGCATGCGTCGCTTCGTTGAACTCGGGCTCATCGAACCCTATGGTGAATGTCTTGACCGGGCGAGTACTCTGGGCCTGCATCAACGCCACTACCAGTGAGGAGTCCACTCCGCCCGAAAGGAACGCACCGAGCGGCACATCAGCAATCATCTGTTCTTTGATGGACCGGCGCAGTGCATGCTCTACCTGATCTCGCGCCTCTTCGGCGTCGCATGCCAGGGGCTGTGCAAGTCCCTGGGCGACAAGTTCTTTTGCGGACCAGAACCTCTCGCTTGTGGCCGCCTGGTCCGGCCCCGCGATGCGCAGCAACTCCCCGGGGTGCAACTTGCGAATCCCGCGGTAAATGCTGAATGGGGTCGGGACATAGTTATGCCGCATGTACAGCGCAAGCGCATTCCTGTCGACGGCAAAATCCAGCCCCGGAACCCGTCGCAATGCCTTGAGCTCGGACGCAAACGCAACACCGCCGGGCATCCTGCCCCAATACAGTGGCTTCTCGCCGATCCGGTCACGTGCGAGGAACAGCGCACGCTCAGTCCTGTCCCACAGAGCAACGGCAAACATTCCGACACTGCGAGTCAGCGCCCCGCGCACTCCAAACGCTTCGCATGCGGCGAGCAGCGTCTCGGTATCGGACCGACCGCGCCAGGCCTGACTTCCGCGCAGATTCAGTTCATGCCGAATGTCGGCGTGATTATAGATCTCCCCGTTGAATGCCAGCACATACCTGCCGCTGGGCGAGATCATGGGTTGATGACCCGTTGGTGTCAGGTCAAGGATGGACAGGCGGCGATGCGCCAGTGCAATTCCCGCACCGGAGTCACACCATATATCGCCATCGTCCGGCCCGCGGTGGACCAGTGCCTCCGCCATGGAGCGGGCCAGATCGCCCAGGCCAGAGGTGCTCCTTGCCTCAAGTACTCCTGCCAGTCCGCACATCAGTCGGTATCACTCTGCGCAAGTGTCAACGGAGCGTGGAGGCGCAGATCCATTGGCGCCAGTCTCACGTGCGCCCCGCCGGTAGGCGGCGAAGCGCATACACAAAAGTCTCCGCGGCTCTCTCCCTGGACAGGGTCCTGAACAACATGATCCATATTCTCCAAAGCACATGGCATGGAAAGAAGAAAGTGAAGTAGGCGCTGCAATAGAACAGGTGACGCTCGACCACCTCGAGCCCGTGTGTCCTGGCCATGCGCTCGAACTCAATTGGTGTGCATCGATCGTAGTAACTACGAAAGCCCTGGGACCCCCGCGCCGAGGGATAGAGCGCAAAGAGCAAGCTGCGCTTCAGGGATTCCGGCAGAAGGAGGTTCAGCCGGGCGAATACGGCATTTCTGGAAGGCGCGAACAGCAGCGCCGTACCACCTTCCTTGAGCACTGAAGAAATTGCCCGGAAGGCGCGATCCGTTGACGCGACATGCTCCAGCAGCGATTGGCAAATGGCGACGTCCCCGCTTTCATCGCCCGAGAACTCAGTGATGTCAGCACAGATCGTTGTGTCATAGGCGCCCTCTGGAGCCCCGGCCAGCTCCTGCGCGCTGATATCCACACCGACCACATGAAGTCCGAGCTGGCGCTTGAGGCTGGGCGGAACCGCGGGATGCCTGCCGCCGCCCATATCGTAGACCTTCTGCTGGGGATGCAGAAACCTCCTAAAGAAGGAGTCGACAAAGTACCTGTTGCCGTCGACCCGGTAGACTTCCGGCAACAAGCGATCGAACGCCATAGATACACGTACGTTCCAGTCTATGAAGGCACGCAGGACAGCCCTGATCAAGACGACATCTCCGGGTTACGCATGCTGCCGTCCGCAATCTCGCGCAATCGGCGCAGGAGAGCATTCAGGAACACTGACAAGAGGGCGAACAACACCCATGCCATCAGGATCCTGCGTGACAGCGTCAGCTGGAAGATGATGTCGTTCCGGTGGATATAGAAGGCCCAATAGACGCCGAGTGTGGCCAGCAGTGCTGCGCTTTCGGGCCCCACTCGCGGCAGATACCGCCCGACGCCCCCCAGCAATAAACCGTAGCCTGCAGTAAACGCCGTCACCGCCGCCCAGCCACCGATCGCCCACATTTCCGCCCAGATGTTGCTGCCGAGGCCATATCCGGTTACCGACGAAAACAGCGTCGGCTGGAACAACTCATTGAAACCTGTCACTTCCGCACCCAGCTCGTTGGCGAATGGCACCAGCAAGGCGAGCGCGCCCAGCAAATGCCCCCCTCCGACGACGTAGTCCTGCTTGATGACTTCATTCAACGTGCCCTGCGCAACAAATGGTTCCGAGTACAAGAACATTAACTTGAAGGCATCGGGATTACGCAGTTGCGCTACCAACACGTCCCAGTCAAGGGCCTTAACTGCGAACAAGATATACTTGTATGCAAACAATGAAATACCAAAGACCAGGACCAGCGCACCGAGCCTCCAATGGCTCGCCAGTCGAATCGCGCCGCGCCTGCTCATGGCGAGAGACCCGACTGCAAGCACAGCTATAACGAGATCCACGCGAAAACCGACGTAGAGGTTTGCGATTAGCAACAGCAAATTGACGAAGAACAATCCCTTCTCGCCGCGCATGAAGGTCACCGCCAGACCAAGCACCGCCCCGGTAGTCCAGAGCAGGTACCAGCGATTGAGGCGTTCGAGCAAGCCGAACTTGTCGGCGTCAAGCAGCGCGTCACCCACCGTCACACACGCGAGCGCAAAGCCGACCACGGCCGCCACGGTCGCAATCAGCCCGGTAAACCGCCACGGGTCTTGCACCGGCGGGGCGATTGGCTGCATCTGCGTCGGACCGAGCGCTCCCATAGCATCCGCAACAAGTCCGAACGCAATCGTGGCTACAAGTACCCAGCACATGACCGCATAAGTCTCTGGCGCTAGGGGCACAGGAGTCAGGATGAATTCCTCCGCGTAGCCAGCAAACCCGAGAAAACCCGGAAGAAAGTAGAAGCAGGCGCCAAAGAACGCGAGCGCGCAGAAGTCAAAACGCCTCCTGCGCAGCAGATAGAACCCGGCGCCAGACAGGGCGATGAAAAGAAACCCTGCGTGCCACAGTACTGAACCCCAGTTCCCCATCTGCTACCTGTCGCGCTTCCTGAAGAGCCAGACTGCTGCGCCTGTCGCCCTATACAACAATACATTGAGCCCCACACTCCAGAACAGCGTTGCCACGACAACACTGAAAGCAGCGCCCGGAATCCCATACCGAGGAGCACAAACCAGCAGGACGATTGCACCCACCATGACAGCGCCGATGAATATGCCGGTCGCTTGCCTCTGAAGCCCCACCATCGAGGACACCGTACCAGCGGGACCCGCCAGGGTATTCAGGACTTGCGCGACAATCAGCCAAATCAGGCACGAATACGCGGATTGGAAGTCTTCGCCCAGCAGGGCCAGCAAATCCCTGCCGAAGACAAAAAGCACCGCCCCATACACCAGTGTGAATGTTGCACCGCCAATCGTAACCGCGTCCACGATGCGTGAAAGGCCCGCTCGGTCCCCACGAGCGTGAGCGGATGCAATACGCGGCGACGCAACCAACTGAAAGGCAAAAAGCGCAAGCATTCCCAGCGACGCGACCTGTTTCGCTGCCGCATACAAACCGGTCTGAGTGGTGTCCAGCAAGTATCCCACAAGCAACATGTCAAACAGGCTGACAATCTGATACGCACAATTGAACAGAAACAGATCACGAGCAGTGACATCCCAACGCAACAGGGCGTCTGGGTTGCTGGCCAGCGCTGCGCGCGCAACGGGCGTCCGCTGAAGACAGACCTGACCGAAGACAAATGCTGCGGCGTAGGAAAGTACGTTCGCCGCAATCATCGCCGTCGGAGACGCGCGCCCCGCGTACCACAGCGACAGAGCCACGAGTATCAGCGCGATGGTGCGCACCAGGTGCTCAGGCGCAAGCCCGTATACCATTCTTCCCATGGAAATCAGCGTCGCCTGTCGCAGTGACGACAATGCAACCAATGGAACAGCCACAGCAGCGAGCACGATCGCAAGACTGAGAGTTGCATCGCCACGCTGCATAAACAGCAGGCTGGCGTAGATGACCAGCATCAGGAATCCCGCAAACGAAGCGCGTGACACGAGGATCCCAGCGCGACGCAACAGGCCCCGGAAGCTGGGCCAGTCACCGGCATGGGAATACTGTCCGCCCTGGCGGTAAACAAGCGTATCGGTGCCGTACTTGGCAAGCGTGATCATTGCCGTCGCGCACGCTGTGGCGTAGCCGAACACGCCATAGCCAGCCACACCAAGAGCACGGGCAATCACGAGCTGCGCAATGGCAGCCAACCCGATACCAATGCATTGGATCGCAAACGATGCGCCAAAGACGTATCGCAGCGACGATTGCTTCTGCTCGGGTCCGCTCACCAGCGCAACTGGGCTACTTAGGGGCGACGCCGCAGCCGACGGGCTTCGTCGAAAATCACAAATGCGACTGCAGCGCCCAGCCCCAGGATGAGCGCGGACATGAGTATCAATGCTCTTCTGGGTGATACGTACCGATCGATATCCGGTACGACCGCCGGATCAATGACGGAAAATGCGTAGTCCCGCCGGGACTTGGCCAGCACTTCCTTCTTGATCTCGATCTCCATCAACCGGTAGATGGACTGCTGAAGCTCTACCACCGATGTCCTGTCCAGTTGCGCCTGCAGCTGACGCAGGCTGGCTGTTGAATCCTCGATTGCACGCTGGCGCAGCCGCTCGTTCGCGCGCGTGGCCAGGTCATTGGCCCAGTCGGCGGCCACTTCAGGATCCTTCCAGTTGATGGACATCGTCACTATGCCGGTCTTCTGATCCTGCGTGAGCGTCCGGATGCGCGTGTTGAACAACTCCCATGCATCGCCATACGTGGGGACTTCATCCGGCGACAATGAAGACTTCCAGGAACCCGCCTTGTCGTCCCACAACGTCGGAAACAGCAGCGGAAGAAGATTCCGCTCATGCGCGAACGACTCGAAGAATGCGCGGCTCTTCAACAGCGCCAGTGAATCTTTGCCATCGCTCGCGCCGAGTCCCACTAACCCCGCAAGCGAACCGAGCCCGCCAACCTGGCCGAGCAATGCGGAAAAGGCACCGCCCTGATCGTCAGACTGCCGAGGGATCATTACAACGCTTGCCCTGTAAACCGGCGACTTCAGCCACGCAATAGCCGCCCCGCCCAGCAGGAACGCTGCGACAACGGACAACACTACAAGCCTGCGGCGCCATAGGACCTGCATCAGAAGCGGCAGCGAGCGAGCTTGACTGTCCGGCATTCGTGTTCTTTCGCTAGAAGGAATTGATCGCGGCCACGGAAATCGCGACGTTGTAGAGAATCTGCGTCACCGCCTGCCACAGTGGCAGCGGCGGCAACCGCTCGGTATCGAGCGGCACGACGATGGCGTCGCCCGCCTCCATCTTCACTTGTGATGCACGACCGAACCACCGATTGGAACCGCTGGCCACGACACTGCCGTCGGCGCGCACCACGTAGATCTGGCGATCGTCCGCCTTGCGCGTCGTGCCACCCGAAAGGGCGATATAGTCGTCTCGGCCGAGGCCGAGCTTGTAGAAATGCGAGGTGGAATTCTGCACCTCGCCGAGCACCGTGACTTCCTGGCGCTGCTTTGGAACGATCAGCCGATCACCGTCTTGCAGGATGATGTCGTTCTCGCTTCCCGGGGTCGCCTCGATCGTCGCGGGCAGGTCGATGACCAGGCGCCCGACAGCCTTCGCCGAGCGCAGTTGCATGAGCAGGGATTGCCCCACAGAGAGCGCGGTACTGGCGCCGACCTGATTGGCTTGCGCACTCTGCAATGCAGCCGTGGCGAGGTCCTTCTGCAACCTCTCGGTCAGTTGATCGATCTGCACTTGCTCACGCAGCCGCAGGCTTTCCCGGGTAAAGACCGCCGCGCGTGCTGACGCGAATGGCGTCAACCCACCCGCGCGCTGGAGCACCGAGCGCAGTGACTCGCCACGACGGATCGGATACTCACCAGGGAAGCGCACCTCGCCGTCAATTCTCACGCTTTCCTGCTGGCGCCACTCCGGGGTTTCCTTCACGAGCAGGATATCGAAGGGCTGCAGGGGCAGATTTTCCGCAGGGTCGCCGGACAGCGCCGCGGCGAGATCGATCTCGATCGTTTCGGTCTGGCGTTCCGCGCCGATTACCCTGAGGCGTGTCAGCTCGGCACTCTGCGTGAATGCGGAATCATCAAGACCACCGCCTGCCCGCACCAGATCTGCAATGCGCATGCCTTGTTCGAGCGGGTATTCGCCCTTCACTTTCACCGCACCACTCACGCTCACGGATTCCGTCGGCTGCGCCGCATTCGACTGCAGCTTCAGGTCACGCAACAGGGGTTCGATGACGCCGTCGCGACCGGCCTGCAGGTCGAACACCGTGAGCTGATCGCGCGGCATGAGCAGAACGTCGGCCTCGGAACCCGGCGCCCGCAGCGCCGCGGCGAGATCCGCGGACAGCACGGCGATCCGCTGGCCCGGCGGCAGCTCGCGGCGGATCAGCACGTAGTGCGTGTCGGCATTCGGCCGCAGGTCATCGAGCGAGCGAATCGCGTCCGAGAGACGCAGGCCGCTGCGGTATGCGACAGCACCCGGTTGATGGACAT
>Ga0116142_10001761_pt1 | contig 25227 bp, 20 predicted proteins | sample AD_UKC033_MetaG_FD_89785 | JGI IMG/M metagenome (GOLD analysis project Ga0116142, IMG submission 89785) | Active sludge microbial communities of municipal wastewater-treating anaerobic digesters from USA - AD_UKC033_MetaG | ecosystem: Engineered > Bioreactor > Anaerobic > Digestate | place: USA... | reverse complement strand
TAAGCTTTATTTGGGTTAATAAACTGCATATATCTAGGCGATGTTAATCCTGTAATCTTTCCTTTGTATTTAAAGTTGTTTATATCAATAGCATAAATTTTCCCACTGTTATTTATAACTATCCACGCTGTCGAACCATTTATCGTGAGACATTGTGCCACATCTCCCAAAGGAATTCCATTTGCCTTTAAGAAAACTGTATTTTCAATAGTTCTATTGTTTTTATCGTAATATGAAAGAGATGCATTACCGTACATGAAATTCCCTTCACAAACAATAAAAACTCCATCATTACTTGTATTAAACTCTGTGATTGGATGCATATTATCTTTCATACAACCATAAAAAATAAATGATGTAGTAATTACAATAAATAATATCTGTATTGTTCTTTTCATTTAATTATAATATCCATTTTTTTATTTTATTTGAATTTTATTAATAATTGCACACCATAATTTCTTCCTGGCATTGGTTGCCACAAAATCGATCTGTATGATTCATTAAATATATTGAAAACCCTTATATTCAAATCAAGCTTGAAGTTTTTCATTTCAAAAATTTTCCCCACAGCCATGTCATTCATAAAATACGGATAGATGCTTACTAAGACTCCCGGTTCTGCTGCAGAGCTTGTATGTCTTTCGCTGTAGTAATTCCATTGGTAAGAAATGTAAAACTTGTGGTATTCAACACGTGAAAATACATTTGCGGAATGTAACGGAATATATGGTAATTGTTTACCGGCTGAGTTGTCATTATTTATATCTGACTGAGTTTTATTTTGTGATTTTGTGTATGCATAATTGGCGTTATGCGAAAAATAAAAATCAGAAATCAGATACTTTAAGTTTAAATTACAGTCTGCTCCGTAGGCTGTTACTTTGTCAACATTTGCGGGAGTCCAGTAACCCATAGAGGTTGGTCTCCACATAATCCAATCAGTAATACTACTGTAGTTTATACTGATTTCTGATTGAATTGCAATTCTGTCTTTTTTTATCAGGTTTTGAATTCCTCCATCAATACTATATCCTTTTTCAGGTTTTAAATCAGGATTCCCTCCCGGAGAAAAATACAGGTCGTTAAGTCCGGGTAAATTGTAATTTCTTGCACATGATGCTTTAATAATAAAATTCTGGTTCAAATAGTACTCAGCAAAAACTGATGGAATGAATGGACTTAGTTTTAAATCATAAAAATCTTGTCTTAACAGAACCCCTAAACGAAAATCTTTTATTTCACCGGTAAACAGTGATAATATAATACCTCCTTCTTGCCTTGTTGTATCATAAGTCTCATTATAAATTTGTTCTAGTGAATTTACATTATGATAATTGTAATTTAAACGACCTGTAATTTCCGTTTTGTCAGTTATCTTATATTTGTTAGACAATGAGTTATATGTTGAAAAAGAGCGACTTGTTGCAGCAACTACTTTGAGATAGCCTAAACCATTTATATAATTCTCGCTTTTATAATCGAAGTTCTGGTAGTTCCCACCATGAGTGAATTCAATTTTTGATTTATTGCCGTACCAAGTATATTCGGCAGAATAAACAACATGATCACCGTTTTGCCTATTTATAATACTATTAATACCAACTTCATTTGTTGTAAGTCCGGGAACGCCACGGCTTGATTGCTGATACCAACCCTTAAAAGATAAAATGCTTTTTTCACTTGTTCTAAAAAATAATTCTTGAACAAAACCTTTTTTAGTATAATCGGCATTTTGGCGAAATTCTATACTGCTATTTGTGATATCATAATTGTAAAATGGGAAGTTGTTGTCAGAAGAACTTTTGTAAATCTTTGTAACAGATTGAATTGTTTTATTTCCTATATTTAATTTAAGCTGATTGTCGTAAGTCGAAAAACTTCCCACTGAGCTTGCAAATTCACCCCTAAATCCTTTTTTCCATACTGGCAGAGTATTTAATTCAATCAATCCACCAATAGCGTTAGAATTTTTACTCAATGAAGCTGATCCATGATACAAAATAATATTGTCGGCAATTGCAACCGGAATTTGCGACATGTCAACCATGCCAAGCATTGGTGAATTCAAACTTACATTATTCCAGCTAACTTTTGTATGAGAGGCATTCGTACCCCGAAAAGAAGCGGTAGATAAAGAACCTTTTCCATATGATTTTATAAAAACCGGACTGTTTTCAGATAATAAGGTTGATAAATCACTTAGAATTTTATTTTCAATAATCAGGGAATCTATTTTTATTATTTTTACTCCGGATTGATTAATGTCTTTTTTAGCAAGTATGCAAATCTCATCAAAAACTCTTATGCTGTCAGGGAAATAAATGTCCTGAGTAAATCCACATATTGGAAATAAAACAAACAAGATTATATTTTTAAAAGTTTTAATCAAGTTTTATAAATTTTTGTGTTTTAATTTTATTGACTAATAAATAAATACCAGAGTTGAGGTCCGAAATGTCAATAATTGTATTACCATTTTTACAACTTATTTCTTTTATTATTCTACCAGATAGGTCAGCAATAATAAAATCGAAATCAAATGCAGTTGTCAGAATTATAAAATCTTTCGCAGGATTTGGATATAACGAAAACTCTGAAAAACTCAGATCCGAAACATCTTGGGTTGTATTTATTACGCCAACCGCATCGCAATCAAATCCACATGTTGCAAATGGCGTAGGCCAAGCATCATTAACAATATTTCCTTCTGAATCATAGTTGGCATATTCTGGATTAATACTACCAACTACATCTACTAATCGTATATGAGTAATATGATTTTTGTTGACAATACTTCCTTCAATATCATTTAGGTCGAAAGGTACTCCATAGAATACAGGATAAATTCCGGCAAAATTTTCAAATAAATTCCATTCAACTGTAGCAAAGGCATTAATTTGTTGGTCATATTGACATGAAGAAACAGAAGGAAATCTTTCGAAGTTTATTCCATCACTGCTGACTTCAACAAAAGCGAGTTCAACAAATGCATTAATTGTCTGACTCGGAGGAGAGAATAGTGCATTTTCAAATACTGCAAAATCATAACCCTGACCATCAAAAATTGAATGTTCAAACTCTAAAGTAATCATCCCCCCGTCTCCAAGGCTTATGAATTGTCCGTCTGCCTTACCAAATACATTTTCTGTGGTTCCACTCCATGCGTAATTTGAAGTTGTTCCGCTTTCGGTATATGTAAAGGCAGTATCTGCAATGTTTATATACCCACGTTCAACATTAGCAGATATTGCCCATGAAACTATGATAGACGAATCTTTGTGTATTGCATTTGTCCCTTCAGGGAAATTCTGAGCAATACAAATTTGTACCGATAGCATTAAACAAAATATCAAATAAGCATTTTTCATTATTTTACTATCTTTTGGGTTGAATGAATATTTCCATTTGTGGTATTAATAATATAAACGCCATTAGGCAATTGTGACATATTTATGGATGTTAGATTTGTTTCCGGATATGTTTCTAACAATAGTTTTCCGGTTATATCAAATATTTTAACATCAGTGATGATGACTTCAGATTCAATTATTAAATTGTCAGAATTAATATATAAATCAGGTTTAGAAATATTGTTCTGACTAATTCCAACTTCATCAACCCACACATTAACAATTCCGGTATTCTGATTACCTAAAGCATCGGTAACCGTTACAGTATAACTCGTGCTTTGTTGTGGCGTTGCTATTGGCGTTTGCGAAAGATAGTTATCAAGACTTGATGAATTGCTCCATTCAAAAGAATATGGCTGAACGCCACCACGCACAAATGCAGAAATCTGTGATGATTGACCTCCACTTATGTAATAGTCTTCCATTATTTCTGTTTCCATAGGAGGAATTCCTTCGGGACATTCTTCACCAACATTGTCAATACAGAAATATGCTGGTGTGTTTACGCCGTAATCTCCCTCATCACTTGAGTAAATATAGAACAAAAGGCTATCCGTATCTTCAGCCCATGACATGTCAATATATGTCCAGTTGTTGAATTTAAAATTTAGCTCGGGATTGTCGAAACGATAATCTGCCATAATTATATCAGCTGTGGTAGCATACCATGAAGTAGTGCTGTATGCAACAATATGTAGCTTTAACCAATGATGACCATTTGAATAATAATTGTTGTCTGCCATGTATAATGATGAATATGCATTAAGCGAAATAAACATTCCCGGTATCATTTCAGGAGCAGTTTCAAGGTCTATTTTTAAAATTGAGGGAATGGGTTCATAGTTGTTTTCCCAATCTCCCATTATATATGACACTGCGTAGTTTTCCGAAGACCACACTCCTTCACCTGAAGCCGATGAAAACTCGTTTTCATAAGAAAAAGTTGTTATGTCTGTTTCATTTGTATAGGCGAATCCATTCCAGGAACCAATTCCTCCTCCCCAGTCAATATATGTGTTGTAGAATTTTAAATAACCACTGCTAAAACTGCCGCTCATATCACTGCCATTCCAGTGAGATTCAGGTACAAGAATTAATTCTTCAAAATCTACAATGTTTTGAGCAAACAACAATGAAGCACCGCAAAATAATCCAAGTAGGATTAGAACTAATTTTTTTTTCATTTGAAATAAAATAAAATTAAACAATAAAAAACAACTCGGCGTCAAAGTTTGTAAGCTAGAGGGATAAAAATCATAAAAATTCTCATATCAGCTTTTGTCCCCGAAAGCTTTTAACAAATGACTTCTATCGGCAGGTCTTCTGACTTACTCCATGTTGCATTGCCTTCCCATCAGCCGCTAAGCTAACAGTGACTTGTAGATTGCAACATTTTTAAGAGCTTACAGCAGCGGGTACTGTACAGGATTTGCACCTGTTTCCCTCTTAGTTCCAGCTTTGAAAGCTGAAAAACCAATATCAATGCAAAAATAACTATTTTCTTTTGAGTAAATACATATGTGAATAAAATGTTTATAATTATTACAATATTTATTGCTGCATTATGGTTCTGTTTTTGATAGGAAATGGAACGAATTTCTATAAACAGAATTAAATAAAAATTAAAAAAATGTTAAGATACTTGAGGTTTATGATTGTTTATTAACTTTGTAAAATTAAATTTTTTATCATGCATATAAGATATTTTGGATTAGTTTTAGTTAGTGTTTTTGTTTTTTCTTTCAATGCCTTTGCTCAGGATGTAAATTCTGAAACAAGGAAATTTAATAAAATGCTGTCATTAATAGATGCAATGTATGTTGATTCGGTTGAACTTGATGAATTAGTTGAAGTTGCAATTATTAATATGCTTAAAGATCTTGATCCGCATTCGGTATACATTAGTGCTGAAGAAGTTGAGAAAATGAAAGAACCTCTCGAAGGAAGTTTTGAGGGAATTGGTGTTCAATTTAGAATAATGGATGATACCTTGCTTATTGTTGGTGTTATTAGTGGAGGCCCTTCTGAAAAAGTTGGGATAATGACCGGCGACAGAATTATTGTTGTTGATGATGAAAATATCGCAGGCGTTGGAATTGACAATACAGGAGTGGCTAAGCGACTACGGGGTAAAAAAGGAACAGTAGTAAAAGTAGAAATCCTTCGAAGAGGAGAGAATTCTCCATTAGTTTTTAATATTACACGAGATGTAATTCCAATTTACAGCATTGACGCAAGTTACATAACAGAAGATAAAGTTGGTTATATTAAACTTAATAAGTTTGCCAGAACAACTAAACAAGAATTAGATTCTGTGTTTTCGATTTTTGTTAAAGCCGGCGTGAAAAATATTATTTTAGATTTGACCGGAAACACGGGAGGATATCTAGATAAAGCAGTAAGTCTTTGTGATGAGTTTATACAGAATGATAAACTGATTGTTTACACAGAAGGTGCAAAAATGCCACGTACTGATTATAAATCAACTAAAGAAGGACGTTTTTATAAAGGCAAACTTGTTGTTATCGTTGATGAAGGTTCAGCTTCAGCTAGTGAAATTGTTTCAGGTGCTCTTCAAGATTGGGATCGTGCTGTAATAGTGGGTAGACGAACTTTTGGGAAAGGTCTTGTTCAAAGAGAAATGCCTTTGACTGATGGTTCTGCAGTTAGATTGACTATTGCCAGGTATTATACTCCTACCGGAAGGTTAATTCAAAAACCATACGCCGATGGCTATGATGAATATGCTGACGATATTTCAGAACGATTTTTACATGGAGAATTTTTATCCAAAGACAGTATTGTTTTTGCCGACTCTTTAAAATATGAAACACTCATATATAAAAAGACTGTTTATGGTGGTGGAGGTATCATGCCTGATGATTTTATTCCTATTGATACAACTTTAAGATCGGATTATCACATAGAATTGATTAGAAAGGGTGTGTTGTTTAATTTTGTATCAAAGTATGTTGATTCTAATAGGGAAGACCTAAAAAATAAATATCCGGATATTGAAACCTTTAAAAAGAAATTCGAAGTTAATCAATTGGTTTTAAATGAATTAAAAGATGCTGCCATTGAGGAAAAAATCAATGTGGACTCATTGATCCCGGCTACAAATGAGCAAATGAAGTACTTGCAGATACATCTTAAAGCTTTAATAGCAGGAGATATTTGGAGAAATAATGAATTTTGGATGATTTACAATGATATCAATCCATTCTTTTTACGTGCCGAGGAAATTATTAACGATGATAAACTTTATGATTCATTGTTAAAAGGTAAATAATGGATTCTGTCTTCGCATGGATAACTCAGAACTGGGTTGAAATTCTTGCTTCAGCATTAGGATTACTGGGAATATTTTTACAAATTCGTCAAAATCATTGGTATTGGTTAACTTCAATTATAATGGTTTCATTATATATTGTAGTATTTTATAACACTCGGTTTTATGCAGATATGTCATTTCAATTTTATTATCTGTGTATTAGTATTTATGGATGGTATTATTGGTTAAGTGGGAGAAATAGTAAAAATGTTGAAAAGATTATTGCATATAGATTAAAAAATGTTCAATGGTTATATACAGTTTTGATATCTGTTTTTATTTTTATCGCGATTTATCTAATTCTTAAAAATTTCACAAACTCTGATGTAGCCCTTGGAGATGCATTTACAACATCACTGAGTTTTGTGGCAACCTGGTTACTAGCAAGAAAAATTATTGAGAATTGGTTATTTTGGATTGTAATTGATTTGGTTTCAGCAGGATTGTATGTTTACAAATCTCTATACCCTACTGCGATATTATTTGTTGTTTTAACTGTTTTAGCTTTTGTCGGATATTACAGATGGAAAAAATTTTTGGTAAATGACTAAAACAAATAAAATAGTTTTAACTGGTCCGGAATCTACTGGAAAATCTACACTTACCAAACAACTGGCAAAGTGTTTTTCTGCTCCGTATGTGTCTGAAATAGCAAGAGAATACATTTTAAATCTGAATAGGGCATATACTTATAAAGATGTTGTAAAAATTGCTGAATTGCAGTTGGAAATCGAAAACAAAATCATGAATTCGGATCACGCTTATGTATTTTTTGACACCGATCTGATTATTACTAAAATATGGTTAATGCATTGTTTTGGAAAACGTCCCGACTGGCTGGATGATGCTATTAAAAACACTGCTGCTGATATACATTTACTTTGTTATTATGATTTGATTTGGGAACCTGATCCATTACGAGAAAATCCTGATATCAGACCTCAGCTTTATGAAAAATATAAAAGTGAAATAATTTGTTTTGGTTTGGATTACGAAGTTGTTAAAGGCGTTGGAGAAGAAAGGTTTGATAATGCAAGAAAGATTTTCCTCAATTATTTCAGTACTAAATAATTTGATAAAGTTGCAAAGCTATATATTAATAGGTATGATAAGTATGCCTTTCTGAAAATTTCCTATATTTGAATAAAATTTTGTAAAATGAATATTCTGGGAATTTCCTGTTATTATCATGATTCGGCAGCCTGTTTGGTTAAAGATGGGGTATTGGTGGCCGCTGCTCAGGAAGAAAGGTTTAATAGGATAAAAAACTCTTCAGACTTCCCTATTAATGCTATAAACTATTGCATTCAGAAAGCAGATATAAGTTTCAATCAGATTGATTATGTAGCATTTTATGAAAAACCATATCTTAAATTTAGCCGAGTTGTACAGGATATTGTCGCAAAATTTCCATTTTCTTATGGGTCGTTTGTACGGAATATGCCGCAATGGTTGCAAGATAGGTTGATTTTGCCGGCAGTCCTTAAGCGTGAATTTGCTTATAAGGGAGAGGTTTTTTTTATACCACATCATCATGCTCACGCTGCCAGTTGCTTTTTAGTTTCTAATTTTGATGAGGCTTGTATTATCATCAATGATGGTGTGGGCGAATTTGCTACTTCAAGCATTGGATATGGGAAAGGCAAGGAGATATTTATAACTAACCAGATTAATTACCCCGATTCTTTGGGGTTGCTCTATACAACAATTACAACTTTTCTGGGTTTCAAAGCTAACAGTGGCGAGGGCACAACAATGGCATTAGCGAGTTTTGGAAATGTTACATTTGTTGAACAGTTTGAAAAAATAATCCAAATTTCTGACGATGGCAGTTACAAATTGAATCAAAAATATTTTTCTTTTAACAGAAGAAAAAGGATGTATTCCAAAAATTTGATAAAACTATTTGGACAGCCGCGAAAGCAGGGAACCGAATATACTCAGAGAGATAAGGATATTGCAGCAACTTTACAATACTTCATCGAAAAAGTTTTGATTAATCAAGCAAATAATTCATTTAAGTCTTATAATTCTGATAATCTCTGTTTAGCCGGAGGGGTAGCTTTGAATTGTGTTGCAAATCAAAAAATTCTTGAACAGACATCATTTAAAAATGTATTTATACAGCCTGGTGCAGGCGATGCCGGTGCTGCAATTGGCGCAGCATTTTATACTTATAATATTATTCTGGGCGAAGATCGTAAATTTGTAATGAATCATGCATATTTTGGACCTTCGTATTCTGATAAAGAAATCGAGATTGCAATTAATTCAAATATGCTGCAATATATCAAATATGACGATGATGAGTTGTTAAATATGGTTTCAGATAGAATTATATCAAATAAAACTGTTGGTTGGTTTCAGGGTAATCTTGAATTTGGGCCAAGAGCTTTGGGTAACAGATCTATTTTAGTTTCGGCTCAAAATATAAATATGGTGGAAATTTTAAATAGCCGTATAAAACATAGAGAGTGGTTTAGACCATTTGCTCCAATTGTAAAAAAAGAAAAAGCAGGTGATTATTTTAAAATGTTATCTGATTCTCCTTTTATGCTGCTTGCTCCGGAAGTATTGGAAGATAAAAAATCCGTAATTCCTGCAGTAACTCATATTGATGGCACAGCAAGAACCCAAACTGTTGATAAACAGCATAATCCATTATTATGGAAATTACTTGATGTACACGAGAGTAAAACGGGAATACCCGTAATTATAAATACTTCGTTTAATCTTAAGGGCGAACCCATAGTTTGTAAACCCGAAGAAGCTATAAATGATTTTTTAAATTCTGAAATGGATTGTTTGGTTTTAGGTAATTATTTTATTGAAAAATAAGTGAGAAAACCGAAATATATATTAATTCTATCAGCTGTCGTAGTTGTATTTACGGTATCTTTTGCACTAATAGGGTCATATTTTACGTCGAAAATTCCATTTATTTCTACAACAGGATTCTATATCGATGGGATTGATTATGATGATTCGGATTTGATTTCGACTTGGGCAGAATCTGTTATTGGTAAGAATAAAAGGCAGATTTATTGTTTTCAGCAGTATCGATCTTCAACTGATTATATATATCAGGACTGGCGAAAAGATTTTAGATTTGTTCTAAAAGCAAATATTGTTTATATTGAAATGCCTGATAGTATTTGGGATAAAGTAAATACTATCTGGTTTAAGACAGGTCAACATGTGATAATGTATGATAAAAATGGGATGCTTAATAATTGGATTTGTACTAAAACAGATTCTTTAATTAGGTTTACTTCTGGAAAATCTCAAATCCCGACCAATAGTTTTAAAGATGGTTTTAAATCCTTTTGGGAAACAAAAATGTTATATATTGTTAAGGTTAAGTATTTAGTTATTACAGCCTTAATATTGGCGGTTTTCCTAATAGTATTTCATTTTAGAAATGAGCTATATGTGTTATTAAAGAGGAATTACCAAATATTGAGGAATAAAATTAAAAAAAATAAATCTCTTTGGTCAAAAACATTTGTGGTTATCGCAGGAACAATTACAGCTTTTATTCTTATCGAAGCAAGTTTAAGGATTTTGGGATATTTTCATAATAAAGAACATATTTTAAAAAACTATGAACTTGCTACTAATGCTGAAAATATGGTTATTTGTCTTGGGGATAGTTTTACCGAAGGTATTGGATCAACAAATGGTAATACCTATCCTGAGGTTCTCGAAAGATTAGTAAATTCCGAATCTTTAGTTGAATATAAGGTGGCAAATTTTGGGCAATCAGGCAAAAATACTACACAAATTAAAGATGAATTCTTTAGATATCTTGATAATCATACACCAGAAATGGTAATTTTGATGGCCGGATCTGCAAACTATTGGAATTATTACGGTTTTGAAGATCGTAATAAATTCATTTATCAGTTAAGGACATTCAAATTAATTAAACTTATATGGGATGAATTGTTTGAGAAAACCAAATCTTTTGAATATTATAGAACCTTATTTTATACAGAAGATGAATACTTGAAAAATAGGGACAAATTTTACCAATCAATTACTAATGATTCAAGTGTAGTAAAATTAAATGAAACAATAGATTCGTTGAACTTTTTTTGCAACAGAGATTTGATTTTTAATAAAATACTGTATAATGACACCATAAGTTTTGACTCTATTTTTGTTTCTGAGTTAAATGCAGAACTAAGACAATGGTGTTATATTGCTAATTTGGTGAATGGCCAGAATATTGATATTGATTGTTTTGAGACTAAATATTTTCGTGCTTTGTATTATTATGCAAAATCATTTATGGTTAATAAGGAATTAAAAAAGAAATATCTATATCTATCAGTTAACGAATTTCCTTATTTAGAAGATGTATATTATCAATTATTAAAAAGCTATTATATTTTGCCGGTTTTACCAAAAGATTTTGATCAAAACCGAGTTTGTATTGTTGATAGTTTGGATTATTACAGATTTAAGCTTGGTAAAGGAAATGATTTTATAAATATTAGAAAGACTTATATAGAAGAAGATTTAGAATTGAGCATTGAGACAAAAAAAATAAATAATTGGGTTAAAAATGATTTGGAAGACATTATAATAAGATGCCATGAAAAGGGGATTAAAGTCATTTTAATGACTTACCCGTTTAAATCTGATAAACCTTTTTATTGGCCTGTAAATGATATTATTAGGGAGCTTTCAGTATTATACGATATCAAATTAATAGATAATTTTGAAATATTTATAGATATTGAAAAAGATAATGAAACTTATTATGTGTCAGATGGTCATTGTAATGACAGAGGATATAGAGTTATTTCAAATGAAATATATAAGTTGCTCAAAACTGAAAAATTGTTGAAAGGTTTGAATAATACCGATGCTGAGTAGGATTTATAACATATTGCCGACTTTTTTGCAAAACCTTGTTGTGGATATTCATAAGGATATAAGGTTATTTATTTATTTTTTTACTAATCGGCGAAAAATAAAAAGATGTAAAGATATTGATAAAACAATTTTAGCAGATTTTAACAAATCAAGGAAATATGGACCGTTGAATAAAATTTGTTATGCTCCTTATACAAGTATGTTTTTTTCACGATCCGGATTAGTTTCGCCATGCTATGCAAGTTACAATGAGAATTCATCGCATATTAAATCGAGCAGTATTAGAGATATTTGGTTTGAAGGATCATTTAATAAAATAAGAGAGCAACATAAAACATGCGATTTGTCTAAAGATTGTAAATTTTGCAAAGAGATTATGGATGTCGGTTCATACGGAAGTTTATTAATTAATAAATATGAACATTATGCTTTCTCGAAATCGGAATATCCGGTTATTATGGAATTTGAATTGTCTAATAAGTGCAATCTTTCGTGTATAATGTGTGACGCCAATTTGTCTTCCGGAATTGAAAAAGGTCTTGATGGAGCGATAACAGGAAATTTGCATTATCATCAAAAATATTTTACAGAACTGCGTGAATTCATTCCGCATTTGCAATTAGCGGAATTTACAGGTGGCGATCCATTTATGATTGATGAATACTATCAAATTTGGGAAATGATTGCTGAAATTAATCCTAATTGTCATATTTTAATTACTACTAATGCTAATACTATGAATTCAAGGATAGAAAAATTACTTGAATCACATAAGCATATTAACTTCAATATTTCTATTGATTCATTGCAGAAGGAGAATTATGAAACAATCAGACGCAATGGGAATTTTGAATTGGCAATGGCGAATATTAATATATTTATTAATTACTGCAAGCAAAATAGAACTCAAGTAAATATATTAGTATGCCCAATGACTGTTAATTGGTCAGAAATGCCTGATTTTGTCAATTTTGCTAATGAAAAGCAGATTTGTGTTTATTATCATACTGTCGTCAAACCACAAGAATTATCTTTAAAATTTTTAGAAAAAGTTGAATTAAACAGAATTATATCTGAATTAGAAAATAGAAGCTTTAGTACAAAAACTAAAAAAGAAAAGACTAATAATGAGAATTATAAGAACCTTGTTGGATTGATAAGATCATGGATGCAGGATAATAATTCTGCTACAATAAGTGAATCTGTAGCAATGACTGATGACCAACTAATACTATGTTTAAGACAACGTATTGTGTATAAATTTCCTACCCTGTTATCAAAGTTTGAAAGCTTGCTAGACAGATTAAATATATCTGAAGAAAAAACTAAAATTTTAAAAAGACTTGTGGAGATTAACGATAAAGATTTTTTTGAAAATTTAGAAAATAAGAGCATTGAAGAATTATTCTATATTTGTATTAATATGGTTAAATAAGAACTAATTGAAAAAATACAAAATAAGTAATATTAAATGGTATTTGTCAGTTTCGTTCCGAAAACTCAGAAACCAGATCCGTTTTAATAATCTTAATAAACATATTAGTGAAGGGTTTGTAAATAAAGACATTCTTATAAAGTATAATAAAAGCCGTGTTACAGGACCGGAACCTTGTGTTTGTCATGCTCCACTACGAAGTCTGTATTTCGATATACATGGTAAGGCAACGGCTTGTTGCTTCAATCGTACTTATATTTTAGGTCAATATCCTTATAATGGTATTTCGGAAATTATAAATGGGGAAAATCGTACTTTTTTGCAAAATCAGTTGTGTAGGCAAAATTTTATGTATGGTTGTCAACATTGTCATAAATTAATAGATGCAGGAAATTTCGAAGGAGTAGAAGCGAGGCTTTATGACAATCTTAAGAACCAAAAAAACGTCCCTTCCGAAATTGTATTTGAATTAGATAATACCTGCAATCTCGAATGTATTATGTGTCATGGAGAGTTCTCTTCTTCAATTGCAAAAAAACAAGGTTTGTCAAAAATTCAGCATCCATATGACGATGAGTTTATTAGCCAGATTAAGAATTATATACCATATCTTAAAGTGGCGAAATTTCTTGGTGGAGAACCTTTTCTTATTAATATTTATTATAAGTTATGGGATCTGATTATTGATTTAAATCCAAAGTGTAAAATAATTCTTCAAACGAACGGTACAATTTTTAATGAAAAGGTCAAAGATTATCTTAATCGCGGTAATTTTTATATAGGTATTTCTGTTGATTCTTTGGATAAAAGGAATTTTGAGCACATTCGAAAAAACGCCATTTTTGAAACTGTTATGAATAATATTGATGAATTTATAAAAGTTTCAAATAAGAAAGGTAACTTTGTAAATATTTCAGTGTGCCCAATGCAACAAAATTGGAAGGAAATTCCTGATATTGTTAAGTTTTGTAATGCAAGAAATGTCTTTATTTATTTTAATACAGTTTACACAGAAGGTTTTGCTATTTCGGAACTACCAGAAGAAAAACTTTTTGAAATATTAACTTATTACAAAACATCCAAAATTGCTGCAAAGTCATATATAGCTAAACGTAATTCGAGATTTTTCAGGAATTTTATATCAAATGTCGAATCATGGTATAATGTTAAAGAAATTGAATCGAGGTTCACTAGGAAAAGACATTTATGGAATTATAATAAATTGCGTGAAGCTTTGATTTTAAAATTAAACGAAGATGAGTCGGCCATAAAAGTTCTGGATGAAGTAATAGATAAATCTAATACTGAATTTTATCTTTCGGATGAAAATGTTCAAACACTAGATAATACTAAATCTGAAGATATTATTAATGCTTTAAAAACTGAATCAAAGGACAAAATAAGACACAGAATGTTGAGTTTTGTTGAGAAAGGTAAATTTGGCGAATAGCAAATATTTTACTATTCAATTTCTATTAGAGCAATCAAATCATCTTTGTTTACGAAGTCACCATGTTCAACAAAAATTTCTTTTAATTTGCCATCAAAATCAGAAACAATTTCCTGATAAGTATGGTAAGATTCTAAATAGCCAATTCTTTTTCCGGCATTAACTGAATCTCCGCATTTCACACATTCAGGATCCAATAATGAGGATAATTCAAAGTAAAGTTTACCCATGTAAGGGGAACGAATTTCTTTAATCTTAGGATTGGAATTAGTTTGATTATTAGACTTTGAAGTTTTTTCAGAAACTTTATTTTTTAATCCTTCTAACTCTTCAGTAAATCTTTGTTTTGCAATGCCATCTTTCATATCTCTATACTGTCTGTCATGCATAGCAAATTCAAATAATTCTTCATCATTTTCTCCCGTATCCCATCCTTTTTCTTGCATCTCTTTACGAAATTTATCTAATTCGTTTGGATATGCATCCTGAGGAACGCCGGTATAAAACTCTTTATTTTGAGCTTTGGCAATTTCAATAATTTCAGGGGCAAGTGGTCCGGGTAATGTTCCTGCTTTACCTAAAATCATATCCCAACTGTTTTTGTCAATCATTTCCCATCTGTTTTTACCTTGAAGCAAAAACATAACATTCATTAAAGCAATATTTTTTACATATTGACTAAATGGTGTAACAAGTGGAGGATAGCCTAGCTTAGGCCACACATATTGAACTTCTTCGAAAAGCAATACTAGTAAATCATCAATACTTAAAGGTTTATTCCCACTATTTATTAGTTGCTGATTAATTCCGGCATGAACACCTTCTAGGTCTGCCATCATGCTTCCCATCATACCACCCGGCAGTCCGCAACCAACTAAAAGTGAAGACATTTCTCTATTTTTAGAATTAATCCAATATCCTAAAAATTCATCAATAAATTGTTGATTTAATGTTCTTGCCTGCATGTAGGCTTTCATATTAATGTTGGGAACAATAAATCCTGCATCTTTTAACATTTCTCTAATAGTAATTACATCAGGGTGTACTGTTCCCCATGATAAAGGTTCCATGGCAACGTCAATATAATCGGCACCGGCTCTGGCTACTTCCAACATTGAGGCAACTGAAAAACCCGGACCTGAATGACCATGATACTGGACTATTACATTCGGGAACGATGCTTTTATTTCATGTACCAATTTTCCCAATAAAACCGGACGTCCTACACCGGCCATATCTTTTAAGCATACTTCGTCGGCCCCATAACTCATGGCTTTATCAACCACGCCCATAAAATACTCTACAGTATGTATGTCTGAGTGTGTAATGCTTAATGTTGCTTGCGAAATCATCCCCGCTTCTTTTGCATATTTTATTGACAATTCAAGATTTCTGTGATCATTAAGCCCACAAAAAGACCTTGCAATATCAACGCCTTGAGCTTTTTTTACTTTATACATTAGTTGTCTAACGTCTGCAGGTACAGGGTACATTCTTATACCGTTCAAGGCCCTCTCAAGCATATGAGTTTGAATGCCAGCCTGATTAAATGGTCTTGTCCACTCTTTAACTACCAAATTTGGATTTTCTCCATATAATAAATTAACCTGTTCAAATGCTCCTCCATTAGTTTCTATTCTGGCAAAACAGCCCATGTCAATAATTACCGGAGCTATTTGTTTCAATTGATCCAAACGTGGTACATATTTACCACTGGACTGCCACATATCTCTATATATAAGACTGAATTTTATTTCTTTGGCCATGTTCTACAGACTTAATAATTTAAGTTTCAAAAATAAATATTTTTTAATATGTATAACAATTAAAAACCTCATTTGATTAGTAAAATGAGGTTTTTTTAAATTAATTATACTTATTACAGTTTATTTGGTAATAATCAGCTTTTCAACAGCAATAACAGCATCAGATTTGTATAGATTTACGAAATATATGCCGTTATTCAAATTTTTAACTTCGATTTCCTGAGTTGCTAAAAATGATTCGAAAATAATACTACCTTTTATATCACTAATTTTAACCAAAACATCTTCATAATCACTGTTTTTATAACTAATTACAAAAACATCTGAAGCAGGATTTGGAAAGATTGTAAATATATCATTATATGTAGAATTTGAAACAGATACGTTTAATTGTACATTTTGTGATACAGTTTTCTGACATCCAATATTATCGGTAACTTGAACATAGTAGTCTCCATAGCAAAGGTTTGAAAATGTGCTTCCAAACTGTGATATGGGTGCTTGCCAGAAATAATTATACGGTTCTATTCCGTTTGTTGCAAATGCACTTACTTGTCCGTTGCAGGTCCCATTGTCAAAATTTGATGATGTTGTTACTTGAATATTAGAATAAACTATCGAAATATGATCTTGCATATAGTTGTCACATGCATCGTATATCTTTACCCAATAATCGTTTTCGCCAATAATTGGATTTACAGTAATACTTGATTGATTTGATGAATTGCTCCATAGAAAAACGGGATTAGGTTGATTTGATTCTGCACTAAGAACAATTGGTCCGGGATCAGAACAAAATTCCATATTACCTTGTAAAATACCAACAGACAAATCAACAGATGGTGGATTTGGCAGTGTAAATTCATATCTTTGGTAACAACCTATGGCGTCAGTAACAGTTACTTTATATGTCGCAGGGCAAAGGCTTGGGAATGTGCTGAGTGTGGTGTTATGAACACTGTCAGGAAAATACTGAAATAGAATATTCGCATATCTGTATTGGAATGGTGGAAATGCTCCTTCCATGGTTAATTGTATGGAACCGTCACACTCATTAAAACAAGAAGGTGGAATTATAGTGTAATTTGCTAAATTTATATCAGAAACACGAATTGTAACTGAATCATAAACTTCATTGCCGCACTGGTCGGTCATTGTTAAATAATATGTTGTTGCTCCTACCTGAGGAACTATTGTTATTGTTGAAGTCGTCTCGCTTGTACTCCAGTAATAATTTACTAGTGGATCTATGTTGCATTCCCCTACCAAATCTAATGTGGCAGGAACATCTGTTCCACAGAAATATGTTTCCATATCTTGGATGCCACCTTTAATAAACTCAGCATCATAAATCCAAATAGTGTCATAAACAGCTGTTGATTGATTACCACAGGGACATGCAGTATAAAATGCTACAATAATTGTCTCGTGTCCTTCTTCTGAACCATCATTAAAAGCAGAATAAAATATTGTATCTGTCATTTGACCAACAGGTAGTGTGATTGAAGTTGGAAAGTTAGTAAAGTCGGTTCCCTCAGTGGCTGTAGAAGCACCATCAACAGTTACCAGAATTGTGATTTCCTGATCTGCAGCAGAGCCCTCTTCTCTTGCAATTACATAAAAATTCTCGCAGCCTTCCCATAAATCTGCTTCACCCCCAACCTGAGCAGAATTCACAACACTAATAGACTCTCCGGAAACAAAACTACCTGCTTCAAAAAATACTCCTGAATCATAAGCGGAGTCACCTGCATCGCCAACAGCAAGTTTGATATGGTATGTTTCGCATGCCTGTACTACTGCAAATGCTTGTAAAACGATAGTATTACCATCATATTGAACAGCTCCATAGTATGAACCGGCAGAAGTAGAGCCTGAAGTTGGAGTTGCGGTATAAAAATTATAATTATGTACATTATCAATTGTTACAGGTTGATTGTTGGGAAGTTTTGCAATGTTTATGGAATTATTTGAATATGGACCACTAATACCGGGACCTGATAAGAAAAAACCAAAAACATCATTAAAAGAAGTATTTGCATATTCAGGAAATTCTTCTGAACCGAATATATAATTAAAAATTACAGTATCTGTTGCTGGTATAAAGTCAAATTGTACAACAGTTGCGTCATATATTGTATGTCCTGGGCAAAGTAATGCTAAATCAGGATCAGATCCACTGCTGAGAGAGCTGCCTAAGCTTCCCGATGAGTTAGGACCTTGTGCATTTGCAATGTTTCCCGATGCTATTATAATTCCAGATTGAAATGGAAACTGGCTCGCATTTTTCTTAAAATATCCATAAGCACCGTTGCTATTAACAGTAACATTAGATACTTGAATACAACCATTTATTAAAGTATCTTCAACTAGGTTTTGTATGCTCAAACCGGATTGAGTGGAAATGGTTGTTTGAGCCAATAAGTATGTGCTTGATAATGAGCAAATTAAAATAAATAAATACTTTTTCATATAGCAATGACTTTAATTACAATGTGTAAATATAATTATAAATATAATATAAACTTTTATTATAGACGTTTTTTTATTATAAAACGTTGTTTTATTAAATCAAAGAATCTATTTTTGTAAATATATGAAGAGATATTTAGCTTTGGATATTGGTAAAAAAAGAACTGGGATTGCCGTAACGGACACAAACAGAATAATCGCCGTTGCATTAGAGACTATTGCTACTAATTTGTTAGAAGTTTTTCTTAAAAATTATATTGGAAATAATCCGGTTGAGAAAATAATTATTGGCATGCCTGTCCAATTAAACAATACACCTTCCGAATCTGTTAAATACATTGAACCTGTATTAAACAGGTTAAAAAAGGTTTTTAATGAAATTGAATTTATTTTTGTTGATGAACGTTTTACTTCAAAAATTGCGTTTCAGACAATGATTGATGTAGGTTTAGGAAAAAAGAAAAGACAAAATAAAAGTACTGTTGACAAAATTAGTGCAACTCTTATATTGCAATCTTTTATGGATAGCGAAAAATTTAAATCTTTATGATATTACCTGTTTACTTATATGGTCATCCTGTTCTGAGAAAAAAATCAGTAGATATTGATAAAAATTATCCTGAATTGGATACTTTGATATCGGATATGTTTGAAACGATGTATCGCGCTGACGGAGTTGGATTGGCTGCTGCACAGATTGGTAAAAATATTAATTTGTATATTGTGGACGCATCTCCTCTAGCCAAAGACGAACCTGAATTAAAGGATTTTAAAAGAGTGTTTATTAATCCCAAAATTACTTTTAATACTGAGGAGACAATAGCTATAGAGGAAGGGTGCCTTAGTGTACCTGATATTCATGAAAGTGTAAAAAGATCTTCAGATTTGACAATTGAATATTTTAATGAAAAATTTGAGAAAGTAACGGAAAATTTTACCGGTTACAGAGCTATTGTAATACAGCATGAATATGATCACCTTCAAGGAATAATGTTTGTTGACAAAATTTCTCCTTTAAGGAGGAGAATGTTGCAAAATAGACTGAACAATATTTCGCGTGGTAAGGTTTCGACATCCTATAAAGTTAAATTCTAATTATTAAGTTTAATTATGAAAGTTAAAAACGTATTTGTTTTGTGCATTATAGTATTAGCAGTCTTTTCATGTAAGCCTTCGAAGAAAGAGTTGACGGAACAGGAAAAACTGAAAAATGAAATTGTTAATATTGAAAAGGAATTATACAAATCAGAAGAAATTAATGAAGAATTAGCAATTCAAATTATTGAAAAATACATTGAATTTGTTAATGAATATCCAAATGACACCATTGCACCGGATTATTTATTTAAGGCTGCTGAAATTTCTATGAATATTGGTGAATCAGAGGATGCAATTGCATTTTTGACCAGAATAGAGAAAAACTATAAAAAATATAGCAATTATCCTGCATGCGTTTTTTTGAAAGCATTTATTTTTGAGAATAGTATTGGAGATATTGCAATGGCTCAAGAATATTATTCATTATTTTTGAAAGATTACCCGGACCATATATTAGCTAAAGATGCTGAAGCTGCGTTGTTATTTTTAGGAATGAATGATCAACAGTTGTTGGAACTATTTTCTGTGATGAATAAGTACAATTAATAAATTTTTGGAATGTATTCTGATTTATCGGAAGAAATAAAAAAGTATCCGTTTATTAGAATAACTATCCCATTTATTGTTGGGATTGTTTTATCAATAACCACTTCTATTTCTTCAACAATTTGTGCTTTTGGCTTTTTTGCAGTTATAATTGTTTATACAATTTTTCATTTTTATAATAGATTTTCTCACTCTGTATTAATCGGAATATTGATAAATCTTATTTTTATTTTTACGGGTGCTTTTCTTACCTCAATTAAAGGGGAGTCTGCTCAATCTTCGTTTAATAAAATTAAGGAGGGTTTAATTATAGGAGAGATTGATAGAGATCCTCGAATTGGTGAGAAAACAACGAGCCTTGAAATAAGCGTTTTGGCTGTAAACAATAGCAATATTTGGAATTCTGCTAACGGTAAAACGATATTGTATATTGAAAATAGTGATGAATCTGCAAACCTTAAACCCGGAGATAAATTAATATTTAGTCCGAAGTTAAGCGAAATTGAAAACAAAGGTAATCCTGAGGAATTTGACTATAAACAATATTTAGCATATAATTTAATTTTAAGCTCAGATTATCTTAAATCGGATGATTGGCAATTGTTATCTTCGGAGAGCGATTTAAGTGTAAGTCACAAATTTATGCGTTTTCGTCAGCTATTAATAAGTAAACTGGAAAAATACGGACTTACAAATGATGAGCTTTCTGTTGCTTCTGCTTTAGCCTTGGGATATAAGGATACTTTAAGTGATGAAATTCGTCACGCATATTCATCATCAGGAGCAATGCATATTTTAGCTGTATCGGGTTTACATGTTGGTATAGTGTATGGTATAATTATTTTTTTACTGTCATTTATAAAAAATAAAAAACTAAATTTTACAAAAGTAGTTCTGACAATTGTATTAGTTTGGTTTTATGCTGTTTTGACAGGTTTGTCCCCATCTGTTTCAAGGGCAGCTTTGATGTTCAGCATTATAGCTTTAGGGAAATTGCAAAAACATGGTTCAGGTTCTATGAACGCTATTGCAACTTCGGCATTCATTTTATTATTAATCAATCCGTATAATCTTACGAATATTGGATTTCAGTTGTCTTATATCGCAGTGATAGGTATAGTATTGATTTATGAGCCAATTTACAGAATATTTGAAGTTAAAAACAAGTTTCTAGACAAAATATGGTCATTAACAGCTGTATCGGTTGCTGCCCAACTGGCAACAGCTCCAATTTGCTTGTTTTATTTTCATCAGTTCTCAAATTACTTTCTGTTAACAAACTATTTATTGATTCCAATATCTACAATAGCCATTTGGTTGGTAATATCAGTATTCATCTTTTCGGGGATTGATATTGTAGCATCTTTTCTTGCTAAAATACTTACATGGGTTATAAGAGCAATGAATCACATAAGTTTGGGAATTGAAAATTTACCTTTTTCTGTAAGCAGAGATATTTATATCAGTTTACCTCAGTTGGTATTTTTATATCTAGCAATAATTTTCTTTTTTGTCTTCTTTTTCCAATCTAAAAAATACAAGCATTTTGTAATTGGAGTACTTTCAGTAATTATTTTCGCATCAATAAGTTTGTTTGACACTTTAGCGAGCAAAGAACAAAAATACTTTATTGTATATAATATAAACAAAACAACTGCTGTAAATTTAATTGATGGTAAAAGTAACTTACTATTTGCCAATATAGATTCTGTATCAATAAAAAATATTGAATTTTCAGCAAAAAATAATTGGCTTAAAAAAGGTTTAGATAAAGAGAAATATATCGATTTATCTTCAGGTAAAGAATCCATTTTATCAAATATTTCAAATATTGACAAAGCCAACATATTCTACAAAAAGAAGTTTATATCATTTGATGAAATTAGAATTTTTATACTTGATGATAGCTTTGTCCCATTAATTTTAGATGAAAGCTTTAGTAAAATTGAAGTTGATTATATTGTATTAAGCAATAATCCACAGGTGAATTTATCAGAAATAAATGAATACTTTGAATTTAAAGAAATTATTATTGATAGCTCAAATAGCTTGAAATCAAGTGAAACATGGACTGAGGAAAACTTATTGTTAGATTATGATCTATATAATGTTAAATCTAATGGTGCTTTTATTATAAAAATATAATTTATAAATAATTTTTAAAATCAATATTTAATTTATCTGCAACGTTTTGGAGAGTATCTTTGTCAAAATTTATTTTTAATTGCTCTAATGCTTCTTTTCGGGTAATAACTCCATCACGAATTAATTTGCTGGCTTCGACATGATAATGTGTATAACCAAAATACTTCATAGAATTATATACAGATAGAAAATTTAAAAGACAGTTTGTCGAACCAGCTGGATAACTTAATTCAGGAGTTTTCCAGCCAAGTTCTTCTTTTATTGTTTTTATATATTCATCGGGTCTGTATGGCAGAAACCAGTGAGGAGAAAGTACAAGTGATTTGTGGCGTTTTTTTGCCCGATTTAGTACTTCTTCCATACTTTTTGGGAAATTTTTATATTGAGGTAAACCGTTAAGTTCATTCATTAAAAATTCTCTTGTGCTGTTTGCCATTGATTTAAATTCAGCATCATGGACATTACAACCGCATTTTGACATGATTTCCTGTTTTGTCGATTGTCCTTTTGTCCAACCTGCAATAATAATAGGTATGTCATATCTTGCCGCAACATCAAAAGCCAATTCCATATACCAAATAGAACATGTGTGACAAATAACTGCTTTTGTCCCTGAAGTAATCATCTTTTCAAACATGGGTTTCATAAAAGATGATTTATGGAAAATTAAATCTATTCCTAGTATTTCAACGGCTCTATTTACATTATTTATTGCATCTTCACTTTCAAATCCATGGTCAAACATGAAAGCCAGTACATTGAGATTATATCTTTTTTTCATGTAATATAATGCTGAAGTACTGTCTTTACCTCCGCTACACATTACCATACAATCATATTTCTTTTTGCCTCTGTATTTATCTAGGATTTTAATCAAATCACTTTCAAGAGGTTTTTGAATTGTATCGTTCTTTTTAACAAAATTGTGAGCCAAACATATATTACAAATACCTTCGTCGTTTAAAAAAACTTCAGGCTTATTTTCAGGCATTATACACTGTTTGCAAATTCTCGTATTTTCAAACATTATATTACTTCGATAAATAGATGAATATTATGTTCACTTTTTTTGTATCCTACAATTTTAAAATCCGGCTCTTCTTTAATTGCATCAGGAATTATGTCCAGTGCTACTAAGTCATCAAGGATAATTTCTAAAACTTCTCCCGGATTAAGTCCTTCTAGATTCAATAAAATTTTAGGAAGATTATCCGGGCATGATTGTCCGCGCAAATCCAATATGCTGCTTACAGATTTAGAATTATACTCCTGCATAAATAAAAGATACGATTACTGCCGGACCAATATAATATACCAGAAATGCCAATAATGCCAGTATTATGAATACCGGAGCTAAAAAACTCAATTTGTGTTTTTTTATCATTTTAAACATTTCTTTCAATATATATCCGATTTTTCTCATTTTATGATTGCTCTTTGTGTTCAGAAACAGAATTTTGCACTGGTTTTATTGTGTTCCAATAGCTTTCTTTTATCTCAAATTTGTTAAAAATATATTTAGGCTTATTAAATATCATGAATAACCAGCTAAATGGTATTACTGCAAAATATGTAATTGTCAAAAATATTGTAATTAATATTCTTTGAACAAATCTTATATAAATCCACAATATTTTCTTTAGACTTTTCATATGCAAATATCATTAGCAAATTTACTAAAAATACATAAAAATGCAATTTTTTTTATAGGATTTTAATTTATAGTCTTTTTTAATAGTTGAATTTATTATATTTGTATTCAAGATTGTTAAATATTGTTATATTATGAAATCCGCTATAATTAAAGAAAAAATCTTAGTCTTATTCTTTATCTGCATTAGTTTTGTTGGATTATTCATTATTGTTCCGTTTTACTCATGCAATGAAAATAAGTTTAAAACAGATTTTTGTCATGACCAAGATGAGCGTAAAAATAGTGATGCGGATTCTATTTTTGGGGTTTTAGAATACTATTTTACTTATAATCCTGACTCAGCTATTATCATTGCAAATAAAGTAGAAAAAAAGTTTAGTGATGATAAAAATTTTAGCAGGTTAGTTCAATTATATAGTTATTTATCTGAAGTTTATCAATATAGAAAAAGAGATGATTTTAAAGCTTTGGCTTACATTCTTAAAGCTATGGATATTTTAGCCAATAATCCTGATCTTGAATTTGATAAAACCTATCTCTACATAAATATTGGTAATATTTTATATCATTACGAATTATATAATGAAGCAATCTATATTTATAGGGAAATTCCTGAATTAATGATTTCAGAAATGACACCGGAGATAAAGACTTTAATCTATAATAATATAGGATTATCTTTTCAGGAAGCAGAAGAATATGATTCGGCTAAATATTATTTTTTAGAGACTGTGCAAATAATTGAAACTACCGGTAAAGCTAGATTGATACTAAAAATTCAAAACTATAATTACCTGGCTTCTATGGATTTGGAGCTTGGGAATTTGGATATGCTTGAATGGTATTATTCAAGAATTGAATTTTTATTTGGAATATTAGATAAAGCTTATACTATCTGTGATGATCCGGTAGTCAATAAATTTAGAGAAGATACATGGATAGAATATAATTCGAATAAGATACGTTCGAAAATGTTTATGGTTGAATATTATTTGCAAAATGGAGATTCCTTGGCTTCGACAGAATTGCT
>Ga0116142_10001759_pt1 | contig 25237 bp, 19 predicted proteins | sample AD_UKC033_MetaG_FD_89785 | JGI IMG/M metagenome (GOLD analysis project Ga0116142, IMG submission 89785) | Active sludge microbial communities of municipal wastewater-treating anaerobic digesters from USA - AD_UKC033_MetaG | ecosystem: Engineered > Bioreactor > Anaerobic > Digestate | place: USA... | reverse complement strand
GTCGGCGCCGCCGAGAGCGGCCACGACATCGTCTTCCTGCACCAGATCGAACCCGGCCCCGCCAGCCGCAGCTACGGCGTGCAGGTGGCGCGCCTGGCCGGCATGCCGCAGACGCTGATCCGCCAGGCGCGCGCCACGCTCGAGGCGCTGGAGGCCAAGGCGCAGGAGGGTCAGGCGCAGGTCGACCTCTTCGCGCCGCCGCCGGCCGCAGCGCCCGTCGAACCCTCGCGCGTCGAGGTCGAACTGGCGTCCATCGACCCCGACACCCTCTCGCCGCGCGAGGCGCTGGAGGCACTCTATCGGTTGAAGGCGTTGCTCACCTGAGGACAGGCTGGGCACAGGGCAGGGCCGAATCCTCGTTGGCCTCGGACCGGACGCGCTGCGCGCACAATTGCGGTCCCGATGAAGCCGTGCCGATGAAGGCTGTGAATCCCGAGGAGCCCGCAAGGGCCTCGATCCCGATCTTGACGACCCTCACGACCCCCACCCTTGTCTTCGCCCACGCCAACGGCTTCCCGGCCGGCACCTACCGTGCGCTCTTCGAGCACTGGCAGGACGCCGGCTGGCGCGTGCTGGCGCCCGAGAAGTTCGGCCACGACCCGGCCTGGCCGGTGCAGAGCAACTGGCGGCCCTCGCGTGACGAGCTGATCGGCTTCATCGAGCGCGAGGCGCCCGGGCAGCCGGTGCAGCTCGTCGGACATTCGCTTGGCGGCTACCTGAGCCTGCTCGTGGCCTGCAAGCGGCCCGAACTGGTGCGCGGCGTCGTGATGCTCGACTCGCCTGTCCTCGACGGTTGGCGGGCGCACGGGGTGCGCGTGGTCAAGAGCACCGGCTTGATCGATCGGGTCACACCGGGACGCATCTCCCGGCGGCGGCGCCACCACTGGCCCAACCGCGATGCGGTCCACGCGCATTTCGCGCCGAAGCGCAGCTTCGCGGCCTGGGATCCGCAGGTGCTGACCGACTATCTGCAATCAGGCTTCGAGCCCGATCCCGCCGGCGGCCTGCGCCTGGCCTTCCAGCGCGAAATCGAGACGCGCTTCTACAACACACTGCCCCATCACATGGGCGCCTTGCTGCGACGCCACCCGCCAAGGGCGCCGATCTCGTTCATCGGCGGCACGCGCTCGGCCGAATTGCGTCAGGTCGGACTGACGGCCACCCGCCGTCTCGTGCAGGACCGCTTCGCGTGGATCGAGGGCACGCACCTCTTCCCGATGGAGCGGCCCGCTGAGACCGCCCGGACGGTGCTGTCGATGATTGAGGGCCGCTGATTCTGCGCGCGCCTCGGCGTGATCCCCGAGGCCCCGGGCTGCGTGTCAGCCCGCGCGGACGCGGGCGCGGAAGGTGCGCCGGAACTTCTCGACCTTGGGCGCGACGACCGCCGCACAGTACCCCTGGTTCGGGTTGTTCGTGAAATAGCGCTGGTGGTAGGCCTCGGCCGGCCAGTAGCTGGACAGCGGCATCAGCTCGGTCACGAGCCGCCCGCCGTGCGCCGCGTTCGCCTCGGCGCTGACCTCGCGCACGATGGCCTCGTGCACCGGATCGCTCCAGTAGATGCCCGAGCGGTACTGCGGCCCGATGTCGTTGCCCTGGCGATTGCGCGTCGTCGGGTCGTGGATCGCGTAGAAGATCTCGAGGACTTCGCGCAGCGAGATGCGCTCGTCGTCGAAGCGCACGCGCACCACCTCGGCGTGGCCCGTGTCGCCGCGGCAGACCTGCTCGTAGCTGGGCTGCGCGACGTGACCGTTGGCATAGCCCGACTCCACCTCGGTGACGCCGTCGCACTGTTCGTAGACGGCATGCAGGCACCAGAAGCAGCCGCCGGCCAGGGTGATCGTCTGCACGCTCATCGTTTTCCTCGTGTTTCTGGCGTCCTTCCCGGCAGCGTGACGCAGTGCCGGCGAGGCCGGGACGCTCAGCACCGACAATCCCCGGCATCGACGCATCGCGCTCACACACTCCGTGCCGATGTCGCGGTCGCAGCAACCGGCCGCCCGCGGCGCTGCCCGCACCGATGCGAAACCATATCCGATCCCGCGCATGAACGCCTGGCTGCAAGCGCTCGGCCTCGACGGCCTCAAGCCCATTGTCCTGGCGCTGCTCTTCCCCCCGATATCGCTGCTGTTGCTGATGCTGGCGGGCGCGTGGTGGCTGCGGCGCCGGCCGCGGCTTGGCTGGAGCCTGCTGCTCGGCAGCGCCCTGGTGCAGATCGCGCTCTGGACGCCGGCTGGTGCCGAGGCGCTTGCCACCCTGCTGCTGGATCCGCCGCCGGCGCTCTCGCGCCCTGCGCAGCTTCTGGAGAGACCGCCTGCGCGCGGCCGGCAGCTGATCCTCGTGCTCGGGGGCGGCCGCACCGAGGCGCCCGAATACGGTCAGGTGACGCTGAACGCGCTGTCGCTGCAACGACTGCGATACGGGATCCAGATCAGCCGGCAGACGGGCATCGCGCTGGCCTTCAGCGGCGGCAAGGCGCCTGGCCTGGACGGCCCGAGCGAGGGCGAGCTCGCGCGCAGCATCGCGCAACACGAGTTCCGCCACCCGCTGCGCTGGGCCGAAGACGCATCACGGAACACCCGGGAAAACGCGCTGCTGACGGTGCGCCTGCTGCGCGATGAGGACATCGGCCGGCTGATCCTCGTGACGCACGACCTGCACGTGCCCCGCGCGATGCGCAACTTCGAGCGTGCGCGCGATACCGCCGGCCTGTCGTTCGAGATCGTCGCCGCCCCGGTGAACGCGCGCGAACGCGGGGCCGACTGGGATTGGGGCGACTTCCTCCCGTCGCCGCTGGCGATCACGCGCAGCCGCTACGTGCTGCACGAATGGCTGGGCCTGCTCGCGGGCGCTTGATGCCGCGCGCGCCGGCGCCCGGCTCGCGCGCGATCGTCACCAGATGAGCGCCGCGACGAAGAGCCCGACCATCACCAGGCTCAACACGACCTTCGCGACGATCCCGAGCATGATCCCGATCCAGGTACCGAAGCCCACCTGCAGCGCGCGCCCGTGGTCCTGGCGCGCGAGGTACTCGCCGATCATGGCGCCGACGAAGGGCAGCACGAAGACGCCGACGAAGCCCATGAAGAGGCCGACAACCGTGCCGATCGTCGCGCCGGTCAAGGCCTGCGGGCTCGCGCCGGCGCGACGCGCGCCCAGCAGCGCCGCCAGGTAGTCCAGCAGCCAGGCAAGGGCCGCAAGGACCGCCGCCACCGCGACCGTCACCGGACCGGCCCGCGTGAAGTCGTCGATCCAGGCGCCGACGACGATGCCTGCAAGCACCAGCGCCGGCCCCGGCAGCGCCGGCAGCACGGTGCCGGCAAGCCCGAGCACGATCAGCAGCGCAGACAGTCCCCAGCCGGCCCACGCCATCCAGTCGATACCCATCCGCAACTCCTTCCCACATGGCCTCGAGCGGGCAAACGCTGCAGCATAGCCGGCGCATGCGGGCCATCTCACCGGGCGTCAGTGGCTTGTGACACAAGCATGTACGATGGCCGCCCTGAACCTCTCACCCACTTTCCATCAACGACTCGGACCGACTCCAACGATGAAGATCGCCTTTTTCGCTGCCCTCGGCCTGGCCATCGCCACCGCCCTCGCCCCGATCGACGCCGACGCGCGGCGCATGGGAGGCGGCAAATCCTTCGGCATGCAACGGAACATGCCGCAGCGCACCGCGCCCAACACGCCGCCGCCGCAACCGGCAACCCCGGCGCAGCAGGGCGCGGCAGGCCAGCAGGCGGCCCCGGCCAGGCAGCCGACTCAGGCCGGCGCACCGAACGCCGCCGCCGCGCAGGCGGCCGCGCCCAAGCGCAGCTGGATGGGGCCGCTCGCGGGCCTTGCCGCCGGACTGGGCCTGGCCGCGCTGATGAGCCACCTGGGCCTGGGCGAGGAATTCGCGAGCTTCATGATGCTCTTGCTGCTGGCCTTCGTCGCGCTGGCCGTGATCCGCATGGTGCTCGCGCGGCGGCAGCCAGCGCAAGCGGCCAGCGCCAGCTACCGCATGGCCGGTACCGGCGGCGCACAGGTGTCGTGGCCGAAGCAGAGCGACCCCGAACCGGTGGCCGCCGCAGCAGGCGCGTCGGCGCGGTTCGAGCCGGCGGCCCCGGTAGCTCCCGCTGCGGCGCCGGCTGCGCCCATCGCCCGGGCCTTCGTTCCGGCCGCCTTCGACAGCGAGGGCTTCGCGCGCACCGCGAAGATGATCTTCATCCGCCTGCAGGCCGCCAACGACGCCGGCGACCTCGACGACCTGCGCGCCTTCACGACACCGGAGGTATTCGCCGAGCTGAGCATGGACCTGCGCGAGCGCGGCGGCAAGCCGCAGCACACCGAGGTGCTCGACATCGATTCCGAAGTGCTCGACGTCGCCGAGGAGGACGGCCGCCAGATCGTCAGCGTCCGCATGCGCGGCCAGGTGCGCGAGGAGGCCGGCGCGGCGCCGGTGGCGGTCGACGAGGTCTGGCACCTGGCACGGCCCGCCGACGGCAGCCGCAACTGGGCCATTGCGGGCATCGAGCAGTGGCAGGGTGCGGCGACGCACTGAGGCACGCGGGGGGAATCGGCAAACCGGCGCAGGAGCGAGGACGCGATGCCGTTCCGGGCGCTGGAACTGCCTCCCGAACCCGGGTTCGGGCAGGTCTGGCTCGCGTCGATGCCCGGCCGCTTCGAGCCCTGGTCGGAATTCCTGCGGGAAGCGCGCGAGCGTCGGCTCGGGCAGGTGCTCTGCCTGAATCCGATGTTCGAGATCCAGCGCCTCTCGCCGCAGTACGCGCAGGCGATCGCCGCGGGGACGCTGCCGTTTCGCTGGACGCACATGCCGATGCAGGATTTCGGGCTGGCCGAAGCCCTGGCGGCCTACCGCGCGGCGATCGACGACGTCGCGACGAGCGTGCGCGCTGGCGGTGTCGTGCTCGTGCACTGCGCCGCGGGCATCGGACGCACCGGAACCACGGCCGCCTGCCTGCTCAAGCGCCTGGGCGCACCCACCGCGGTCGCGCTGCAGCGCGTGCGCGACGCCGGCTCGAACCCCGAGTCGGCGCTGCAGCAGGGCTTGATCGAGAAATTCTGAACGCGCACGGACGCATCTGCGCCCGTGCGCGCCCTGCTCCGTGCAGGGCGGCGGCGATCAGGTCTTGCCGCCGTCCTTGAGCTTGTGGATGCCGAGCATGCGCATCGTCGCCTTCTCGAAGAAAGGCTCGGACGTGCCCTTCTTGACCTTCTGGATGAAGTACTTCTCGAAGCCGACCTTGGCCAGGTGCACCCACTTGCCCGACGAGGCCCAGTTGACGTTGCGCGGCGGGATCTGAGGCTGCGCGACGAAGGCCACGCCGCTGTCGCCGAAGTCGGCCAGGCACACGGCGTTCCAGGTGCCGACTTCGTCGGGTTCCTTGCCGCGCAGGATGTTGCCCAGGTTGTGCGCGGTCGCGGTCACCATGCTCTCGATCATGAAGCCGGTCTTGGGCACGCCGCAGGGCACGGGCGTCGGGCCCATCGGCGGGATCGCGATGCAGACGCCGACGCCGAAGATGTTGCGGTACTTCGGATTGATCTGGTGCTTGTCGACGATCACGAAGCCGCGCGGATTGACCAGGCCCTCCAGCCCCATCAGCGGCTTGATGCCACGGAACGGCGGCAACATCATCGCAAAGCCGAAGGGCAACTCCTTTTCCGCCTTCACACTGCCGTCGTCGGCGATCTCCTGCACGAACATCTTGCCCGGCTCGACGCGCGACACGCGCGTCGAAGTCATCCACTTGATGTGCTTCTCGCGCATCTCGGACTCGAGCAGGCCCTTGGTGTCGCCGACACCGTCGAGTCCCAGGTGACCGACGTAGGGCTCGGAGGTCACGTAGGTGATCGGCACCTGGTCGCGGATCTTGCGGCGACGCAGCTCGGTCTCGAGGATGAAGGTGAATTCGTAGGCCGGCCCGAAGCAGGAGGCACCCTGGACGGCGCCGACGATCACCGGCCCCGGCTTCTTGCAGAACGCCTCGAACGCGGCCCAGGCCTTCTCGGCGTGGTCGACATGGCAGACCGACTGCGTGTAGCCGCCGTCCGGTCCGAAGCCCTCGATCTCGTCGAAGGCGAGCTCGGGCCCGGTGGCGATGATCAGGTAGTCGTAGGAAACCGAACTGCCGTCCTCGAGCTCGAGGCGGTTCTCTTCGGGAAGCAGCTTCTGCGCGGCGACCGGCTTGAACTCGATGCCCTTCTTCTTCATCGTTGCCGCCAGGTCGACCGTGATGTCGGCGCGCTTGCGCCAGCCGACCGCGACCCAGGGGTTGGACGGAACGAAGTGATAGACGGGATCCTTGGTCACCACGGTGATCCGGTCTTCCTTGCGGATCTGTTCGGCCATCTCGTAGGCCATGATCGAGCCGCCCAGCCCGGCCCCGAGGATCACGATGTGCGCCATGCTTGCCTCCTTGGTACAGGCTGACCGCGTCCGGTCGCTTCTGCACCGCCCCTGCGTTATATATCAGTATGCTCTGATATTGCGTCAGTAACCGAGAAAGGCACGCAGGAATGGCGCGGCGGCCGATATGCTCTACTTCGCGCGTTGCCGCGGCCGAGGACTGCCCCAAGGCATGACGACGGCTTGCGGCGCGGTGCGGCGCTCGGAGACGATCCCAGGCGTGTCGGCGTAGGCGTCGGCGAGCGGTCAAGGCTCTCCCGGAGTGCGCGATCAAGATCGGAGTTCAGCGATGTCCGTCCACAACTTCTTCGCCAGCACCGTCCGCTACAGCACGCTCGCGATCGCCGCCGTGGGCGTGCTGCTCTGCCTGCTCTGGGGCGTTCTCTCCGGATTCGGTTGGGTCTCGGCGCTGTTGCTGCTGCTGTTCGCGGCGCTGGTGGTGGTCGGGGTCTACGACCTGCAGCAGACGCGCCACGCGATCCTGCGCAACTACCCGATCCTCGGCCACCTGCGCTTTGCGCTCGAGTTCATCCGGCCGGAGATCCGCCAGTACTTCATCGAAGGCGACGTCGAGCAGGGCGAGCCCTTCACGCGCGCGCAGCGCAGCGTCGTCTACCAGCGCGCCAAGGGCGTGCCCGACGTGCGGCCCTTCGGCACCAAGCTGGACGTGAGCGCCAACGGCTACGAGTGGATCAACCATTCGCTGCAGACCACGCACATCGAATCGCACGACTTCCGCATCTGGATCGGCGGCCAGCCCGGCGTCGCTCGCGAAGGCAAGTCGCCGTGCACGCAGCCCTACAACGCCAGCGTCTTCAACATCTCGGCGATGAGTTTCGGGGCGCTGGGCGCGAACGCGATCATGGCGCTGAACCTGGGCGCGAAGATGGACGGGTTCGCCCACGACACCGGCGAAGGCGGCATCAGCCGCTATCACCGCCAGCATGGCGGCGACCTGATCTGGGAGATCGGCTCGGGCTACTTCGGCTGCCGCAACGACGACGGCAGCTTCAGCCCCGAACGCTTCGCGGCGCAGGCGGTCGACCCGCAGGTCAAGATGATCGAGATCAAGCTGAGCCAGGGCGCCAAGCCCGGGCACGGCGGCATGCTGCCGGGCGCCAAGGTCACACCCGAGATCGCCGCCGCGCGCGGCATCCCGGTCGGGCAGGATTGCGTCTCGCCGTCGGCGCACAGCGCGTTCTCGACCCCGGTCGAGCTGATGCACTTCATCGCGCGGCTGCGCGAGCTCTCGGGGGGCAAGCCGGTGGGCTTCAAGCTCTGCATCGGCCACATCTGGGAATGGTTCGGCATCGTCAAGGCGATGCTCGAGACCGACATCACGCCCGACTTCATCGTCGTCGACGGCGCCGAAGGCGGAACCGGAGCGGCGCCGATCGAGTTCGCGGACCACATGGGCGCGCCGGTGCAGGAGGGCCTGAACCTGGTCAGCAACACGCTGATCGGGGTGCGCCTGCGCCACCGCGTCAAGGTCGGCGCCGCGGGCAAGGTCATCAACTCCTTCGACCTCGCGCGCATGTTCGCGCTCGGCGCCGACTGGTGCAATTCGGGCCGCGGCTTCATGATGGCGCTGGGCTGCATCCAGGCGCAGGTCTGCCACACCGGGCGCTGCCCGACCGGCATCACGACGCAGGATCCGCTGCGCGAGCGCGCGCTCGTCGTCGCCGACAAGGCGCCGCGCGTGGCGCAGTATCACGCCAACACCCTGCACGCGCTGAAGGAACTGCTGCAGGCCGCGGGGCTCATGCACCCGGATCAGCTCTACACGCACCACATCGTGCGCCGCATCGACGCCACCCGCGTGCGCCTGCTCTCGGCGATGATGCCGACGATGCGCGTCGGCGCGATCCTCGACGACCTCGAGCACCAACACAACACCTATCGGCTCTACTGGCCGCTGTCCGACGCGCACAGCTTCCAGCCGCATGCGCCGACTGCGGAGGAACTCGCTGCAAGCCCCGGGATCCGGCCCACGGTCGCCGGCCGGCCCGCGTCGGCGGTGCAGATCGCCGAGGAACTCACGCGCAGGCGCGCGCCGGTGCCGCCGCCGGTGAGCCACCTCGTCCCCGAGCAGGCGATGGCCTTCCGCAGCGGATCGGGATCGCCCTCGGGGGTTCCCACCGAATGGACCGGCTCCGGCAGCGACCTGCTCGCCGCCGCGATGCAATTCGAGGAAGAGCACGAGCGCCAGAGCCCCAGCCGGAACCCGCCGGACCGGCCGTCCTGACGCGCGGCGGCGCGCACGACGAACCGTCGGCGGCCCTCGGGCGCTCCGCTTCACCGCTCGATCCATTTTTACAAATCAAGCGCTTGCTTTAATTCAGCAGGCGTGAGATGCTTGCGGCATGGATCAGGCCGCAAGCCCGCCCGTTGCGCGACCCGCCCGGCGCGGCCGCCCGCGCAAGAGCGAGCGGGAGCGCAGCGAGAACCCGAGGCACACGGAGCTGCTGCGCGAGGCCGCGCGCCTCTTCCGCGCGCAGGGCTTCGATGCGACGAGCATCCGCGACATCGCGGCGGCCGCCGGCATGCAGAGCGGCTCGCCCTTCTACTACTTCGAGAGCAAGAGCGCGTTGCTGTTCGCGGTGATGCGCGACGGCATGACGCAGGCCTTCGAGAGCCAGGCTCAGGCGCTCGCGGCGCTCGATCGCCGCGCGAGCGCGCGGCGAGGACTGCAGACGCTGATCCGCCACCACCTGGGCGTCGTCGTCGGCGCCGAGAGTCACTTCATCCCGGTCATGCTCTACGAGTGGCGCGCGCTCACGCCCCCGCAGCGCGCCGACATCCTCGTGCTCAAGGACGCCTACGAGGCCGCCTGGATGCCCACCCTCGAGCGCCTGCATCGCGCCGGCGAGCTGAAGGCGCGTCCGGCGGTCGCACGGCTCTTCGTCTTCGGTGCGCTGAACTGGGCCGCGCAGTGGTTCGACCCTGCCGGGCCACTCTCGCTCGACGAGCTGACCGAGCAGGCGCTGCGCCTGTTCATCCACCCCCGGCCGACCTCCCGATGATCGCTTTCGAATCCCGCTGGAACCCCGCCAGCGCCCAGGCGCAGGCTCGGCGCACGGTGATGCTGGAGCGCATCGCCGCCTGGCGCGCGCTGGAGCAGCGCGCCAAAGCCAAGTCCGGCGCCGCCGCGGCGCGCTTTGCCAAGCGCGGCCAGCTGCTGCCGCGCGAGCGCGTGGCGCTGCTGCTGGACCGCGGTGCGCCCTGGCTGCCGCTGGCCACGCTTGCCGGCTACCTGCGCGACGTGCCCGACCCCGCAAAGTCGGTGCCGGGCGGAGGCATGGTGGCCGGCATCGGCTTCGTCTCGGGCACGCGCTGCATGGTGGTCGCCAGCGATTCGGGCATCGACGCCGGCGCGGTCCAGCCCGGCGGCCTGGACAAGATCCTGCGCGTGCAGGAGATCGCGCTTGCCGAGCGCCTGCCCTTCCTGCACCTGGTGGAGAGCGCCGGCGCGGACCTGATGCGCTACCGCGTCGAGACCTTCGTCATCGGCGGCACGCTGTTTCGCAACCTCGCGCGCCTGTCGGCCGCCGGCATCCCGGTGATCACGGTGCTGCACGGCTCGGGCACCGCCGGCGGTGCCTACATGCCCGGGCTCTCCGACATCGTGATCATGGTCGAGGGCCGCTCGCGCGCCTTCCTCGCCGGCCCGCCGCTGCTCAAGGCCGCGACCGGCGAGGTGGCGACCGAGGAGGAGCTGGGCGGCGCGCTGATGCACAGCACGGTCTCGGGCCTGGGCGAATACCTGGCCCGCGGCGACCGCGAGGCGCTGGGCATCGCGCGGCGCGTCGTCGCCGGGCTCGAATGGGCGAAACGCCCGGCAGCGACACCCGCAGTGACACCCGATCGGGCACAGGCGGTCGATGGGGAAGCCGACGAGCCTCCGTTTGCGGCCGACGAGCTGCTGACGCTGATGCCGGCACACCATCGCGAGCCGGTGGACATGCGCGAGGTGGCGGTGCGGCTGGTCGACCGCGGCGAGCTGCTCGAGTTCAAGGCCGGCTACGGCAGCGCCACCGTGTGTGCGCAGGGACGCATCGGCGGACACGCCGTCGGCATCATCACCAACAACGGCCCGATCGACAACCCCGGCGCCAACAAGGCCACGCACTTCATCCAGTGGATGTGCCAGCTCGGCCATCCGATCGTCTACCTGCAGAACACCACCGGCTACATGGTCGGCAAGGACGTCGAGCAGGCCGGCATGATCAAGCACGGCAGCAAGATGATCCAGGCCGTCACCAACGCCACGGTGCCGCAGCTCACGATCCAGTGCGGCGCGAGCTTCGGTGCAGGCAACTACGGCATGTGCGGGCGCGGCTTCGCGCCGCGCTTCCTCTTCAGCTGGCCCGGTGCAACGACCGCGGTGATGGGCGGCGAGCAGGCCGCCGGCACGATGCGCATGGTCACCGAGGCGGCGCTGCGACGCAAGGGCGTCGAGCCCGACCCGGCAAAGATGCAGCAGCAGTTCGACGCCGTGGTGGCGATGTTCGAGCGCCAGCAGGACGCCTTCACGACCAGCGGCCTGCTGCTCGACGACGGCGTGATCGACCCGCGCGACACGCGTGCCGTGCTGCGTTTCTGTCTCGACACGATGGCCGAGGGCGCCGCGCGCGCGATGCGGCCGATGCAGTTCGGCGTCGCGCGCACGTAGGCAGCACACGACAGGAGCAACGCGATGCAGCTCACGCACGAGCACGAGCAGGTCAAGGACACGCTGAAGCGCTACATCGACGAGCACATCAACCCGCACGTCGACGCGTGGGAGGACGCGCAGGCCTTCCCCGCGCACGAGGTGTTCAAGGGCCTGGGCGAGCTCGGGCTGCTCGGGCTGACCAAGCCGGTCGAGTACGGCGGCATGGGGCTCGATTACTCGTACAGCATGGTGATGGCCGAGACCCTGGGCCTGATCCGCTGCGGCGGCGTGCCGATGGCCATCGGCGTGCAGACCGACATGTGCACGCCGGCTCTCGCTCGCTTCGGCAGCGATGCGCTCAAGCGCGAGTTCCTCGCCCCGGCGATTGCCGGCGACATGGTGGGCTGCATCGGCGTTTCCGAGCCGGGTGCGGGCAGCGACGTCTCGGCGATCCGAAGCCGCGCGCGCAAGGACGGCGATGACTACCTGATCAGCGGCCAGAAGATGTGGATCACCAACAGCCTGCAGGCCGACTGGATGTGCATGCTGGTCAACACCGGCGACGGCCCGCCGCACAAGAACAAGAGCCTGGTGATGGTGCCGATGCGCGAGGGCCGCAACGGCAAGCTGACCCAGGGCATCGAGGTCGCGCGCAAGATCCGCAAGATCGGCATGGACAGCAGCGACACCGGGCTCATCCACTTCGACGAGGTGCGCGTGCCGCAGCGCAACCGCATCGGCGAGGAAGGCCAGGGCTTCATCTACCAGATGCAGCAGTTCCAGGAGGAACGCCTGTGGGCGGCGGCCAACGCGCTCACCGCGCTGGACGAGTGCATCCGCGAGACCATCGAGTGGGCGCGCGAGCGCCGCATGTTCGGCAGCACGCTGCTGGACCAGCAGTGGGTGCAGTTCAAGCTGGTCGAGCTGCAGACCGAGGTCGAGGCGCTGCGCGCGCTCACCTGGGCCGCGGGCGAGCGCTACATCGCCGGCGACGACGTGCTGCAGTGGGCCAGCATGGCCAAGCTCAAGGCCGGGCGGTTGATGCGGCAGGTCGCCGACACCTGCCTGCAGTTCTGGGGCGGCATGGGCTACACGTGGGAGAACCGCGCCGGTCGCCTCTACCGCGACGGCCGCCTGGCCTCGATCGGCGGCGGCGCAGACGAAGTGATGATGGGCATCATCGCCAAGACCATGGGCATGGCCAGGCGACCCGGGCAAGCGGCATGAAGCGCATCCTGGTCGCCAATCGGGGCGAGATCGCGCGCCGTGTCATCGCGACGGCACGGCGCATGGGCATCGAGACCGTCGCGGTGCACTCCGACGCGGATGCAAACGCGCTGCACGTGCGCGAGGCGAGCGTCGCCTTCGCGCTCGGCGGCAACAGCTCGGCCGAGAACTATCTGCGCGTCGACAAGCTGCTCGAAGCCGCGCGTGCCACGGGAGCCGACGCAGTGCACCCGGGCTACGGTTTCCTGAGCGAAGACGCGGGCTTCGCGCAGGCGGTTCAGGATGCGGGGCTCATCTGGATCGGCCCGCCGCCCGCGGCGATCCGCGCGCTCGGCGACAAGGCTGCCGCCAAGGCGCTGGGGATTCAGCAAGGCGTGCCCTGCCTGCCCGGTTATGCCGGCGACGACCCGTCCGATGCACGCTTTGCCGCCGAGGCCGAGAAGATCGGCTATCCGCTGATGGTCAAGGCGGTGGCCGGCGGCGGCGGGCGCGGCATGCGGCTCGTCGCGGGGCCCGGCGAGCTCGCCGGCGCGCTGGCCAGTGCGCGCTCCGAAGCGCAGGCGAGCTTCGGCAAGGGCGATCTGCTGATCGAACGCGCCGTGATGCAGCCGCGTCACGTCGAGATCCAGGTGTTCGCCGACGCGCATGGCCAGGTGCTGCACCTGGGCGAGCGCGACTGCTCGGTGCAGCGGCGCCACCAGAAGATCATCGAGGAGGCGCCCAGCCCCGCGGTCTCACCCGAGCTGCGTGCCCGCATGGGGGCGTGCGCGGTGGCCCTGGCACGCGGCGCGGGCTACGTCGGCGCCGGCACGGTCGAGTTCCTGCTCGAGGGTCAGGCGTTCTTCCTGATGGAGATGAACACCCGCCTGCAGGTCGAGCATCCCGTCACCGAAGCCCTCACCGGGCTCGATCTCGTCGAATGGCAGATCCGCGTCGCGCGCGGCGAGCCGCTGCCGCTCACCCAGCAGCAGGTGCAGCTTGAGGGCCACGCGATCGAAGTGCGCCTGTGCGCCGAGGACGAGAACCACGTGCCGCACACCGGGCGCATCCTGCACTTCGCCGCGCCGGATGCCGCGGCCTTCGCCCGCGGCGCCTTGCGCTTCGACCACGCGATCGACGCCGGCGCCGAGGTCACGCCCTGGTACGACGCGATGCTCGGCAAGCTGATCGTCCATGCGCCCAGCCGCGACGAGGCGATCGACGCGCTGCTTGCGGCGCTCGCGCAGACCGAGCTGCTCGGGCTGCCGAGCAACCGCGGCTTCCTGATGGAATGCCTGGACGACCCGCGCTTTCGGCGCGGCGAGGCGCTGATTTCCTTCCTCTCCGAGCATGGCGACACGCTGCGCAAGCGGCTGCGCGAGAAGGAGCAGCGCGCGCACGCGGCCTGCGCGGTCGCGGTCGCCTTCCCGCGGGGAGGCAGCGCGCTGCCGTGCCGTTTCGCGCTGCCGCTGCGCCTTGCGCATCGCGATCGGGTGCTGGCGCTCTCGGTGCGGCCCGATGCGGGCGGCGTGCAGGTCAGCGTTCAGGGCGACGATGCGCCCGCACGCACGCTTGCGCTGCAGGCCCTGGCCGACGGCGGCGTGCGCTGCAGCGAAGGCGGGCGCAGCCAGCTCGTGCGCGCGCTGCGCGTGCCGGCAGCACAGGATGCCGAGCGCTGGCACGCACAGGCCGGCGGCGTGGACTGGTGGTTCGACGACGTCTCGTTCGAACCCGTCACCGCCGGCGGCGGAGCAGGCGCCGCAACCGAGCTCAAGGCGCCGTTCAACGGCCGCGTGGTGCGCGTTGCGGTGCAGGCGGGGCAGCTGCTTGCCGCCGGGCAGACCGCGGTCGTGATCGAGTCGATGAAGCTCGAGCACAGCCTCGCGCCGCGCGCGGCGGCGACCGTGGCCGAGGTGCTGGTCGGCGAGGGCCAGCAGGTCGCGCCCGGACAGGTGCTGCTGCGCTTCGCGCCCGAGCATCCACCGGCGTCCGCTGCACGCGCACAGGACGCACAGGAGGAAGCCGCCGATGCCTGAACTCGATCGCGACGAACTGCGCGCGGCACGCAGCGCGCTCGTGGACACGGTGACGCGCTTTGCGCGCGCCGAGATCGCACCACATGTCACCGCGTGGGACGCGGCCGGCGAATTTCCGCGCGCGCTCTATCGCCGCGCGGCCGAGCTTGGCCTGCTGGGCCTGGGCTACCCCGAGGCCTACGGAGGCACCCCGGCACCGCACGTGCTGCGTCTGGCCATGTGGCGCGCGCTGTGCCGGCACGGCGCCTCGGGCGGCGTGCAGGCCAGCCTCTTCTCGCACAGCATCGGGCTGCCGCCGGTGCTGCACCTCGCGCGCGAGGACGTGCGCCGCGAGGTGGTGCCCGCGGTGCTTGCCGGCGAGCGGATCTCGGCGCTCGCGATCACCGAACCCGGCGGCGGTTCGGACGTCGCGGCGCTGCGAACCACCGCGCGCCGCGAGGGCGACGAGTACGTCGTCGACGGCGAGAAGATCTTCATCACCTCGGGCATGCGCGCCGACTGGATCACGCTCGCGGTACGGACCGGCGAGAGCAGGGGCGCCTCGGGCATCAGCCTGCTGCTGGTGCCGGGCGACAGCCAGGGGCTCTCGCGCACGCGCCTGGACAAGATGGGCTGGCTCTGCTCCGACACTGCGCAGCTGCGCTTCGAGGGCGTGCGCGTGCCGGCGCGCTACCTGCTGGGCGAGGAAGGCCAGGGCTTCAAGGCGATCATGGCCAACTTCAACGGCGAGCGCCTGGGCCTGGCCGCGGGCGCGATCGGCTACGCCGAAGCCTGCTTCGACGAGGCGCTGGCCTGGGCGCAGCAGCGCAGGACCTTCGGTCAGCCGCTGGTTGAGCACCAGGTCATCCGGCACAAGCTGGTCGACATGCGCCAGCGCATCTGCGCCAGCGCCGCCTGGCTCGCGGACCTGGCCGCGCGCGCCGACGAGGGCGAGGCCTCGCCCGACTGGGTCGCCGAGGTCTGCACGCTCAAGAACCAGGCCACGCAGACCCTGCAGTTCTGCGCCGACGCCGGCGTGCAGATCCTCGGCGGCATGGGCTACATGCGCGGCACGGTGTGCGAGCGCATCTACCGCGAGGTGAAGGTGGTCACGATCGGCGGCGGCACCGAGGAAATCATGAAGGAACTGGCCGCGCGCCAGTGGGGCATCCTGTAGCGCACCCGATGCACCGATGACCCGATGCCCCCAATGACTTAGTCGCGCCCCGCGCGAGTTGAGACGAGGCCACACGAGACGAGACAAGGAGACGAGACCATGATCGAGATGCCCGACACCGACGCGCTGCGCCGCATCCGCCGCGTCGCCCTCGGCGACTTCGTGCACCGCAGCGCGCTCAGGTTCACCAAGCGCATCGCGGTGGTCGACGGCGACACGCGCCTGTCCTACCGCGAGTTCGACGCGCGCAGCTCGCGCTTCGCGCACCACCTGATCGGCGCGGTCGGCAGCGGCAGGCAGATCGGGATGCTGTGCGCCAACTCGGCCGACATGGCGGTGGCCTACAACGGCATCCACAAGTCGGGCAACGTCTGGGTGCCAGTCAACATCCGGCTCGACGTCGCGTCGATCGACTACATCCTGCGCCACGCCGAGGTCTCGGCGGTCGTCGTCGACGAGGCCTTCCACGCCGCGCCGGGCATCGCCGGGATGCTGGCCGGGCTCGGCGTGCCGCTGATCGTGACGATGACAGGCCAGGCAGGCAGCGCGATCGCCGGCGCGACGACGCTGGCGCAGGCCGAAGAGGGCCAGAGCGCCGAACTGCCAGACATCGGGATCGACGGCAACGCGGCTGCGCTGATCATGTACACGAGTGGCACCACCGGCCATCCCAAGGGCGCGGTGCATTCGCACGCCTCGGTGGCGGCCGCGGTGATGGGCAACATGGCGGGCTTCGAGATCACCGAGCGGGACGTGTTCTCGGGCGTGCTGCCGCTCTTTCATTGCGCCCAGCACGCCCTCGTGGCCACCGTGCATGCGGCCGGTGCCTGCGCGGTGCTGTTGCGCGGCTTCGTGCCCGACGAGGTGCGCGCGTCGATCCGCAAGGAGAAGTACACCGCCTTCACCGGCTTGCCGATGATGTACGGCGCGCTGCTGGCCGATCCGGCCTTCCGCTGCGACGATCACATGCGCCTGTGCATCTACGCGATGGCGCCGATCCCCAAGCCCCTGATCCCGCAGATCGCCGAGCGCATGTCGAGCAACGTGCAACTGGCCACCGGCCAGACCGAGATGTATCCCGGCACGATGACCTTCCGCCCGCTGGAGCACCCGGGGCTGGACGCCAACTACTGGGGCGTCTCGCTGCCGCACAACGAGACCGCGGTGATGGACGACGAGGGCAACTTGCTGGGCGAGGGCCAGCCCGGCGAGATCGTGCACCGCGGCGCCAACGCGATGCTCGGCTACTTCAAGGATCCCGCGGCCACCGCCGCCGCGCAGAAGCACGGCTGGCACCACACCGGCGACCTCGGCATGTGGGGGCCGGGCGGACAGATGATGTTCCTCGACCGCAAGAAGGACATGATCAAGACCGGCGGCGAGAACGTCGCCAGCGTCAAGGTCGAGGCGGTGCTGCTCTCGCACCCGGGCGTCGCGATGGCGGGCGTGATCGGCATGCCGCACCCGCACTGGACCGAGGCGGTGTGCGCCTTCGTCGTCAAGAAGCCCGGCGCCGAGCTCGACGAGGCCAGCGTGCTCGCGCACTGCCGCGCGCACCTGGGCGACTTCGAGGTGCCCAAGCTCGTGCAGTTCGTCGACCAGCTGCCCGCGACCTCGACCGGCAAGGTGCAGAAGCACCGGCTGCGCCAGCAGTTCGCCGATCTCGCCCGCCAGGTCTTCGGCGCGTGAGGCTCGCGTGATCCACCTCTACCACTGCATCAACGCACGCTCCTTTCGCCCGCTGTGGACGCTCGAGGAGATGCGGCTGCCCTACGAGCTCACGCTGCTGCCGTTCCCGCCGCGGGCGGCCGCGCCCGAGTACAAGCAGCTCAACGCGCTCGGCACCGTCCCGCTGCTGCTCGACGGCGCGACGCGGATGACCGAGTCGGCGGCGATCTGCCACTACCTGGCCACGCGCCACGGGCCGAGCCCGCTCGCGGTCGGCGTGGACGAGGCGGACTACGGCGCGTTCCTCAACTGGACGCACTTCGGCGAGGCCACGCTCACCTTCCCGCAGACGCTGGTGCTGCGTTACTCGCGCTTCGAACCCAGGGAGCGACGCCAGCCGCAGGTGGCGCAGGACTATGCGCAGTGGTTCCTCGCGCGGCTGCGCGCGGTCGAAGCCGCCCTCGCCGATGGGCGCGAGTTCCTGTGCGCAGGGCGCTTCACCGTCGCCGACGTCTCGGCGGGCTACGCGCTGATGCTCGGCACCCTGCTGCAGCTCGACGCGCAGTACGGCCCTGCGGTGGCCGCGTACTGGCAGCGCCTGAGCGCACGCGAAGGCCTCGCGCGCGCGCAGCAGGCGCAGAAGGACGCGATCCGGCGCCAGGGCCTGGCGATCGACGAGGTGCTGGGCATGCCGCTGCCTGGCGGCAGGCCCGCGTGAGGACCGAGCAAGCGGAAGCGACGATGAGCAAGGAAACCGAAACGAGCGAACTGCTGCAGCGCGAAGAGAACGGCGTGCTGTGGCTGACCATCAACCGCCCCGAGCGACGCAACGCGATGAACGCCGCGGTGATCGCGGGCTTGACCGAGGCGCTCGCGCGCGCCCAGGACCGGCGCGAGCTGCGCGCGATCGTGCTCACCGGCGCCGGCGACAAGGCCTTCTGCGCCGGCGCCGACCTGCAGACCGGCCAGTCGTTCAAGTTCGATTACTCCGAGCCGACGCTGTCGATCGCCAACCTGTTCCGCCTCTCGCGCCAGCTCACCGTGCCGCTGGTGGCGCGAGTCAACGGCGCCTGCATGGCCGGCGGCATGGGGCTGATGGCGATGTGCGACCTGGTGGTCGCGGCGCCGCACGCGATCTTCGGCCTGCCGGAGGTCAAGGTCGGCCTCTTCCCGGCGCAGGTGCTGTCGGTGCTCAGCGGCCTGATCGGCCCGCGTGCACTCACCGAGCTGTGCATCACCGGCGAGCCGATCGGCGCGCAGGAAGCGCTGCGGCTGGGCCTCGTCAACCGCGTCGCCGAGGATCTGGACACCGGCACGCAGGCGCTGCTCGAGCGCTTCCTCGACAAGTCGCCGGCCGCGATCCGGCGCGGGCTGTACCTGATGAAGCGCATCGGCGCGATGTCCTTCGAGGAGTCGATGGCCTTCACCGAAAGCCAGATCGGCCTCTTCGCGCTGACCGAGGACGCGGCCGAGGGACAAACGGCATTCCGCGAGAAGCGCAAGCCGAACTGGAGCGGGCGGTGAGCGCGCCCGCGGCGGCGAAGACGGTCCGCATCGGCGGCGCGAGCGGCTTCTGGGGCGACTCCAGTGTCGCCGCACCGCAACTCGTGGCCAGTGGCCAGGTCGACTACCTCGCCTTCGACTACCTCGCCGAGCTGACGATGTCGATCCTCGCCGCGGCGCGGATGAAGAAACCCGAACTCGGCTACGCGACCGATTTCGTGACGGTCGCGATGAGGTCGGTGCTCGAGGAAGTGGTGGCGCGGGGCATCCGCGTCGTCAGCAACGCGGGCGGCGTCAACCCCGAGGGCTGCGCCGACGCGCTGCGCGCGCTGGCGCACGAGCTGGGTGTCGAGGTGAAGATCGCCACCGTCAGCGGCGACGATGTGCTGCCGCTGATCCCCGAGCTGCGCGGCCAGCAGCCGCCCGTCGCCGAGCTGCAGAGCGGCGCGCCGCTGCCGAGCAAGGTGATCACGGCGAACGCCTACCTCGGTGCGCTGCCGATCAAGGCGGCGCTGGATGCCGGCGCGCAGATCGTCATCACCGGCCGCTGTGTCGATTCGGCGGTGACACTGGGCATCCTGATGCACGAGTTCGGCTGGTCGCCGGACGACCACGACCGGCTGGCCGGTGGCAGCCTCGCGGGCCACATCATCGAGTGCGGCTGCCAGGCCACCGGCGGCCTGCACACCGACTGGCAGGACGTTCCCGACTGGGCGCACATCGGCTACCCGATCGTCGAGTGCGAAGCCGACGGCAGCTTCAGCGTCACCAAGCCGGCGGGCACCGGCGGTCTGATCGCGCCGCAGTGCGTGGCCGAGCAGCTCCTCTACGAGATCCACGACCCGGCGCGCTACCTGTTGCCCGACGTGGCGTGCGACTTCACGCAGGTCACGATCACGCAGGACGGACCCGGGCGCGTGCGCGTGCAGGGCGCGCGCGGCCTTGCGCCGAGCGACCGCTACAAGGTCAGCGCAACCTATCTCGACGGCTACAAGACCTCGGCGCAGCTGACGATCGTCGGCTTCGACGCGGTGGCCAAGGCGCAGCGCAGCGGCGAGGCGATCCTCGAGCGCGTCGGCGAGCTGCTCGCGCAGCAGGGCCTGCCGCCCTTCAGTGCAACGCGCATCGAGGTGCTGGGCTCGGAGACGCCCTATGGCCCGCACGCGCAGCCGGCAGCGGCGCAGCTGCGCGAGGCCGTGCTGCGCCTTGGCGCCCACCACCGCGAGAAGGCCGCGCTGGAGCTGCTGGCGCGCGAGGTCGCGCCGGCCGGAACCTCCTGGGCACCCGGCACCACCGGCGCCGGCGGTCGCGCGACCGTCTCGCCGCTGATCCGCCAGTACGCCTTCCTGCTCGACAAGGCACGCGTGACGCCGGTGGTGACGCTGGACGGCGAACCGGTGCCGCTGCCGCCTCCCCCCGCGACCTCGGTTTCGCAGGCTTCGCGCCAGGCGCGGGCAGAACCCGGGCCGTCAGCGGCGAAAGGCACGGGGCCGGCAGGCTCTGCTGCGGTGAGCGGGCCGATGGTCGAGGTTCCGCTGATCCGGCTGGCCTGGGCGCGGTCGGGCGACAAGGGCGATACGTCGAACATCGGCGTCGTCGCGCGCCGCCCCGAGTGGCTGCCATGGCTTGGCGAGCAGCTCACCGAGGCGCGCGTGAAGGACTGGCTCGCGCACCTGGTGCAGGGCAAGGTCACGCGCTACGAGGTCGCCGGCATCCACGCCTTCAACTTCGTCTGCGAACAGGCCCTGGCCGGCGGCGGCATGGCCTCGCTGCGCAACGACGCGCTCGGCAAGGGCATGGCGCAAGTCCTGCTGGCGATGCCGGTGCGCGTTCCCGAGGATTGGATGTAACACCCCACCCTCCCATGCGCAGCGGCACAGCACCGGGTCAGGGTGCCCTGGCGCTGCCGCTCATGAGCGCGGGTCAAACGTTTTCACGCCGAACGCCTTGAAGGCCGCGACATCCATCGGCAGCACCTTCGCCGCTGTGGCCAGCGACGCGAGTCGAGCCCCGGTCTGTGCAGCCTTCCCAGGGTCCGTTTTTCGGATCTTCGCAACGCAGGTCCGGACCTCGCCGATCATCACCGCGCTCCGGGCGCGATCCACGGTCGCGCACCAGCAGATCTGCCCGCGCCTCGTCCGCGAGCAGCAACTCCTTCAGCGAAGGGCGCGCCGCGGGGCCTCGGTCGGCACGCATCCGCCTCTACCCCAGCGCCCGCCTGGCGTTGCGGAACATCCGCAGCCACGGGCTGTCGGCGCTGGTGTCGCCGCTGCTCCAGCTCATCTGGACGTTGCGCAGCACGCGCTCGGGGTGCGGCATCAGCGCGGTGATCCGGCCATCAGCCGTCGTCACGCCGGTCAGGCCGCCGGGGCTGCCGTTCGGGTTGAAGGGATAGGCCTCGGTCGGCTGGCCATGGTGGTCGACGAAACGCAGCGCGCGCTGCACCTTCGCGGCGTCGCCGCGCTGCGAGAAGTCGGCCAGGCCCTCGCCGTGCGAGACGACGATGGGGATGCGGCTGCCGGCCATGCCGGTGAAGAAGAGGCTCGGGCTGTCCAGCACCTCGACCAGCGAGAGCCGGCCCTCGAACTGCTGGCTGCGGTTGCGCGTGAAGCGCGGCCAGTGCTGCGTGCCCGGGATCAGCGGCGAGAGCGCGGCCAGCATCTGGCAGCCGTTGCACACGCCCAGGGTCAGCGTCTGGTCGCGGTTGAAGAAGGCCGCGAAGGCTTCGGCAAGCTGCGGGTTGAAGAGGATCGAGCGCGCCCAGCCTTCGCCCGCGCCCAGCGTGTCGCCATAGCTGAAGCCGCCGCAGGCAACAACGGCCTGGAAGGCATCGAGCCGCGCGCGCCCGGCCTGCAGGTCGGTCATGTGGACATCAAAGGCGTCGAAGCCCGCCCGCGCGAGCGCCCAGCTCATCTCGACCGCCGAGTTCACGCCCTGCTCGCGCAGGATCGCGACCGCCGGGCGCGCGCCCTTGGCGATCATCGGCGCGGCGATGTCCTCGGCCGGGTCGAAGCTCAGGTGCAGCTGAAGCCCAGGGTCGTCGGTCGCGGCGACCGCGGCGTGCTCGGCGTCGGCGAGTTCCGGGTGATCGCGCTCGCGCGCGATGCGCCAGCTCACCTCGTCCCAGGCCTGCAGCAGCGTCGACAGCGGCGCGCTCGCCTGGCATTTGGCGTCGCGCCAGACCTCGATCACGCCGCGGTCGTTGGTCTTGCCGATGACGTGGGCGTCGCGCGAAAGACCGTGGCGGCGCAGCAGCGCGAAGACCTCGTCGCGGCGCGCGCTCTCGACCTGGATCACGGCGCCCAGTTCCTCGTTGAAGAGCGCCTCCAGCGTGTGCTGCTGGCGGCGCTGCCCGACCTGCGTCGCCCAGTTCTTCGAGTCGCCATGATCGGCGCGGCTGTCGCTGATGCCGTCGCCATCGGTGACGAGGATGTCGACGTTCAGGCTCACGCCGCGGCGCCCGGCAAAGGCCATCTCGCAGACGGTCGCCCAGAGGCCGCCGTCGCTGCGGTCGTGATAGGCGAGGATGCGCCCCTGCCCGCGCAGCTCGTTGATCGCGGCGACGAGCGCAAGGAGCCGCGCCGGGTCGTCGAGGTCGGGCACCTGGTCGCCGAACTGGCCCAGCACCTGCGCGAGCATCGAGCCGCCCATGCGCCGCCTGCCGGCGCCGAGGTCGATGAGGATCAGCGTCGTGTCGCCCGGCTGCAGCTGCGGCGTCAGCGTGCCGCGCACGTCATCGAGTGTCGCAAAGGCGCTGACGATCAGCGACACCGGCGCGGTGACCTGGCGCGGTAGCCCGTCCTCGCTCCAGCGCGTGCGCATCGAGAGCGAATCCTTGCCCACCGGAACGCCGATGCCCAGCGCCGGGCAGAGTTCCATCGCCACCGCCTGCACCGTGTCGTAGAGCGCGGCGTCCTCGCCGGGCTCGCCGCAGGCGGCCATCCAGTTGCACGAGAGCTTGACGCGCGCAAGCTCGATCGGCGCGGCGAGCAGGTTCGTGATCGCCTCGCCCACCGCCATCCGGCCCGAAGCCGGCGCGTCGAGTGCGGCCAGCGGCGTGCGCTCGCCCATGCACATCGCCTCGCCGGCGAAGCCCTCGAAGTCGGCCAGCGTCACCGCGACGTCGGCCACCGGCACCTGCCAGGGGCCGACCATCGGATCGCGGTGCGAGAGGCCGCCGACGCTGCGGTCGCCGATGGTCACGAGGAAGCGCTTGCTGGCGACCGTCGGATGGCGCAGCACGGAGAGCATCACCTCCTCGAGCGCCACGTCGGTGAGATCGAGCGGCGACTCGCGGCGCTGAACGCGCTGCACCTCGCGGTGCATGCGCGGCGGCTTGCCGAGCAGCACCTCCATCGGCATGTCGATCACTCGCACACGGCTGCCGTCCTCGCGCTCGGGGCCATCCTCGACGACGAGCTGCGTCGCCTCGGTGGCCACGCCGACGACCGCGAACGGGCAGCGCTCGCGCGCGCACATCTGCTCGAAGAGCGGCAGCAGGTTCGGGTCGAGGGCCAGCACGTAGCGCTCCTGGCTCTCGTTGCACCAGACCTCCTTCGGCGCAAGCCCCGTTTCCTCGAGCGGCACGCGCTGCAGGTCGAAGATCGCACCCTTGCCGGCACCGTCGACCAGCTCCGGGAAGGCGTTGGACAGCCCCCCGGCGCCGACGTCGTGGATCGCGAGGATCGGGTTGTTCTCGCCCAGGCTCCAGCAGTGCTTGATGACCTCCTGCGCGCGGCGCTGGATCTCCGGGTTGCCGCGCTGCACGCTGTCGAAGTCCAGCGCCGCGGTGTTGCTGCCCGCGGCCATCGAGCTCGCGGCACCGCCCCCCATGCCGATGCGCATGCCCGGGCCGCCGAGCTGCACCAGCAGCGTGCCCTCGCCGAAGGGCAGCTTCTTCGTCTGCGAAGCGCTGATGCTGCCCAGGCCCCCGGCGATCATGATCGGCTTGTGATAGCCGCGCATCACGCCGGCCACCGGCTGCTCGAAAACGCGGAAGTAGCCGCCGAGGTTGGGCCGTCCGAACTCGTTGTTGAAGGCCGCACCGCCCAGCGGCCCCTCGGTCATGATCTGCAGGGCGCTGGCGATGTGCGCGGGCCGGCCGATGGCCGCACGCTCCCAGGGCTCGTCGCTGCCCGGCAGGTGCAGGTGGCCGACCGAGAAGCCGGTGAGGCCGGCCTTGGGCTGCGCGCCGCGGCCGGTCGCGCCCTCGTCGCGGATCTCGCCGCCCGCTCCCGTGCTGGCGCCCGGGAAGGGGCTGATCGCGGTCGGGTGGTTGTGCGTCTCGACCTTCATCAGCACGTGCACGAGCTCCTCGCGCGCGGCATACGCGGGCGCGTTCGTGAAGCCCTGCGGCAGCCAGCGGCGGATCGTCTGCCCTTCCATCACCGCGGCGTTGTCGTGGTAGGCGACGACGGTGTGCTGTCCGCTCACACGCTCGGTGTGGCGGATCATCTCGAACATCGAGCGCTCCTGCGCCTGCCCGTCGATGGTGAAGCGGGCGTTGAAGATCTTGTGCCGGCAGTGCTCGCTGTTGGCCTGCGCGAACATCATCAGCTCGACGTCGCTCGGGTTGCGGCCGAGCCGGCCGAAGGCGTCCACCAGATAGTCGATCTCGTCGTCGGCCAGCGCCAGGCCCCAGTCGGCGTTGGCCTGCACGAGCGCCTCGCGGCCGCGGCCGAGCACGTCGACGCGTTCGAGCGCTGCCGCCGGCTGCGGCGTGAAGAGCGCGCGCGCAGCCGCGCGCTCGAAGGCCACGCTCTCGGTCATGCGGTCGTGCAGCAGTGCAGCCAGCGCCTGCCGCTCCTCGTCCGTCAGCGGCCTGGCCGCGCCGAGCAGCCGCTTCTCGAGCGTGAGCCGGTATTCGGTGACGCGCTCGACGCGCCGCACCGGCAGCCCGCAGTTGCGCGCGATGTCGGTCGCCTTGCTCGCCCAGGGCGAGACCGTGCCCAGGCGCGGCATCACGAGCACGCACTCGCCGGTCGACGGCCCCGCGTAGCGCGGTCCGTAATCGAGCAGCGCGGCGAGCTTGTCGACCTCGGCTGCGGCCGGCGCCGCATCGAAGCCCGCCCAGTGCACGTGCCGCGCGGCCACCGCCGCCACGCGCGGGCAGGCAGCCTGCAGGCGCGCCAGCAGCGCCTGCGCGCGGAACGCGGGAAGCGCATCGCCCCCCTCGAAGTGCAGCAGATGAAGACTCGTCGGGGGCATACCAACCCGCCCGCAAGGGCAAACGTGGAGGGAAACGGAGATTCTAGGTGGGCGATGGAATAATCCCGCGATGGCCATTCCGATCAAGAACGCCGCGGAAATCGAAGCGATGCGCGTGGCCGGGCGCCTGGCGTCCGAGGTGCTGGACATGCTCACGCCGCACATCCGCGCGGGCGTCACGACGCGCGAGATCGACCGCCTCGCGCACGACTACATGGTCAACGTGCAGGGCGGCGTGCCGGCCACGCTCGGCTACCAGCCGCCGGGCTATCCGGCCTACCCGGCGTCGCTGTGCACCTCGCTCAACGACGTCGTCTGCCACGGCATCACCGACGACCGGCCGCTGCAGAACGGCGACATCCTCAACGTCGACGTCACGATCATCAAGGACGGCT
>Ga0116142_10001752_pt1 | contig 25294 bp, 18 predicted proteins | sample AD_UKC033_MetaG_FD_89785 | JGI IMG/M metagenome (GOLD analysis project Ga0116142, IMG submission 89785) | Active sludge microbial communities of municipal wastewater-treating anaerobic digesters from USA - AD_UKC033_MetaG | ecosystem: Engineered > Bioreactor > Anaerobic > Digestate | place: USA... | reverse complement strand
TTGATGGAAACCAGCGAGGAGTGGCAAATCGGAAAACGTTATTGTGCTGGCAAGTCATTAGGTTGTTAAAGAACCATGGGTATTTTTGACTTGAATTTACAGAAAAAAGGTTGCGTAATCAATGCCTTTTCCAAGATTTAGAATGCATCGCATCATGGTTGAAACAGACCAACTCAAATTACGATTATGTCATTATTAGAAAGTTCAGTGCTTCTTTAGTGAATCAGGACGGATTTGAAACAGATTTATTGAAGCAAATCATCAAGAATTATCCACCACACCTGATGGCATTTACAAATGATGAAATTAGCATTTACAGGAATTCGGGTTTACCTTAGTCTATTGGTTATATCTTCAAAGGAATAAATATCTTTGTAATCTGACCAATAGGATCGATTCTCAAGCATTGGAAGCCCTGTACCAAAGTACTTATTTAAAATAACCCGAAATGTATTTACCGGGGTAATATCTTCTGAAATCATACTGTATTCCTTATCGGCAAAGTAGTATGAGTTTAATATACTAAATTTCTGATCAATATCCGAATTGATCAGATCCTCTTGGAGGAAATCTGCGCCAGGCCCATGATCGCCTTGAATGATGATTACGGAATTGGGCGAATTTCTCAAAATTTCATGAATTATTGAACCGATCTTCTTGTCGAGAAATGCCACTTGATTACAGTAACCAGTAACATAATTTTGTCTTGAATCAAGCAAAATGAAAGCGCTGTTGTCTCGTAAATCGTATTTTTTTGGGGGGTATTCAATCGTGCCATCGGACAAAAAAAACAAATGGAGGATGGGGTATCATTAGATGAGCATAAACAAAAAATTGTTCTTGTTTTTTACTTAGGGTACTTAAGGTATTCAGGATTTCAGTAATTCCACGAACATGCCATTGATATTGATTTGTCCAGAAAAACAAAGACAAAAAAGAATTGTTAATAATTGTTTCGACAAAAGGGCTGGGATGCCCTGAAAAGGCTATATAGTAATCACTTCCAACAATATTTGTTTGGTCAATAGGCGACCAGAAGGTTACTGTTTTATACCCTATACTTCTAAGGTACTGGAACATAAGATTATTATTTACCAGCAATAATGGTGTTCTTGTATCATTTTTTAGAATTTCCAATGAAGGCGCTAATTCTTGAATGTAAGAAAAATTCAATGATGAAGAAATCGAGAAACGGGTCTGGTTGTAGTTGGTTTTTGCCTGATCTAATACATAAAAACCATAATCAATCAATTGATCTGATAGAGGGTAATTCCTAACTCCGCAAAGTGAATCTATGGTGTCTTTTCCACCGTATCCATCCAAAATTATGTAGTAAATATCTTCTTGAAATTCACCTATTTTTGGTAAACCACGAACAAACTCATTTGAATAAGAAGCCCATAATTGTTGCGTTCGGTTTCCATTTGAAGCAATATGTGTGGAATTTTTTGACAATTTCTCAAGAATCTGAAATCCCAGATAAGAGATTAAGATGACTGACACAAAATCCAAAAATAGGGAGATGGTTTTTTGATAACTGTTTAGTCTTTTTAGAAGAAAACCGATTACTAAAACAATCAGAATACACATAAAAAATATTGTGTATTGGCCATCTATCGTTGTCAGGAACACTCGGTAATTGGTAAATATGCTCCTTTGATCGATTAGTTTCTCGTAAATTCCATCAAAAGATAGCATAAAAATCAAGCAGCAACTTGTGAGGATTGCTGAAATGTATATGTTTTTAGTAACTACTTGAATTAATACCCAGAGCATAGCGCTCAATACAAAACAAGCAGAACCAACCAGGATCACCTCCCATCCATTACTCTGGACGTGTAATCCTTCATAATAATAAAGAACTATGTAGATTGGGATGATAAAGGGGTGAATCGCGATTTTCTTCACACACTATATGATACAAGCAAATGAATACATCTGGTAGAAACTCAGCAATTAATAATCAGATATTCCTTAATAAATCTTTCCCCTTTTTTCCGTATAATAAAAATGTTCTTGCATCAATATTCGAAACGCTTCAAAACAGGGTCAGCCCGTGGAGTAGTCATGATGAAACAGCCATCCTTCTTCGACCTCGCCGCTGAAGTAGGTCCTACATAACACATTGGAGGAGTCGAAGCTACAAAAAAACTGGTCGAGTTATGCCGCATAAGCGAGGACAAATTCATCCTCGATGTTGGCTACGGCTTGTACGCAGGCCGGAAGAGAGCGGAGGTGTGAAGAAGTGCCATCTGATTAACCCTGCAGCCCGCAGAACGGACGCAACCGGTTTTCTGTAAATTTACATTCCATCGATCCCGCGCTACAGCTTTCACTGACCTCACATAACAGCACCTGATACGAATTGTTACCCAAGGAGCTCTCCCATGCCCCCCATACTTGAAGTGCGAAATCTTGTAAAAAAATACGGCGATTTCACCGCGGTCAAAGGCATTTCCTTCGACATCAAAGAGGGCGAGATCTTCAGCCTGCTCGGACCCAACGGCGCCGGCAAAACCACCACCATCTCCGTCCTCTCCACCCTGTTCGCGCCCAGCAGCGGCGACGCCGTCATCTGCGGGCATTCGGTCAAAGACGAGCCCATGGCGGTGAAGCGCTGCATCGGCGTGGTGCCGCAGGAGCTGGCGCTGTACGAAGACCTGACCGCGCATGAAAACCTGGTGTTCTGGGGGCAGATGTACGGTCTCACAGGCAGGGCGCTCACCTCGCGCATCGGAGAAGTGCTGGAGCAGATTGGCCTGCAGGACAAGGCCAAACAGCGCATCAAGACCTACTCCGGCGGCATGAAACGCCGCGTCAACATCGGCGTGGGTCTGCTGCACAAACCCCGCCTGCTCTTCATGGATGAACCTACCGTTGGCATCGATCCGCAGTCGCGTCGCGCCATCCTCGACTCCGTCAAAGAACTCAACCGCCAGGGCATGACAGTGCTCTACACCACACATTACATGGAGGAAGCCCAGGAACTTTCAGACCGCGTGGGCATCATCGACCACGGCGAGCTCATCGCTCTCGGCACCCAATCGGAACTCACCCGCCAGGTCGGCCAGACCGACACGCTCATCCTGCATATCGGCGAAAACGAAGACCCGCAGCCGCTGGTCGACGCGCTTAAAACCCTGCCCGGTGTGCTGCAGGCCACCCCCACCGACCACGAAGTCTCGGTGGTCACCGCTTCCGCCGAGGAGCTGCTGGCGCCGGTGGTAACCCGGGCTGACCGCCTGGGGGTGAAGATCCACTCCGTGGATATCCGCGAGCCTAACCTCGAAGCCGTTTTCCTGCATCTCACCGGCCGCGCGTTGAGGGATTGATATCATGACTACGCGCAAACTATTCCAGATCGCGCTTAAAGACCTGCGCCTCATCTTCCGCGACCGCTCTGCCCTTGTCCTCATGCTGCTCGCGCCCTTCCTGCTCACCCTGGGCATGGGCGCCATCACCGGCCGTTTTTCAGGCAGCGATACCAACAGCGGCGTCAGCGACATCCCTGTCGCGCTGGTCAACCAGGACGGCGCACAGTTGGGCGACGCGCTTGTTGAAATGTTCACCTCGGCGGACCTCGATGCCCTGCTTGCTCCCGCCCTGCTCACCGACCCGGCAGCCGCGCGCGCGGCGGTGGATAATGACGAATACGCCGCCGCCATCCTCATCCCCGCCGGTTTTACCGCGTCCATCATCCCTTCACCCGCTCAGTCCGCTCCGCCGCATCCCGTCCAGGTGGAGTTCTACGCCAATCCCACCCGCCCCACCAGCGCCGGCATCCTCAAAGCCATCCTCGAAGCCTTCCTCGGCCGTGTCGAGGTCAGCCGCATCGCCGGCCAGGTCACCGTCTCCCGGCTGCTCGAAGACGGCATCATCAGCGCTGACCAGGCGGTGCAGGTGGGCATGAGCGCCGCTGAAGAAATGGCACAGTCTACTGATGCCGGTTCCACCATCCGCCTGGTCACGACCATGGAAGGCGGCGGCGCGGTGGCGTTCGACATTCTGGCCTACATGGCGCCGGGCATGGCGCTGATGTTCCTGATGTTCACCGTCACCTACGGTGCGCGCTCGCTGCTGGTGGAGAACCGCCAGGGCACACTGGCGCGCATGCTCATTTCGCCCACCACCTCAACGCAGGTGCTCGGCGGCAAGGTGCTGGGGATATTCCTCACCGCCATCACGCAGCTATTGATTCTCATCGGCGGCACCTCCCTGCTCTTCCGCCTGCAGTGGGGCAACCCGCTGGCAGTGGTCGTGCTGGTGCTGGCGGCGGCCTTCGCCGCCACCGGCTGGGGCATGATCATCGCCGCCTTCCTCAAGACCCCCGGGCAGATCGCCTCGGTCGGTTCGGCGGTGATGCTCATCTTCGGCCTGCTTGGAGGGTCTTTCTTTGATATCACCATGCTGCCAAAATGGGTGCAGACCCTCAGCAAGGTCTCGCCCAACGCCTGGGGCATGGAGGGCTTCCTTGACCTGGCGCGCGGCGGCGGCATGGCCGTGGTGCGCACCCCGGTCATCGCCCTGCTGATCATGGGCGCGCTGCTGTTCATCGCGGCGTCATTCTGGCTCAGCCGGCGCGGGCTGGCGCGGCAGTGAGGAGGAGCAAATGAACCGCATCCTTGCTATTTTCCGTAAAGACACCCTGCTGCGCTTCACCAGCCCCATTGAATGGGCCTTCTTCCTCATCCTCCCCATCTTCTTCACTTTCCTGCTGGGCGGCGGCACCGGCAGCAGCTCCGATCAGCGCATTCACTTTTTCGTGGTGGACCAGGCGGACTCGCCGCTCTCCGCCGCGCTTATCACTGAACTGGAACGTTCCAGCGCGGTGCGCCCTTCCGTGATGAGCTACGAGGAGGCCATCAGCGAATTCAACGAACGCCAGATCTCGGCTGTGCTCATCCTGCCTCCGCGATTCACCATAGAAACGCTGCAGGCCGGCGGCGTGGAGGTGGAACTGCGCCAGCAGCCCAACAACGTGCGCGCCTTCGCCATTCAACAGGGCGTGAACACCGCCCTCACGCGCGTGAGCAGCGCGGTGGATATCGCCGCCGCCAGCACCAGCCGGGCGGAGTTGATCACCCCCTTCCCCTCCCCCGACCAAAAACAGGCTTTTTTCAATGCCGCGCTGGAAGATGCCTACGCGCAACTTAAACAGGCTCCGCAGCGCCTTGCCGAGGTCAGCGCCGGCACCGAAGACAAGATCCAGTATGACCCCAACGCCAATTCCGCTGCCGGGCAGATGATCACCTGGGTCTTCATCCCGCTCATCGGGCTCTCCGCCATGTTCGCCATGGAGCGCCAGCTGGGCACGCTGCGCCGTGTGCTCGTCACTCCTACATCTAAAGCCACCTACCTGGCCGGTACAGTGCTCGGGCAGGTGCTCACCGCGGTGCTGCAGATGGTCATCCTGGTAGGTTTCGGCGCGCTGGTGCTTAAACTTAAGTGGGCCAACGCCCCTGCCGCCACCGCGCTCATCATCGTCACCTCCGCCCTGGCCGCCGGCGCGCTCGGCACCATGCTCGGCACCTTCGTCAAAACCGAAGCCCAGGGCAACGGGCTGAGCATCATGATCGGCATGGTCATGGCCATGATGGGCGGCTGCTGGTACCCCATCGAGCTCTTCCCCGCCGTCATCCGCAGCGCGGCGCAGGCGCTGCCCACCTACTGGTCGATGCAGGGCATGCTGGATATCCTCGTGCGCGGCCAGGGGGTGCGGGGTGTGCTGCTGGAATCCGCGCTGCTGCTGGGTTTCGCGCTGGTCTTCTTCATCATCGGGGTGGCGCGCTTCAAGTACGAGTAAACTGATCCGGTTGAGAAATAAACAGGGTTTAAAACGAATCGGGCAGGATCTAACTCCTGCCCGGCAATTTTTACGAAAGCACCAGCTACGGCAGCGATTCGAACTCGCCCGCCGGGGCGTAGCACACCCCCACCATGCTGCGGCCTACGTGCGCGCCCAGCACCAGCGAGAGCTGGCGCACCGGCACCCAATCCACCTTGAAGCGCGCCGCGATCTCTTCCGCCAGCTGCTGCGCCCCTTCCGGGTTGGCGGCGTGCACCACCTGCGCGCGCAGGTGCATACCCTGCGCCACTTTTCGGCTCACGAACTCGCCGGCACTCTTAATCGCGTTGCTGAAGGAGCGCGCCTGCCCCAGGTTGACGTAAGTGCCGCGCACCTTCTCCACACCGATGAGCGGCTTGATATTCAACACCGAGGCGATCAGACCCTTCATGTGGCTGATGCGCCCGCCGTGGATGAGGTACTTAAGTTCCTTCAACGTGTACAGCACCTCGGTAACGCTGCCGACGCGTGCCGCTGCCTCAAGGATCTTTTCACGAGGCCAGCCGGCCGCTGCCGCGCGCGCGGCGGCTTCCACCTGCCAGCCCGAGGGCACCGATAGTGTCTTGGTATCCACCACGGTCACGTTGGCTTCAGGCGCCATCGCCGCCCCGGCGCGCGCCGAATCGGCGGTGCCGCTCAACCCGGAGGAAATGTGGATTGAGAGAATATCCGGGTCAGTCTGCGCCAGCTTGCTGTACAGCGCCGCGAACTCCCCCGCCGCCGGCTGCGATGTGACCGGCAGTGTGCCCGTCTCGTCCAGCAGCTGGTAGAAGGCGTCGGGCTCTATATCGATGCCTTCGCGGTAGGATTTGCCGGCCAGCGTCACCGTCAGCGGCACAATGTGCACGTGGTATTTTTTTATCTCTTCAGGTGTGAAGTTAACATCTGTCCCGCTGTCTGTCACGATCTGCATGCGCCACACTCCAAACAATATTGTCCCCAAAGGGGCATTCATAGTTTAACCGGGTCGGTTCAGCCGCGTATGTGCCTCAGGTGGGATTTTCCCGCGTGACCTTTGACCGAATCCCGGCGCGCGCCGCACCCGATTGCGCTATAATGGCAGCCTATGTGGGATCAGCGCTACGCTTCAGAAGAGTACCGCTTCGGCACCCGGCCTAACCGCTTCCTGGTGGATTGCGCCCGAGGGCTCACCCCCGGCAGGGCATTATCACTTGGCGAGGGCGAAGGCCGCAACGCCGTCTACCTCGCCCGGCTTGGATTCGACGTCACCGCCGTCGACCAATCCGCGGTGGGCAATGCCAAGGCCCAGCGCCTGGCAGCGGAACGCGGCGTGACCCTTACCACCATCACCGCCGACCTCAACGATTTCGTCATCGAACCCGCCTCGTGGGATGTGATCATCGACTTCTTCTGCCACCTGCCCCAGCCCGAGCGCGTAGGGCTGCACCGCCGCGTGGTCGCGGGGCTCAAGCCCGGCGGCGCCTACATCTACGAGATCTTCACCCCTGCGCAGCTGGAACTGGCCACGGGCGGCCCTTCCACCCGCGACCTGGTCGTGACGCTTGAAGAAGCCCGCCGGGAGCTCATCGGCCTTGACCTGCGCATCGCCCGTGAGCTGGTGCGCCACCGCGAAGACGACGACCCCTCCACCCCCCTGCTGGCAGTGCTGCAGGTGCTCGCTTTGAAAAAAGGCGACAGCTTTTAACCCTCAATCATTCCATACTGTGTTGAGAAATCACCTCGCCAATCGATTACTCCTTTTTTCAGAGCATCCTGTACCGGCACAAGGTGCGGGTGCAAGGATTTCATTATTCACTGAACGGTTTTAACCACAGATAACTCTTATCACACAAAATAAACGACACATGTACATAATACCGCAGAGTTTAGCGCTAAATCTCCGAGAGTGTTGTCAAGGGACGCTGTTTTTCCCTCTCCCATATGTGGGAGAGGATCAGGGTGAGGGATTTATGCTATCAAAAAGCGATTACCCTTCGGCCCTACGGTTGCCGGGTCTCAAGAGGGCGTATCGGCGTGTTTTTTGCGCTCCGGTTGTTCTTACCGGAGCAATACGCCCCTACCGCTCTTGATTCTCCACCTTCGCTTGCCTTTTCCTGATTACTGATTACAAATTACCGCCTTTTGCCACTTTTTCCGTCATATTCCGTATATCCTGCTAAAATTACCTTTCGCGCAGTTAGCGCAAACCCGCCATGACAACCACTGACTCCAGACCCAGAACCCCCCTGCTCTCCCCGGTGCTCATCACCTTCATGATCGCCATGATCCTGGCCAACCTGGGCGGCAACATGTACGGTCCGCTGCTTTCGCTGTACCTTGAATCGCTCGGCGCCACCGTCACCCAGATCGGACTTTTTTACACGCTGTCGCAGATCGTGCCGCTGGTGCTGCAGATCCTCGGCGGCTGGGTCTCTGATTCGCTCGGACGGCTGCGCGCCATCGCCATCGGCAGCGTCTTCGGCACCATCGGCGCGCTCATCCTCGTCGGCTCCACCAGCTGGGGCTGGGTGCTGCTTTCGAGCGCGGTGGGGGCGGGAGCGGGCGCGCTGGTGGGTCCCAGTTTTGACGCCTTCATCGCCGAAAAATCCACCAACGAGAACCGCGCGCGCGTCTTCGGCGTGTCGCAGATGCTCTACGGCATTGTCGCGGTGGTCGGCCCGCCCGCCGGCGGCTGGATCGTGCACAACTACGGCTACAAGACCATGCTCTGGGCCGCCGCCGTCCTCTACATCATCGCCATGATCATCCGCATCGCCATGGCGCGCTCGGGCAGGCACGACACGGTGGCCTACGAGCGCACCGCCTTCACCTTCGCCGGGCTCAAAAAGAACCTCGGCGCCATGTTCGGGCTGCTCTTCGCCGGCGGCGTCATCACCTGGATCCTCATCACCGACGGTGTGCGCGATATCTCCTTCGGTATGTCCATGAACTTCTTGGGGCTGTTCATGGAGCAGGTCGGCGGGCTCAACATCCAGACCATCGGCCTGCTCAACGGCGTTTTCGGGCTGTTCATGATGGCCTTCATGATCCCCGGCGGCTGGCTGGCGGATAAAAAAGGCGAACGCCTGGGCATCGCCCTGGGCTTCTTCATGCACTTCCTCTCGCTGGGCGCCATCTCCATCCTGCCCCCCGCCAGCCCGGTGTGGATGTACTACACCGGTTTCGCGGTCGCCGGCCTGGGCGTGGGGCTCATCGCCCCGGCCTACCAGGCGCTCATCAGCAAGGCGGTGCCCGCTCACCTGCGCGGCACGGCCTTCGGGCTCTTCAGCACCAGCCTGGGTCTCATATCGCTGCCCGCGCCCTTCCTCGGCAGCCTGTTATGGAAGAACATCTCCCCGCAGCTGCCCTTCGCCATCACCGCCGTGGTCAGCCTGCTCACCATCATCCCGGTCTGGCTCAAGTTCAAACTCCCGCAGGACGTCAACGCGCCGGTCGATAACAATTGACCTGGATAATTTTTTACATGCCCGCGCAATCAAATTAATCTCATTGCGAGCCCCTCTGTACTTCCACGTACAGGGAGTTCCCGCGGTGAACGAGCTGTATTCGATAGTTTATTGGGCGCGGCAATCCGTACTGGACGATTTTCCCAGTAACCTCCAAAATCCGGCATTATTTTCAAATGCTGCGCCAAAAAGCGCGGATGATTAGATGCGCTTATCTTATTCATCCCTCTTCCACCACCGCCTGTAGGGGCACGATACATCGTGCCCGATTTGCTGGTCGATCTGCCGGCCGCCGGCACCGATGTCATGGCGAGCCCCGCTGTACATCCGCGTACAGGGAGTTCACGTAGTGAACGAGCTGTATTCGATAGTTTATTGGGCGCAGCACAAGGTACAGGACGGTTTTTCCAGTAATCTCATAACGATGCGTTTTTGTGTCCATCGCTACGATCCCGCGAACGCCGCTGTGTGTGCGTCCTGGCTCGTTCTTTGAGCCACGGAAACAGAAATTTGTATGCAGGGATTTCCTAATAAACTAATTCGGATTAGGTTAACATCGATCTCAGTGTCACCCCATCATTTTCATTTACCAATTTTATAAATTCAATTTCAGTGTAAGGGTCTCTCCTGATGGCTTCATGTTTTAATTCATTAAAAATTGCTGGTAAAAATTCACCGTAAAATCCCAGGTATAAACGCACCCGCTTTTTGGTATTAATTCTTCTGCCCCTGGGTCCGCCATCAAACAATAACTTGATCGCCATTTTATTGTTTTCAAGCCAGTTGCGGTGTTCAACACCCTGCAGAAAAAGGTTCTCCAGTTCAACGCGGCTGGCGCCGGGACCCTTGAGTTCAAACGCAACGATTGAGTGATCTTTCCCGTCATATCCAAGAATGTCCAATCTCTCGGGGTTTTCTGTTCCCTCCGAACACGGGACTTCTGAGGATAAGAACCTCAAAACCGTTTCTCTTTTCCCTGATTGGATTTTTTGACCATGTTCGGAACTCATCTGCTTACTGATCTTCATCTGAGTCCATGATTCGGTGAAAATTTTTTCTGTTACTGGGGGTTGAGACTTGTTCTGAGCGCATTGATAAAGATCATTCGTCAACACGACAATGTGTGGAATGACCTCTCGAAGCAGGAAAAATTTGCGAAGGAATACATCAGAAAATCGATCTCCAATAAAATAGATGCAGGGAAGCCGCTTTTTGCTTAAGTTTTGCAGCCTGTGGTGCAGGTCTAGAATTGGATACAGGATCACGCGTAAATAAGGGGTGCCAACTGATTTAGTTGATAACTCTTTTTTATCCCCAGGAAATCCAACCAGTAAACCCTCCCAGCTGGGGTTTCCTTCAACCAAATATAAAGGTAACCTTGTGAGGTAATCAGTGATCTTTTCGCTGGCATCATTTCTCCCGTACATATCTTGCGTTATGGGGGTAATCGTTAGACCCAGTGTGCTCATGTGCCCAGGTATTTGGTTAATTACCTTTACCGATAGAGCACCGGACGATAGTAGATTGAAGTATTTTCCTTTTTCGGGTTCCATTTTTCCCCTTTGTTTTTAATGATACGAGTTCTGGCTTAGTTGTATCCCGCAATACCTAGCCCACAGCAGCATACTCAACTCTCTCTGTTCCCAACTTATATCCAGGCGCTGCAGCTTTTCAATATAAGACTGATAGGTGATGATCTTGAAGGTATGGTCCTGATTTATGAGCATCCGTTGAAACTCATGCGCGGTTTGAATTGCGCTGGTATCTTGTTGATGACAAAACAATCCTGTGTAAACAAAATCAAACTGGTCATGCTGCACAAGCGCTTCCGCGATCAACTGGTTGCGGAAAAGTTGATTGAATCTTGAGGAGATCAATTCTTCATAAGTAGAATTGAAAACCCGCCTGTTGGTTTGGGCGTAGATCTCCCGGTATTCCTGCCTGTCGTAGACTTTAGGGGAAAAAGAATCCGTGTATTTACATTCAAGCCCAATTAATCCTTTTCTATCGTTACTCATTACCTCAAAGGCAACATCAAAAGCGGAATTGTCCTTTGTGTAGTTTTGCACCGGGGAGTACTCAAAAATTACCCACTTTACCCCGGTGATCTCCGGCCAAAATTGCTTCAAAACAAGTAAAGCCAATTGCGTGTCGATTTTCAACTCCCCGAAGAAGTTGAAACAAAGCGGTTGGCTCGATAATAGATTGTTGAATAAACGATTTTCCTCGAGCAATCCAGCGCTCTCGCTTTGTCTTTCCTGGATTGTCTGCATGACCGCTTTGTGGACGTTTGCGGACAAAAAATTTTTGTGGTTGAGTTGACCATCTTCAATTGTGTTGGCGATTTTTCCAGATCTCCTCGCGGGGTGTTTGCCTTCAGTTTCCGCCAAAACAAACGCCCGCCACCACCCCTGGTGGAAACGCATCCGTTTCTTGAAACCTACTTCTTCAGGTAGATTCCCGATTAGTGTTCGTAGTCTATTCTTCATTTGAGCCTCGGTGAATTGAGAAAATAAACGCCACCTTTATTAAGCATTGGTTTCTGGTAGGAAATCAACAAGCCTTAAATAATTTCGATGTATTGTCAAATATGAGTATTTTCTATAACCCTCTTTTTTTTCAAGAGCCTTTCTTTTTCTTCTTCTATTTGCCTCCGGTAAGCTTCTTCCTTAGCTTGATTTTTCGATTCTAGAATTGTGCGATAACGTAGTGAAACACTAGGTAACCAAGTTTTGAAATAATCAATAATGGATTGGATTTCGTTTTCATCCGCCCGGATTTTTGCAGTATTACCCTTGAGTTCAAATTTATCAGGACCTTTCCCAAGAATTGAATGATAATTCCCAAGAGTTATAAAAGCTTCTTTCCAATCATCATTTATGCTTTTTGACAAAACAAGTGTTAAAATCTCTGACTTTTCATCCCACAAGCGGTCTACTAACTTAATAGGCTCTGTTAAGATTGGATCGGAAATTTCCGACGATGGTATTACAGAACCATCAACCTCACTTATCCTTTGACTAGTGATAAATAAATCGCTTCTTTCGTTAATTAACTTTTTTACTTCCGCAATTGAGGAAGGTCGATTTTCTTTGGATTGGCTAATCATTTTTTCAACTATTTCATCCAAATAACCGTATGAATCGATTACTGATTTTATTAGCTTGTAATTTGATCCTTGTGGAACTTCTTTCGTAAATAATTCGTTAAGTATTAATCCTAAAGAAAAAATATCGGTGCGTCTATCAGTAATCCCGTCTCGAATTTTTTGCTCAGGCGCTGCGTAAACAAAATTTGCCAACCTTGTGCTTTTTTTTGTCTCAATCAATGTGTATAAATCCGCTTCAGTGAAGTGAGCAATACCGAAATCTGCAATAACGATATTTTCTTTTTCGTCGCATAGAATATTTTCTGGTTTTAGATCTCTATGAGTTACGTGTTTTAGGTGAGCAGCTTCAACCCCATTGAGTATTTTAGAATAGATATCAAGTATCTTTTCGTGATCGATTCTTGAGTTAATCACTGAGCGTAATGTTAAACTATAAATAGGCATAACATAAAATGGAGATTTAAACCCATCTTCTGTTTTAATAAACCCACGATCTAAAATTTTTACAATGTTTGGATGAATGGAATTTATGCAGAAATTTGTCTCGTTCTTAAACCGTTTGAGACTTTCTCTGCTAGTTCTCTCGTCAACTTTTAATAACTTTAATGCGTATTCTTTACCTTCACTATCCTCAACTCGAAAAATCCTTCCTGCTCCTCCCTCACTAATAATTCCTTTATAGAGGTATGTGTTATCCATGGAATCAAACTGATTGAATTTTGCCATTCTTTACTCCACAACACTTTTATTATCAATTACGTTAAGTTTTCTCCATCAAGTGCATTAGGGTAATAATTTCTACTCTCTGAAATTAGAAAAAGATGCATCGACTTACAATAAGGAATTTTCCTCAATTATCCTGATCTCTTTGTCGGGGAGGCCGTAGAGCTGATAGACGAGGGCGTCGATCTTGCGGTCGGTGGACTCGATCTCACGGCGCAGCTGTTCGTGCTCCTGCGGGGTGGTGGCGGTGCGTTTGTGAAGGTCGAGCATTACATTAACAAATGCGATGATTTTTTCTTTGGCGGCATTGCTGATAGTGTCTTTAATGGAGATTTTCGGTATAGGAAAATTCGACAATGACAATTTACTAAAAGAGAAATAACCACCTCTAAAACTAGAACCGACTTTCCTTACATAAAATGTTAGGAACTGTGAATTTAACAATCCCAATAAAAATTTCATATCTGAAACAGATTCATTCTTCACGCTAATTCCATTTCCCCCAGCGTTACCACCACCGACAAAATAGAATTTACCAAAAGAATCTAAGGAAAAATTCCCACGCTGGCTCAATACTTGAGACAAGATTTTCGGTTTTTCGAATAGAGATAGGTTTTTTGGATATGGATATAACCACCAATTAGATGGATCTGTTTTTGAGCGTTTCAATAGGAGTTGTCTATGCTCTAATAGGTATTCATACGTTGCTGGATATTTACTCTTGAGTACTTTTTCGGGAATTGGAAAAGCATTACCATCTTTTAGAGAATAAGGGAAAATTAACTTATATTGATGTTTAATATCTTGATATCTAGAAATTTCAGCCCCCTTTATTAATGGTCGGAGTAAATCAGGTTCCAAAATAACCACTTTGTTCTCGCTTGTATTCGAGATTAATCGTACTTCACTGTCTGATTCTTCAAGTATTTTTAGAATGTATATGTAATCTGCGCTAGTGGCTAAACCCTGATATATTTTTTGAGAATATGAAATTAAATCAATGGTATTGTCTCTTGAGATTTCTTCAGTTTGAAACATCCAAGGATCATTATTAATTGTCGGAAAAGCTACTTCTTTTAGTTCATTTTCCGGTTGATTTTTCCATTCGAGTAAATCGGAAACTTTTTCGAACGATATAATTTCGCAAGGATCCTTAGATAAAAACAAAAGACAGGTGTAAGTACTAGCACCCCCGAATACTTGTTGATCTCCAAAATGTATGATTTTTGTTATTCCAAATTTCTGAGTAATTAATTTTCGTAAAGGTTCGCCGTACTGCGTTTTGAAAAACTTATGAGGAAGGATAAACCCCAATAATCCTTTAATATTTAGGAAATTTAATCCTTGCTCTACAAAAATTACATAAATATCATAATTTCCTTTACTAGCAGTCAAAAATTTCTTTTTGAAAAAATCCACCTCGTTAGGTGCCCATTCTCTCATCCCTTGGATGCGAATATACGGCGGATTCCCTATCACCGCGTCAAATCCGCCTTGCGCGAACACCTCCGGGAAGGCCCGCTCCCAATCGAAGGGGTTAACCCGCCGCCGCTCGGCGGGGTCCACAACGAGTTGCCCGGCGAAGTAGTCCTCCCCAATCAGCGAGTTGCCGCACTGGATGTTCTTCCCCAAATCCGGCAGGGCGCGCTCCAGCCCCAGCGAGAGCTGCCCGGTTTCCTCCTCCAGCACCTTGAGGAGCAGGCTGAGCTTGGTCACCTCCACCGCCTGCGCGTCAATGTCCACACCGTGGATGTTGTTCAGCAGTATTTCCTTCTTTTTCAGCGTGGTCAGTCGGTAGCCGTTCGTGACCTCGTTCAGCGCCGGGGCTTTCCCTTTCGTCCACTTCGCCGGGTCGTTATCCAGGTACCATTTCTCGTGCCAGTCGATGAGGTGCTGGAAAGCCCCCAGCAGGAACGAGCCTGACCCGCACGCCGGGTCGACGATCTTTAGCGCCGCCGCTTCGGCGGGGGTTTTTCCCTCCAGCAGTTTGCCCACCGTGTTCGCCACGATGTAATCGACAATATATTTAGGCGTGTAATACACCCCGCCCGCCTTGCGCACTTCGGGCTTTTCCTCCACCTTTGCCTGGTGCCCCGTGGTCAGGCGGATCACCTGCCCTAAAAATTGCTCGTACACCTGCCCCAGGATCTCAACCGGGATCTCCTTGAAGATGTAAGGGCACGGGTAATAGATATCTTTGATGAACTCCTTGAGCACCTTGTCATCAATGGAGAGCGAGGGCGTGAAGGTGTCGGGCGGGGTGTTGTCATCCTTGTCGTGCGTGAAGTTGAACAGCCCAGAGTTGTACTTGAGGTCGGCGTGCCTGAACAGTTCCAGCAGGCGCGGATACAGCCCCGGTTCGGTGGTTAGATTTTTTAATTGTTCTTCGGGTTCGATGCCCCTGTCTTCGCAGATGCGCAAAAAGATGACCCGGTCGATCGTCATCTGCACGGCGTAATTGAGCTGCTGCTCGTCGGAGACGTGCCCGTTGCGCAGCGCGATGTTGCGCGCCAGTTTGAGCCGCCATTCGTTCATGTCCTTGAGGAACTCGTCATCCACCGCGGTGGTGCCCTTCTTGCCCTTCGAGGTCTCGGCGAAGCGCTCGAGCGCGCCCTTCCACACGGCCTCGCGCGAAAAGATCTCCGCGATCTCGTCCCATTTTTCAATGTATTCGGTGTAGCGGTAAAACTTGTCGCGGGCGGTAGCGGCGGAATCGGTGTGGTTTGGGCGCTCCTTGCAGTTATAGACCGCGAATTCCTCGAAGTCGGTCAGGATGGAAAGCGGCATGCCGGCGTTCCAGGCGTAGCGCCGCAGCTGGTAAGCCGGGTGGATATCGTACTGGATATCCACAGCCGGCTTCTTGGCTTCCACGAAGAACTTGCGCTCCCGCCCGATCTTGAAGGCATAATCGGGAGATTTCGATGTACCTTCGATATCAAGAGAGGCTTCTATTTCGACCTCGGCGTATTCAGGAGCAAAGCCTTTATCGTTGCCGACATCCCACCCCAGGGCGATGAAAAATTTATCGAGGAAGTCCTGCCTCAGGCGGGCTTCGTTGTACTTGCCCGAGCGGTAGGCTTCGCGGTTCTCTGCGAATTTGGCGACGAGCTGGTGAATGACTTCAGGTGCGGGCATGATCCTCCCCATTGTCAGTGAACAGTGACAGTTAATTTTATAACGGAATGAGAAAACCTTGACGGAACCCGGGCCGCGATGTCGCATCCTGCCGCATTTTGGCACATTGGCGGAGTTCTTCCGCCGCGTGCAAAACAACCTTTTGTGTCTTTGGAGTTTTTCGTGTGTTTCGTGTTAAGCTCTTCCCTCACCCCTTGACAGGCATGTTATAATATAAATAGAACAATTATTCTATTATATGAGAACCTGCCCGGTTCTCCATCTTCAGATACACAGGAGAAGTATGTCCCCCAATCCCAACCCGTCAACCGCAACACCCCCTTCATCCAACTTGCCCAAAAACGCCACCCTCATCTTCGATTACCGCGATCTCCCTCCCGACCCCGAGGAGCTCGCCGCCATTCAAGCCATGAAAGATTTTCGCCGCCGCACCTCTCTCAAATCCCGCCGGATCAGAAAAACAACCTCTCCCGCTGCACCCGTAGGTGCAGGTCAAGGCGATCTTCGTGTCCTGGAGCGTCCTTTGCGCCTTGGGCCCGCCCTGGAGCGTCCTTTGCTCCATGGGCCCCATCCTTCCAAAAATCGAGAGGAGAAACCTGACCGTCTACCCGATCCCGTTTCAGTGCCTGTTGAACCAAAGCGTCAAAAAGGCGGGCAACCGAATAATTCAAACGCTTTAAAATATGGCTTTTACGCTCGCCGTATCCCCAGCGTGAGCTTGACGGGCTCGATGAGACCGCCGTCACCTCCCTCAAAGATGAAATTGACGTCATGCGCGTCTTCTCCCGCAAGGTCGCCGAACTTGGCGCTGATGTCGACGACCTCGAGGAAGCCACCAGCCTCCTCCGTGTCCTCTCACTCGCCACCTCCTCCATCAACCGACTCGTCCGCACCCACACCCGCATCCCTGACCCCGAACTTGATCCCGCATGGTTGCTCAAAACCGCCCTCCTCGAACTCGAAGAGGAATGGCCTGAACTCAAAGCCTTCGGCGATAAGTTTCGCAACAAACCCCGTGCCGAATCACCTGATGATGAAACCAACCACTGAAACCTCTTCGATTTTCCCAATCCCAAAGTTCGTTTGCTCGAGAATCCCTCGGGTGTGGGTACACGCAAGGTCTCTGTGCTCTTCCCCTCTCCCAAAGGTTGTTTGGGAGAGGGGTGCAGGGGAGAGGGGTGGAATAGAGTGTAGGGGTGAGGGTGTAATCGATTCGTCTTTATTCGCACCCGTTTTGCCTGCCTGAAATGCCCGAACGCAGTGAAGGGTGCTGGAGCGCTCTTTGCTCCATGGGTGGGCAGGCCACGAACGCACAAAGCGCTTGAGCAGGTTTTCCGTCTATGATTCGTTTTTATTCGTTTTTTTTGCGGTTTATGCATCCCGCGAGTGGTTTTCGAGCAGGGAAAAAACGAATCCCCTCTATCGCGCCCTTGTGTGCTATAGTGATACTTGAAATAGAGGTCAATCATGCTCGAAATTCCTGAAGCCCGCACCATCGCCGGCCAGATCAGCACAGCGTTCACCGGCAAAACCCTCAACACCGTCATCGCCGCCGCCTCGCCGCACAAGTTCGCCTGGTACCACGGCGACCCCGCGGAGTACCCCGCCCGCCTTACCCGCAGCGCCGTGCTTTCAGCTGAAGCCCGCGGCGGCATCGTGCAGGTCAACTTCACGCGCGCCCGGCTCACTTTCAGCGACGGCGTCAACCTGCGCCGCCTCGCCCCCGCCGAGCCGCCCCCGCCCAAGCACCAGCTCCTGCTCGCCTTTGATGACGGCAGCTCCCTGGCCGCCTCCGTGCAGATGTACGGCGGGCTGCTGTGCTGGCCGGACACTGAGGAGCTTGATAATCCCTACTACCGTGTCGCCTGTGAAAAACCCTCCCCCCTCAACGACAACCTCTTCACCGAAGCCTACTTCCTCACCCTTCTCGCCGCTGAACCCGTGCAGAAGCTCAGCCTCAAAGCTGCCCTCGCCACTGAGCAGCGCATCCCCGGGTTGGGCAACGGTGTGCTGCAGGACATCCTGTGGCGCGCGCGCCTCTCTCCCAGGCGCAGGGTCAACACCCTCTCAGCCGAAGAGACCCATACCCTCTTCACCGCACTCAAACACACGCTCACTGAAATGACCCGCCTGGGTGGCCGCGACACCGAGAAAGACCTCTTCGGCAGTCCCGGCGGTTACACCACCGTCATGTCGGCCAAAAATAGCGGCGCTCCCTGCCCCGCCTGCGGCACGCCCATCACCAAAGAGGCTTACCTGGGCGGCAGCGTTTACTACTGCGGCCAATGCCAGCCGGCATGATCCGCTCTTCCGGATTGTATTCGTCCTTAAAAAGCGCTATAGTATTGTTGTTTCAATCCCCCCTGCATATCTCCTTTCACCGCGCCTCTGCAGCATTGAAGATCTCCCATTGGTCGGGGTGCAGAATCCACAATCACACAGGTGAAACATGAAAAACGCGCCGCGTCCAACCGGGAAAAACCCCCTCTTTGAAACCATCTCCCGCCTTGCTGTGCTGGCGGATTGTTGGCTCTTCCGGAACCCGCAGCCGTTGCGCAAGGGCGAGCTCCACCTTCCAGGTCTCTCTGACCCGGTGGAGGTATTGCGGGATAAGTGGGATGTTGCCCACATATACGCCCGCAGTCTTGGTGACCTCTTCTTCGCACAGGGCTGCGTCCATGCCCAGGAGCGTCTCTTCCAGATGGATGTCCAGCGCCGCATCGTCGCCGGACGCCTCTCAGAGATCCTCGGCGAGGTCGCCCTGCCGCTGGACCGCTGGATGCGCACCCTCACCATGTACCGCCGCGCCCAGCAGGAAGCTGATGCTCTTTCAGGACCTTACGCGCAATACCTGGAAAGGTACGTGGCGGGTGTGAATGCCATCATTAAGACCGGCACCCTCCCCATGGAGATGCGCCTGCTGCAGTATCACCCTTATGAATGGTGTACAGCAGATATCCTTGCCTGGGCGAAAATGATGGCCTGGGATCTGAGTGTGAACTGGGACACGGAGATCATCCGTGCGCAATTGATCAGGAAACTGGGTGCGGAAAAAGCCGCCCTGCTGGAGCCGCCCTACCTGGACCGATGGCCGGTTGTGCTTTCAAGGCAGGAAGTCGCTGACTTTCAGGGCAGCGCCGCCTTGCACAAGGCTGAATCAGCCCGCAAGTTCACCGGCCCCAGGGCTGCCGCCGGGTTGGGCAGCAACAACTGGGTGCTGAGCGGGGAGAGGACCGCCAGCGCCAGCCCCATCCTGGCCAACGACATGCACCTAGGCATGGGCATCCCCTCCCTGTGGTACGAAAACCACCTGGTGGCCGAAGATTATGACCTCAGCGGCATCTCGTTCGCGGGCATTCCAGGGCTCATGCAGGGGCATAATCCCTGGGTCGCCTGGGGGTTCACCAATGGCTTTCCTGATGTGCAGGATCTTTTCATCGAGCACCTGCGGGTTGAAAACGGCAAAACCCAATACGAATACCGCGGTCAATGGCTGGATGCGCAGGTGCTCACCAAGGTCATCCAGGTGAAAGACAGTAACCCGGTGCCCGAAACTGTCGTCATCACCCGCCACGGACCGGTCATCAACCTGCTCTCACCCGATCTCTGCGGGGAGGAGCCACTGGCACTGTGCTGGACAGGGCTGCGTGAAGACACCCCCCTTTCCGCCCTCTTCCAGATGAACACTGCCCGAAGTTGCGATGAGTTCCGCGAGGCATTGCGCGGATGGACAACGCCCTCCCAGAATGTTGTCTATGCGGATATAAAGGGAAATATCGGGTATACACTGGCCGGCGCCATTCCCATCCGCGCCAAAGGCGACGGCCGCCTGCCTGTTCCCGGCTGGAGCGGCGAATATGAATGGACCGGTTACATCCCGTTCGACGAGCTGCCGCACGCAGCCAATCCGCAAAAAGGCTATGTTACCACTGCCAACAACAAAGTGGTGGAGGATGATTTTCCGTATTTTTTAGGCCTGGATGTGGGTATGGGTAACCGCTGCCAGCGCATAATTGAGATGATCGAAAAGGCCGAAAAACTCTCCGTTGAGGATATCGGCCGTATGCAGGTTGACCAGGTTTCCATCACCGCCCGCACCATCGGGGCGGTTCTGGGCAAACTGGCAACCGAAAATGAAGAGATAAAACCTGTCGTATCCCGCCTGGCTCACTGGGACGGCGCCCTCCTGGCGACCAGTCCTGAAGCCGCGATCTACCAGGTCTTCATCCACCGGTTGATCGACCGCCTTCTGAAACCCTCCCTCGGCGACCTGGCTGAGTATTACGCCGGCAAAGGCCCCACGCCCGTGATCAAAGCCAGCAACATGCTGGGTGACCATTCAAGAAAATGGTTGTTGTCCTTGATCGATGACCCCTCAAATCCCTGGTGGACCATTGAGCAGGGTCTGACCCGTGAACAGCACCTGGCCGCAGCCCTACTGGAGACAGTGGAATACCTTAAGGCAACCTGCGGCCCTCTAATCGAAGACTGGCAGTGGGGTAAACTCCACCGCATTACCTTCTCCCACAGCTTGGGCAGCGTCAAACCGCTTGACAGGTTGCTGAACCGCGGTCCTTTCCCCCTGGGCGGGGATGTCGATACCATCTGGATGGGTCACGCAATGATGTATCAGATCGGCGGCAGTACCTTCGTCGGGCCGCAATTCCGCTTTATCGGTGACCTCAACAACTGGAACAATTCCCGCGGCGTCATCGTGCCGGGGCAATCCGGTCACCCCGCCAGCCGACGCTACGACAACGGCATCAAACCCTGGTTAGCGGGTCAATATCACCCCATGCCATTTGACCGCGCCGAGGTGCTCAAAGCCGTTGACGCGCGTCTGTTGCTGACCCCGTAACACGAACACCCGCAGCACGCGCTATCCACCACTAAAGGTTCTTCAAGGTTGACAGCGCACGCACTGCCATCATTAATGGTTTTTTAAGGTTGACAGCGCACGCACCGTCACCCACTTGTTGGGCTGTCCTTTCGCGCCGTAATTCCCCCAGGTCCTGCCGGTGTAGTCGTACTCCAGCGCCCACCTGCCCGAGGCATCCGCCTTGTTCCTGATGTATTCCATCAACCCCGCTGCGCGGCTGTCCATTCCCCACCCCAGCCCAGTAAGCGCCTCAGCCACCTGCAGCAGGTCGGTGTTGTAGAACACCGGGAAGCCGAACTTCCACCAGTTGCTGCTGGGCTTGTAACCCGGGTCGCCCGGGACGGGATTGCCGTAGGTCTTCATTGTGGTGCGTTCAGGGTTGAGATAGCGGTGCCCGGGCCAGGCTGCGCTGGTAAGCTCCACGCTGAATAAAAAGTCCAGTCCGCGCCCGATCGCCCGTTCAATAAGAGGCGTGCGTCTTTGCGGCGGCAGCGCGGCGAAGGCCATCATCACCTTCACCGCCCCCCAGGCGCATGGGTAGCCGTAGTTCGCCCCGCAGCTGAAGTCCGGTCCGCACTTGTAGGCGTAATAGCGCACCTCGGCGTCCCTGTCCTCCTTGGGCGCCACCCCCTCGCCGGTCACCGAGCGCGCCATCCACTCATAAGCCGCGTCCGTGCGGGGGTCTTCGCAGCCCAGGGCGACCAGCGCGCGCAGCAGGTTGCCCTGCAGGCAGTCGATCGTGCCGGATGGCGCGCCTGAGGTTGAACACGAAAACTGCCCGCCCGGTGCCAGCGCGTGGTCGAGCAGGTAGGCGCAGGCGCTGGCGATCCGGCTGTCCTCCCGCACCGAAGCGCCGAGCTGCCCCAGCAGGATGAGCGACCACACCGTTGACCTGTACTTCGGGCTGTACCCCGGACCCGGTTTTTCCCAGTAGCCCTCGGGGCGCATGTTATCGAGCACCCGGGCGATGGGTCCGAGCGCGTTCGCTGCGCGGCGCGCGGCTTTGAGCTCCTCGTCGCCTTCAGGCGTATGGAGCAGGTCGCGCAGCGCCAGGTAACGCACCCCCACGTCAGACGGCTCAAGCAGCCAGTTCATCACAGATTCATCAGGCAACATCTCGCGCTCCTCTTAAGTGCGGTACACCTCATCCTGCAACCAGCTGCAGGGATTGGATTCTATGTAGTCCACAATCTCATAATATTCGCGGTCGATTGAGATGATATGCGCGGTTTTTGCGCCCCCGAGCGTCCGTTGCGAGAGGGGGAGTAATAGTTACGTTGCCAGACAGGCATCTTGCTGATCGGTCGGAGAAGATGGATGCGTTTGGAAACAGCAGATTTACATGCCCGAACAATGGTTGGAATTGAACCTGAAACAGGATTGCCAAATTTTTCATATTCCGGAATTTCATCCACCGTAGGGGCACGGCGCGCCGTGCCCCTACCAGGCGTTAACCATAAGATGCCATGAACATAATTGGGCATGATTATGAATTCATTTTCAAATAATCTCACGTTGGAACGTAATTCGGTGCAACGTAACCATTCCTCCCGGGCAATAACCATCGATTCATAGAGGTGCATCTTTTCATCCTCAAATTTTGCCAAAAAGGTTCAGCCTTTCGTGAGTAACGATCGTGATGAAATAACCACCTTCGGATGTGTAATCGAATCTTGGTAACCGTATTGACTGCTGGTGGTGCATGTTCGCTCTCTATCCGCCGGCCTTCTTGAAGCGCGCCGTGTACGCCCAGGTGTTCCCCTCGACCGCCTCGAGCGTGAATCCCGCCTCCTCGGCGCAGCGGATGGTAGCGCGCCGGCCGGGGTAATCCGGATCCGGCAGGAATTCGCTCACCGCCAGCACGCCATCCGGTTTGAGCACGCGCCGCACCTCCAACAGGCAGCGCTGCGGGTCGGGGATCTCCATCAACGCCGCGACCAGGTACACCACATCCAGGGTGCCATCTTCAAACGGCAGGTCGTAAGCGCTCTTCTGAACCAGTTCCACGCGCTGGTTGATCTCCAGCGGGTAGCGCAGCAGGTGCCGGCGAGCGCGCGCCAGCATGTCTTCAGCGATATCCAGCCCAAAAACGCGCCCTCCCTCCCCCACGGCCTCCGCTGCGTAGGGCAGAAAGAACCCGCCGCCGCAGCCGATCTCGAGCACCGATTGCCCCGCGCGGATGCCGCTGCGCGCCACCAGTTTGCGCGGGTCCTGCAGGCGCGCCCTCAGCTGGCTGTTGAGGAAGACCGTGATAAAAGACGGCGCCGGGAAGTGCCAGTTGCGCCGCACCAGGCGGATCAGCACCTGGTAGAGGGCAAACCCCCCGAGGATATAAGCGATGATCTTGAGAATATGCACAAATGCAGACATGGCAACCTCAATCAAATAGAAAAAGAAGCGCGATCAATCTTTGTCAATTCCCCAATAGTTCGGATTTGAGTATATGTATTCCACAAGCTCATCATAATCCCTGTCATCGCGGAGGATGCGATCATAGTAACCTCTCTGCCACACAGGTTTTCCTGCCTTTTTGCGCAACTCATTTATCTTTTTCGCGCTGTTCATTTTAAAATATCCGACAATCAGGGGCAGGGTCATTCTTCGGTGATTTAGTAGGGGCGATTCATGAATCGCCCCTACCTCGTCAATAACAATTATTCCGTGAAAATGATCAGGCATTACGATGGCTTCGTCCAACTCAACCTGTGGGTATCTTGAAGGGAGTGATTTCCAAACCTTCCACACAATATGTCCAAATGGAGAACATAACATCTTTTGATCTTTCACTTCTCCAAAGAGTTGTTCGCGGTTATGAGTAACTATCGTGAAAAAGTAGGCGCCGGGTTGAGAGTAATCTGCCCCATCGAGGCGTAATGAGTTAGGACGTCGAGGTTTTTTAGACGGAGCGATAGCCATACATTTTTATAGCATATTTGTGTGGATTTCAAAACATTTGATGTGTTGTTGATTGTGAGAGGGTCAGCACATAGTATACAGTTTATGAACCGGGGATATGAAATCTACAGGGATAAGTGTCTAGAATTGGTTGGGAAAAAGTACAACCAGTTGGAGACATATCGAGATGAGCGATACAACCCATTTAGATTATCAAGAGTTGCGCACCATCAGCCCAAAAGCAGCCCGGCAGGCCATCTTGCAGATACTGAAAGCGAACAAAGGGAAAGTAAGTATAACGGCCAGAATGTTAGGGATAACGCGGAGAACCGTATACAAAGCGATGGCGAAGCGTGAGGCCGGGGATCTGGATGATGCCTCCCGTGCTCCAAAAATGGTGCACAACAAGACACCCCAAGAGATTGAAGAGAAAGTCGTACTCTTGAAGAAGAAAACGAATTATGGGCCGTTGAGACTAAAAGAGGAATTGGAAGTTGTGTACGAGATCAGTTTATCGGAGCATACGATTCGTAACATTGTGAGACGAAACAAGGACATCATCAAGAACAAGAAACACAAACCGCATAAAAAAGGACCCCGGCCATTTGTGGACTGGTACTCTGCCAAACCCTTTGAAGTCGTGCAGGTAGATCTGAAGTATGTGGTCGACCAAAAAGCACTTTCTCTAGCCCAGATCGACCATATTTATGCCCATAAGCTGCCTATATATCAGTGGAGTGCCATGGACGTGAATACCCGCTTCAAATTGATTGCCTACTCAGACGAGAAGAGCTGGACAAATGGACTGACCTGGTTCCTCTGGGTCATCTCCTGGCTCAGAAGCCATGGCGTCTCCCACCAGATCGTTTTCACCGTGGATCATGGGGAAGAATTCGGAGGTAAATCCTGGTACAAGATCGTCGAACTTAGAAAACTACTTTCTGGTTTTGGTTGTAAGCTCATCCAAAACCATCTGAAACATCCTGAAGAGAATGCTCACCTTGAGCGCTCCCATCGTACTGATGACGATGAGTTTTACATCCCCAGGATCCTCAAAATAACCGATCGACAAGAAATGTTCACAGAGGCATTCAACTACATGTACTACTACAACGCTGTCCGTAAGCATTCAGGCATCGACCGTGAGACTCCTGTGCAACGCTTATTCAAACAGGAACCTAACCTTGATGCTAGAATTAAATACGTCCCACCTCTGATCCTGGACAATCTCTCTGTCAGTCTCGGTAACTGGAGTGGATACCATCTGCTGGCTCATCACC
>Ga0116142_10001750_pt1 | contig 25312 bp, 24 predicted proteins | sample AD_UKC033_MetaG_FD_89785 | JGI IMG/M metagenome (GOLD analysis project Ga0116142, IMG submission 89785) | Active sludge microbial communities of municipal wastewater-treating anaerobic digesters from USA - AD_UKC033_MetaG | ecosystem: Engineered > Bioreactor > Anaerobic > Digestate | place: USA... | reverse complement strand
TAATTTTTCAGCCACCTGTGAATACGCCGTAGTATGTGAAATAGAACAGAGTCCGCATACACGACCAACTACAAAACTTACCTGCCGGAATTTGAATTTGGAGCAGCAGGCTTGTTCAATACCACGGTGTACATAATATACATTCGCTTCTGTTGCTACAATCTTTTCATTCTCCGTAGTGAATTTAAAATGCAGAGGTTCCAGCAGTGAGATATGCTGGGCGCCTATCGGTATTTCGTATTGCTTTGCCATAATTATTTCTTACCTCACCCCCAGCCCCTCTCCTTCAGAGAGGGGAGTGATAATTCGTTATTAAATGAGTTTACTTTATTATTCATTTTCATTCTTTACTTCTTTTTACGTAAGGGACCGCTTTCAAAATCGGGTTCCAGTACAAATCCTTTTTGAGTGTTTTCTACTTTTATATTCATCAGGTCCACCAGCTCTGCTTCTGCCACCCAGGCGGATACGACAATGTCTTTGATACTCGGTATCTCTTCATGGGGACTTATTAATGCAAAAAAGCAAGTGGTTTCGCAAGGATGGGCATAATCACTGAAAAACCACTGCACTTCTATTTTGTCACCTACTTCTACTGCATTCATCACCATGAAGTGATGAAGATCCGGTTTGTAAAAAGCGGCGATATCGTTTTTCAGGTTTAATAGTGTCGTCTCTATCTTTTTCATGTATACACTGGTTTTATTTCGTCTGCAATATTTCTCCTGTTCAGTTGTTTATTTTCTTTAATCGCTTCTTTATTCAAACGGACAGATTCTTCCAGTTCTTTTGTTTTTGTTTCTAATATGGCCAGGGCCTGTACCACACCGTCAATGATCTGCTCTGGCCTGGTCCCGCATCCGCATACATATACATCTACTGGTATGTATTGGTCAATTCCTCCTTCGCAGTTATACATGCCCCGGAATACGCCGCCGGTACTGGCACAGGCACCGCAGGCTACCACCACTTTGGGTTCCGGCATTTGTGCATATATCTCCACTAATCTTTCACGGTTACGTTTTGTAACGGGACCGGTTACTAGTAATATATCAGACTGTTTCGGATTACCGGTATTGATCATGCCAAAGCGTTCAATATCATATTTTGGGCTAAGACATGCCAGTATTTCTATATCACATCCATTACAGCCGCCAGCGTTATAATGCAGGATCCAGGGAGATTTTTTTCTATAAGAGGCCAGTTTCATGTGAGGCTATTTAGTAGTAAGTTGATAAATGCAAGAGAAAACGACACGGTCAATGAAAACCGGAGCATTTGTTTATAACTAACCCTTGCGGTGGAATTATCCAGTGCATTCAGGTAAAAAAAAGTACATACGATCAGTCCGGTACCCAGTAAAATATTATTGCCGGCAAAGAGGTAAACCAATGCATAGCAGAATACATAGTCAATCCATTTGGCGGTGTACACTGCTTCATAAAAAATGCCGGAGAATTCAAGTTCAACACCGCCGGTTAGCTCCTGGTGCGCTTCGGCTACATCAAACGGAGATTTTTTCAATTTGATCGGCAGCACAAGTAACAAAGCAATAAAGGCCAATGGCATTTTGTACAACAGTGGTTGTTCGGATTGAAAAGCTGCTGCTGCATCAAAACTTCCCGTAAGCATAAAAATGGAGACAGCAATGATGATCAGTACCGGTTCATAAGCCAGTATACTGATGGCGGTACGATTAGCACCGAGGTGACTAAAAATAGAACGGGTGCTGTAGGCAGCCAGTATCAGTAAAGCAGTGGAAAGTAAATGCAGGAAAATGACAAGTATCAGGTCGCCGCCCAGCAACAATACAGCTAATGCAAACCACAGTGAAACAAAATGCATGATGCCCAAAAAAGCATGTGCTGAGTGTACGATCATTTTCCGTTTATCAGCCAGCTTCAGGAAATCGTAGAAGGGTTGCAGCAGCGGTGGCCCGATACGTCTTTGCATCCTTGCTTTGATGATACGTTCAAATCCATACACCAGTCCGCCAAGCAGCGGAGCCAGTATGATCAATATTATCGGGACCCAAAGGTTGTTCATAACAATCAGTTTAAATCAATGCCACCATGATCAATGCCACAAAGAACAGGACGCCTGCTGCTGCGAAATAAGGTGTGGCCCTGTCGGTGGAAAAATAGAAGGAAGAAAAAGAGTAATTCACTTTTTCCCCGCACATATATTCTTTTGCCCTGTCTACATTTTTAAAACGAACGAACATAGCCACCACAATGGTAACAGGCAGTAACAGGAAAGCGATGATCATTGGTAGCAAAGGAAGTTTCACAGCGCCGAGGTACATAGTCCAGCCTTCTGTTACAAGTGCGACCGGTGTGCCGGAAATTTGTGTTGCAACAGGGGTAAAATAATTATTGAGTAATAACGGCAATCCTACAACTGTTGATAATAACAATCCCAGCAGGAGGTAAGTGGTGATAGCGTAAAAGGGCCCGGTTTTCTCAAAATGTATCTTATCCTCGTTACCTGTTCTTGCAATCAGCAAGCCCATCACTTTAAAATATAACAAGGACAGCACAGCACCACCAGCAGCTACAGCTACCATGATCAGTGCGCCCAGAATCTTTTTATCAGTTGCCAGTGTACCCAGGGACTCAATACTCACCCATTTGCCAATGAAAGCGCCGAATGGCGGCAGCAATAATGACATGAAACCAATGGTGATGACCAGTGCAGTAAACGGACCGCTTTCGCCCAGCTTATCCATATCAGATGATTGCTTCAGATGAAATACTTTTTCCAGTATGCCTGCATTGAGAAAGAGCATGGACTTGGAAATACCATGAAACAATACCAGTATCAGTGAAGCAGTAATAGTAACCGGTGTACCTACTGCAGCCATCATGATCATCAACGCTAATAAGGCAATGGTGGAATGTGCCAATATCCGTTTGAAATTATCCTGTGACAGTGCACCAATAGCAGCAGCAATAAAAACAAAACCGGTAAGTGCCATAATAACATTAGCTACCGGTGTATCCTTTAGTGCCGGTGATAAACGAAGGATGATGAATGGCGCAATCTTCACCATGGTAGATGAATGCAGTAAGGCGCTGACGGGAGTAGGTGCCACCATCGCACCCAACAACCATTTGCTGAAAGGCATTTGCGCCCCTTTGATCAGGGCAGCGATACTCAGCAGTGCCAGGGGTAGTAAAATAGTTTCCGCTTTTGCATTAGCCAGTAAGTTGCTGAAAGTAGCTTCACCATATCCATTATGATGGATGAAGAAAATGGCAGCGAGTATGGCCAGGCCACCAATTTGATTCATCCATAAAGCTGTCAAAGAATTTTTTACGGATATTTCGTCTTTCCTGAACCCGATAAGTAAGAAGGAGGCCAGTGTAGTGAGTTCGAAAAACAGGAAGAAGTATTCGAGGTTGTTGGAAGAAACAACCAGGTTCATTACGGCGATGAACCAAAAAATAGTGGAGAGAAAATATTTTTTCCTGAACGGGCTGCAATGCTCTTCATCAATATAGCGGAGTGAATACACAGCAATAATACCGCTGATGATATTGATCAGCAGAAACATGAACAGGCTTAGTTTGTCAACCATGAATTGTAAAGAGTGATGCGCCGGCATAGTATTGAGCAGGTATAATAAACCGCCCAGTTGCAACAGGCTCATTAATCCCACTATCCAGCTTCTTCTTTTGATAGCGATCCAGCCAAAGAAAATAAGCAAGATGATATCAGCTACAGCCACCATATCATTCACATAAGCCGGAACGCCGAAGTAGTAGACGCCTTCGGAATTGATAAAAAGATAAACTGATATAGCAGAAAGCAATAAAGCTGTTGTTATAACCAGCGGTCTTGCCAGCGATTTGGGAACAACCAGTAGCAACAAACTGATAAGAACGGGTACAACGAACAGAAAGGTAATTAGTGAATACATGACCCGGAATTTAGCTGTCAATGAGAATGCTATATTAGGCTGAATTCCTGGTGTTCAATATGATGCTTATCAGACAAAAAGATGATATGTCTTATGCAGTCAGCTAATTCTTATTCTGCTGATTTGTTGTTAAAGGGACCAGATCTGGATTTAAAAAGCCTAAAACTTTTACACCCGGGGTCTACTACTCTGGGTCTTGTGCGGTAGGGAGGGCTAACAAAGCGCCTCAGAGTTCGCTTTGAACAAAGACGGGCAGGGGAGACCCGGAGAAGAAAAAAATGTTATGTTTGAACACTCGGTTAGGAAGGAACATCTTTTTGAACTGTAAAAGGCAAAATTAATTAAGGCGTTAAGGAGCTTTTTTTCGAATAAACCTTTCATTATTATCCCTTATAATTGAATTATTTTTTACCTTGAATCTTTCCTTATAAAAGAAAATTTCATAACCTCTAGCAGGGATTAAACAAATTGAGTATTTATTACTTTTTTGGTTAGCAGGTTTGTAGAAAAATTCGTATGAAGGGAAAAACTTAACCCGTAGTGTTCTAAATCCAAAGTTAATAATAATGATTCCATTAGAATCGGAATAAAGCTTCAATGAATCATTAAACAAAACTTCAGCCTGCTTTACTGAGGTAATACAATCATAATCTAAAAATTTGAGGTAGATATCTTTAAAATTAATATCATATTCCTCTTCTACCCTGCCGTTAATTGATGTATAAAAACTATCTGAGGTAAGAAAGATTTCCTGGTTTTTATGAACCCATGTACCTGAAGTAGTCTTTTCAGACAGTCCTTGCCTGTCTGTATAGGAGAACCGATTATCATTAGTGATATTGAGAGTTATTACATTATCAGGCCTTTTAATAGTATAAACACCCGGAATTCTTTGATAAGAACATCCGGAAATTATCAAACTAATTAAGAACCCTGTTATCAAAGTTATTTGATACCTCTTCATCTCAATTGATATTTTTTTGCCCCGCTGGTCTTCTAAAATCTTTGAGCGGCCTTTGTTACCTCTTGTGTGCAATGTAAGCTCTCCTTTTTTAGTGCCAGTGTCAGTCAGAGTTTTCAAATATAAATTCCTTTTCAAAAAATGAAATGGCTTTTTGCAGGTTTAGTTCTGCTTCTTTGCTCAGTGTGTTTCCAAGGCCCCAGTTATATCCCGCTATAGCTAATGTATAAGCCTCAGGAGTTTTATTGTACAGCTCTTTGGCGAGGTACAGGATGGTTTCCGGGCTTTGCATATGGGAGGAGAAAAAATAATGATGTGCTGCTATGCAGGGTTGTAATTCAAATCCTTCCTTCAGCTCACTATGTGATGCATCGATAAAAACTACTTTGTCGTACCTGCAGACCAGTAACACATCCTCGACCTGCAATTGGTAGCGAAATTCGCAGTCGAACATTTTCAGTCCCGAATGATTTACCAGGCCGGTAAATTTCCAGCCCAACCCATCATCCCGGCGGCCACTGTTGCCGATGCCTACCAATAATATGTCCCCTTTCTCAGTTCTTGAATTTTTCATCGATCAATTCTCCTTCGTAATTATATACTTCTGCTTTCAATGGCATTTTACCCATCGCCTGGGTGGCACAGCTCAAACAGGGGTCATAGGCCCTGATGGCTACTTCCACCTGGTTCAGCATACCATCGGTGATATGGCCTTTACGGCTGATCACATTATTGGCCACCCATTTTACAGCCGTATTCATCGCATCGTTGTTATGGGTGGTTGAAACGATCAGGTTGCATTTGGTGATCATTCCTTTTTCATCCACTTCATAATGGTGGGTAAGTGTGCCCCGTGGCGCTTCTATAATTCCAATACCTTTCAACCGGGGTGTGCCTTTGCGAATAAGGTCGTTTCCCATCAGCTCAGGATCGTTCAGCAGTAATTTCATCTCTTCTGCGCAATGCAGTACTTCGATCAGCCTGGCCCAGTGTGAATACATAGTACTGTTATTCACTCTCTTCCCGGTAAAAGCGATGAACTCCTGCCTTGCTTTCTCTGCTAAGGGAGTAGTAATGAAATCACATACATTCATTCTTGCCAATGGGCCCACCCTGTTCCATCCTTTTTCCCTTCCCAGTTTTTTCAGGTAAGGAAATTTCATGTAAGACCATTGTGCCACTGCTTCTGAAAAATAATCCTGGTATAAATCGGTGGATATATCATCCAGCATCCTTTTTCCTTCACTATCTACAGCCCGTAACAGCCCGTCATACAAATCCAATCCGCCCTGTTTGTTCACCATACCCAGGTGGCCGGAAGGAAAGAAAGCAAATTCATCAAGGAACTTCCGGTGCTGTTCATGATAGCTTTTCATAAAATCCACCATCGCAACCGACCACCCGATCATCGTGTCAATATTCTCAATGTTCTTACCATCGAGAAAATAGTCTCTTTCTTTTTCAGTAAATGTTTTGTGAACACCGCCGGGCACCGCCAGTATACCATGGATTTTTTTACCGGCAACTGCTTTGATGATCTCCTGTCCAAACTTCCTCATGGTGATACCTTTGATGGCCAACTCCCTGTTCTCAACAGCTACTGCCACCACATTTCTTTTTTCTGCAGGGGCATCTACTCCAAATAAAAGATCGGGTGATGCGAGATAAAAGAAATGCAAAGCATGAGATTGAAACACCTGTCCGAAATGCATCAGCCGGCGAAGTTTGGTTGCCGTAGGTGAAAGATCGTTGGGATCAACACCCACTATCTGGTCTATTGCCTTGGCGGCTGCCAGGTGATGGCTTACGGGGCAAATACCACATAATCGCTGCACTAATACCGGCGCTTCCCAATAAGGATGACCTTGTATAAAACGTTCAAAACCCCTGAACTCTACAATGTGAAAAAAAGAATCTTTCACCTGTCCATATTCATCGAGGTGTATAGTAACCCTGCCGTGGCCTTCCACCCTTGTTACAGGGTCTATGGTAATCTTCCTGTTCATAATTCAATACATTAATCGTACTTAAACTCTGAATACAAAATGGAATACTCTTCTCCCCACAAAATATTTTTCACCGCTTTCCAGATGTGATTGGCATCAGGCGGGCAGCCGGGTATATAATAATCTATCTTAACTATTTCATTGCAGGCATACACCCTGTCAAGAATTTTTGGTAAATCCTCATGATAGGGAATGATATTGGCACCCGGTTCACTGGTAGCAGAATTGAGATAAGCTTCTTCCAGGCATTCACTCAGCGGTATACTGTTTCTCATAGACGGAAGTCCGCCCCATACTGAACACTCACCCAGTGCAACAAGTACATCACAATGTTCCCTGAATTTGCGAAGCGTTTCTACATTTTCTGAATTGCATACACCGCCTTCGATGATACCAATATGACAACGGGAGGTGAATTCTTTAAAATCTGTAAGTGGTGATTTATCGAAGGATACCAGCTCAACCACATCCAGCAGGTCTGCATCAATATCCAGTAATGACATATGGCAACCAAAACAACCGGCTAATGAAACAGTGGCCACAATCTTTTTACCCATTACCGGTTGCCTGCTCTTATGTGTTTGTTTTTTCTTGTTGTAATCTTTTTGCACAGACTCCATATCAAACTTCCTTTCGCCAAAAGGTGCAGCAAGGCTTGCTCCCCTAACAATGATGGCCCCGGTTGGGCAAATCTTCATAGCATTTATCGCTTGTTCTTCTGTAAGCTTTACTTCCTGGTCATAATCGATTCCCACATATGTTTCATTACCCCGGTTTTGATAGGTAAATACTTTTTTACCATCGTCGGTTTTTACATCTACCACACAACGCAGGCATTTGATACAACGATTGTGTTCCATTACCATCCTGCTCGGTTTGAAATCAATGATACGGTCTTTAAAAAGGTGTTGGAAGCGGGTGGAAGAAACACCGAGTTCATAACCCATATGCTGCAGATCACAGTTGCCGCTTTTTTCACAGGCAGGACAGATATGATTACCTTCTGCAAACATCATTTCCACCAGGGCCTTGCGGGTATCCTTTAATTCTTCAGAATTAACTTCTACGGAAAGGCCTTCCGATATTTTTTCTGTGCAGGCCGGTCCGAATTTGCCATTTATTTTGCAAGTGCATACCCGGCAGGTGCCAAGAGGCGGTTCTATATGTTCATAGTAACAGAGTGATGGTATGAAAATGCCATTTTCTTTAGCTACCTGCATCAGGTTCTTTCCTTTTTCTGCCTGTATGCTTTTGCCGTCAATCGTTATGTTCAGCATGTCTGCCATGTCATCAGATTTTATATTTCTCATATTCTTCTGTCGCAGCTTCCATATCAAACTTCAGGTTCAGCCCGTTGAAGTCTTTATCTAATTTGCTATGGAAGTAATCATGAAATTTATCCATAGAGAAGATCAAACTGTTCGTAGCTGTTTTACCCAATCCGCAGCGGCTCGTATTTTTCATAATGGTGCTCCAGCTCTTTAATTCTTCCAGGTCTTTTTCATTGGCGAGGCCGTTGTCCAGTCTTTCCAGTTTTCGCTGAATGATGAAGTTCCCGGCTCTGCAGGGTGTACAGATACCGCAGGATTCTGATTTGAAGAACTCAGAAAAATTCAGCAGCACTTTTACAAGATCTCTTTGTTTATTAAAAATCATAAAAGAGCCGCCGCAACGTATGTCCTTACGGGCCAGCAGGTCGAGCATAGAAATACGGCGATATTTTTCTTTAATGGAAATGCATTCACCGGATGGACCGCTTACCTGGATATAATAAGGATCATCGGCTTCACAGAGTTCCAATAATTCAGCCACTGTCATACCCCATTCAATTTCATAGATGCCGGGAAGTTTACAATCACCGGACACACTGATGAGTTTGGTACCGGGTGAACCGGGTATCCCCATTTGCAGATACTCGTCTGCACCCATTTCCAGTATGCGGGCCGCAGCACAAAATGTTTCTACATTATTGATAACAGTAGGCTTTTGCAAATACCCTTTTTCAACAGGGAAAAACCATTTGGTCCTTGGTTCACCTCTTCTGCCCTCCAGTGATTCGAGTAACGCAGTTTCTTCACCACATACATAGGAGCCGGCACCCATTTGTATCCTGATATCGAAATTGAATCCTTTGATATTTCCGCAATCTTTTCCCAACAAACCGGTTTTCCGGTATTCGCTGATTGCATCTTCTAGTTTATGCTGAAGCCACCTGTATTCTCCACGCAGGTAAATGATACCATATTCAGCGCCGATAGTGTAGCCGCAGATCATCATTCCTTCGATCAGCGAATTTGCCTGAGTGCTCATCAACACCCTGTCTTTAAAAGTGCCGGGTTCTCCTTCATCCGCATTACAGACAATATATTTTGGAAGGGCAGGCTGATCCTTAGCCGCTTTCCATTTTTTCCAGGTAGGATAATAAGCGCCACCCCGGCCAGCCAGTTCTGTTTTTTTCAATTCTTCTAAAACTCCTTCAGCACCCAGTTTTGCTGTATTGGCCAGCGCCGATCCATCTATAAACTTTTTAAAGAAAATGCTTTTATTACCCGGCGGTGTATACCTGATATTATCAGCCGGTGTATCACAAATGGACTCCGGCGTTGCGCCATTCCGAAGTGAAGCAATGATATCTTTTACTTTGATCGCATTCAGGTTAGTGAAAGGATAAAAATTGATCAGGGCCGAAGGTTCCTGGTCGCTGAGACCGATACAGGGTGTCAGGAAAAGCCCAAATGTGCCGGTGCGGTCTACAGAGCCAAACACAGCACCTGTTTCCCTTTCAAAAGTTTCTTTGATGCGGTTGAACCCCTTTATATCTGCAACAATACTGTTGTTGAGATAAATAGTGTATTTACCGGTGGGCTTCCGGTGAAAAAAATGATAAAAGGAAACAACACCTTCCACTTCAATAGTTGAAAGATCGAACCGCTCTGCAATCAGCTTTATATCGTTGTCGTTAATAAAACCATTTTGCAGTTGCAATTCCCATAACTGGTTGAGCATTTGCGTTTGCCCGGGTTCCACCAGTTGTTGTACTGTATCGGCAGGCATGTTTGCGGGTTTATGGTTCCGGAATTTAACCCAAGGTCAATTTTTTTCTATATGAAATCATATGACTACCGTTACTCATTTGTCTGATTTTGGGCATTTAACAGGGAACAAAAACCTGCAATGGTCAATACTGTGCATCAAATCAGGGCCGGGTTGGTATGCTTTTAACCCCGGTAAAAACTACTGTCACATCTTTATGTGATTGCCGGGTTTATCCTTTTTTCTATCTTCGCTTCCAATTTCAAGCATACGAATATGAAAATCTGCCAGGGTTCGACTCCATTTTAACTCCCGCAATCTTCGGGAAAGAACCTGTTATTTAAGGCTATTACCAATTGCAACTTTTCGTTGCTGTAATCTTTTCATTTTAGCTTAATTTCAAAAGCTTTTAATCATGTTGAAACAAACAACCAATACCAATAGGGTATCTCATTTCTTTTCATTAGTAAAACAGTCGCTCCGGGGTGACGAGCATGACTATACGCAGGGTAGTATCCGCAGTGCTATTGTTCTGCTGGCTATTCCAATGATTCTTGAATTAAGTCTTGAAAGTGTATTTGCATTGGTAGATATTTTTTTTGTAAGTAAACTGGGTTCCAATGCTATACAAACGGTAGGATTAACCGAATCTGTCATTACCATTGTGTATTCACTGGCAATAGGGTTAAGTACAGCCGCTACGGCTATGGTAGCCCGGAGGGTCGGCGAAAAAAATCCAGATGCAGCGGCCCATGCAGGTATGCAGGCACTGATCATGTCATTGATTGCAACTATTTTCATCAGTGTGGCTGGTATCATCTTTGCACCGGAAATTTTGAGGATAATGGGCGCCACACAGGAAGTAGTAGAAGAAGGAACCATTTTTACCCGCATCATGTTGGGTGGAAGTGTAGTTATCATCTTACTTTTTCTGATCAATGGTATATTTCGTGGGGCCGGTAATGCGGCTATAGCGATGCGTAGTTTGTGGTTGGCCAGTATTATTAATATTTTTCTATGTCCGGCACTTATTAACGGGTGGGGTCCGTTTCCTGAACTGGGATTAAAAGGAGCCGCTATAGCAACTGTTATTGGCCGGGGTACGGGTGTGCTTTATCAGTGTTATCATTTATTCAGGGGGCAAAAAGGAACTATCAACCTTCGGAAAGAGCATTTTATTATTGATTTTACTATAATGCGCTCGCTGGTAAAAATAGCCTGGCCTGCCACTTTTCAGTTTATCATCGCTTCCGGTAGCTGGATTGTACTTACACACCTCGTTGCGGTTACCGGCGGCACTCATGCATCGGCGGGTTACCAGATTGCTATCCGCAATGTTGTATTCTTTATACTGCCGGCATGGGGATTGAGTAATGCAGCGGCAACTCTGGTTGGCCAGAACCTTGGGGCCAAACAGGTTTACAGAGCTGAGAAAAGTGTGTTACTTACCACTAAGTACAATGCCATTTTTATGACGGGGGTTATGTTGTTATTTATTTTTTTTGCAAAACCCATCATCAGCATATTTACCCAAGTACCCGAAGACCTGAAGTTTGGGGCACAGGCATTGCAGATAATCGGAACAGGATATATCTTTTATGGAATTGGCATGGTAATGATACAGGCCCTGAACGGTGCCGGTGATACAAAAACTCCCACCTGGATTAATTTTTTTGGGTTCTGGTTATTTCAGATACCGCTGGCTTATTTCCTGGTAAAAGTTGTAAAGATGGGAGTAGTTGGCGCCTTTATAGCTATTCCTGTTGCAGAATCCGCATTGGCGCTGGCAGCCTGGTATTACTTTCAAAAAGGGAAGTGGAAAGAAGTCAAAGTATAAACTGAATGCTTTTCCGGCAGGAATTGTTTTGAATAAGGCAATTCCTGTCTTTCTTTATTCTTACTGGCAAAAACCTTTTTACCTTAGTAGTCTATCTATACTTATACGTATGAGTAACAATGTAATTGACCAGAACCGGATCCGGCAATTTTTTTTCATCATCATTATACTATTGCTTGGTATTGTCCTTTTCTGGCAGCTTTACACTTTCCTGCCTGCTTTCCTCGGAGCCATCACTATTTATATACTGATGCATAAGTCCATGCTCTACCTGACAGAAAAGAAGAAATGGCGAAAAGGGTGGACAGCCATTTTACTCATGCTGATTTCTTTTATAGTTATACTGCTTCCAATCGGTTTACTGGCTAATATGTTATCATCAAAAGTTACCTATGCTATCCAGCACTCTGCTGAACTGGTGGAGGCTTTGAAAAAAGTGGTCGGAGGGATTGAACAACGATTTAATATTGAAATTGCCAGTGATGAGAATATTAATAAGCTGGGTGATTTTATTGCCAAAAGCTTACCTGGCATTTTAGGTGCCACATTCAATACACTCACTACCATCTTTTTCATGTACTTCATTTTATATTTCATGCTGGTAAATGCCAGAAAGATGGAAGATGCACTCTATGAGTATATTCCCCTGCATGATAAGAATGTGGCAAGATTGGGGAAAGAGGTAAACAAGATGGTAGCCTCCAATGCTATTGGTATACCTATGATCGCTTTTGCGCAAGGACTGGTTGGATTAATTGGCTATCTTATTCTCGGTGTTAAAGAACCTTTCTTCTGGTTTGGTGTCACCTGCATTGCAGCAATGCTTCCCGTAGTAGGCGCCGCATTGGCATATGTTCCGCTGGCCATCATTTTCTTTGCCAACGGGCAAAACTGGCAGGGAATAGCCATGCTTATATTTGGATTTGGTATAATTGGTACAGTCGATAATGTGCTTCGCTTTACCCTCCTCAGAAAATTAGGCGATGTTCATCCTCTTACCACCATTTTTGGTGTTATTATCGGGCTAAACCTGTTTGGTTTTATCGGGCTTATATTCGGGCCGTTACTGATCTCCTTATTTATGTTACTCTTAAAAATATATTCCAGTGAATTTGTCACCAAACAACGGGATATACATAAGATAATGGAAAACTGATCCACACAGTAATTATATATACAGGCTTTACTCTTACTTATTATCGTAATCATTCGTACAAACGCAGCTGTTTCGTAGATTTTCCCGTATAGTTATTGCAGGATCTTAGTAATTATTCGCAATTAATTAAAAAACAATCATTTAATACTTGCATTATAAAGTTACCGATAATATTTTGGCCTTGCATTACGTTTGATAGTTTGAAAAACCGTACCTGAGTGAGAAAACTTTTTGTCCCAATATCTATGGGATTATTGTGCACATCGTTTACAATTATCCCATCTCATCAAACTGTAAACAGTTATCCTGTTTCGGTTTCTCCTGTATCACATACGGATTTATCCTTTGCTCCGGTAATAGCAGATGCTGCAACGGCCTTATATAATGATATCAACCTGCAGCAATATGGTTTATCAAAAGAAGCTTTTGAGTATGCCTGGAAGGGATATGAGCAGCTCATCAAAAAGAATATGATCAGGCGTAGTAACTATTTAACGATCTGTGATTTTAGTCAGTCTTCCAAAAAGAAAAGATTATATATTATAGATGTTGACAACAGTAAGCTTGTCACAAACACCTACGTTGCACATGGTAAAAACTCCGGTGGAGAGTTTGCAAACAGCTTTTCCAATAAACCTGAATCATTACAAAGCAGTCTTGGTTTTTACATTACTGATAATACGTATATCGGAAAGCATGGGCTATCGTTACGTATCAATGGCGTCGATCCGGGATTTAATGATAAGGCATTGATGAGAACCATTGTGATACATGGTGCAGACTATGTAAATGAAAGCCGTGTACAGCAAGGCGGATACATGGGCCGTAGTTGGGGCTGTCCTGCCGTACCCAAAAAAGAAGCAACAGATATTATTACTACTATAAAAAACGGAACCTGTCTTTTCATATATCATCCCGGCAAGAATTATTTGCTTGGCTCTAAAATATTAAACGGCTGATTGGACACAAAACAAGGATGGATGATACAAAAAGCTTCCCGATAATTACAGGGGGGCTTTTTTGTTTTTACTGCCCTGCATTTATTCTGTTATAATAATTTCCCAATACTCTGCTGGATAGTTACAATGCCCATATATGTCATCGTTGCCACTACCAGCCACCCGATGATTTTAAGCAGCACAGGGTGTTTGTATTGCGTAACAACAGAGGGCTTACCGGCCGCTATCAGCATTACAGCTAATGCCACTGGTAAAATCAACCCATTAACAGCTCCGGCCAATACCAATAACCTGACAGGCTGGCCAACATAAAGAAAAATGAGCGTAGAAAGAATGATAAAAATGCTGGTAATAATTTTCTCATGATTTTTGACGACAGGTGATAGTGTTTTCCAGAAAGAAACTGAGGTATAAGAGGCCCCTACAACAGAAGTAATGGCCGCACTCCACATCACAATCCCAAAAAATTTATACCCGATCTCTCCCGCAGCTGATTGAAATACAGAAGCTGCCGGATTATCAGCTGATAATTTTATCCCCTGCCACACTACCCCCAATGCAGCTAAAAATAAAATATACCGCATAAAGGAAGTGATAAGGATACCGCTGACAGAGCTTTTTGTGACCTGCGGAATATTTTCTTTACCCTTTACTCCTGCGTCAATAAGTCTGTGTGCCCCGGCAAATGAAATATATCCTCCTACTGTACCACCCACCAGTGTCACAATCTTCATGACATCTATTTTCTCCGGCCATATTGTTCTGAACAAAGCCTTGCCAACAGGAGGATGTGAAGAAAAAGCGATATACACAGTAAGACCTATCATCAGTAAACCAAGGACCTTCACAAATATGTCTATCAGCTTCCCCGCTTCCGAATACCAAAAAACTCCCAATGCAATCATACAACTGATAATAGCGCCGGCTTTCGTATCAATACCTGTCAGTACATTCAATCCCAGGCCTGTTCCGGCAATGTTGCCGATATTAAAAACCAGCCCACCAAAGGCGATCAGCCCAGCTAAGAAAAACCCAAGGCCGGGCAAGAGTTTGTTGGCTATATCCTGTGCCCTGCATTCACTAACAGAAATGATTCGCCAGATATTGAGCTGGGCTCCGATATCAAGTAATACTGAAATAAGAATTACGAACCCAAAACTCGTCAGCAATTGTTCAGTAAACAAGGAGGTCTGCGTAAGAAACCCGGGGCCAATGGCAGAAGTAGCCATTAAGAATGCCGCACCTAATATGGCAGAATTATTTCTGGGTAGCATTATAAATTGCTTTGGCAAATTCAACTGCCTGTTTCCCGTCACCATGAATACAAATTGTTTCAGCCACAACAGGGATCTTTTTTCCTGACAAAGTGGTAACAGTTCCTTCGTTTATCATCTGCAATACTTGTTCTACCGCTTTGTTTGCATCTGTGATCAATGCCCCTGGTGCTGAGCGGGGCGTTAGCGTACCGTCATCCTGGTAAGTCCTGTCGGCAAACACTTCACTGCATGTTTTTAATCCGGCCGTTTTTGCTTCACGGACAGAATGGCTGCTGCTTAAACCAAACAATACAAGATCATTATCAAAGTCCTTTATTGCTTTTGCAACAATAGTTGCCACTAATGCATCTTTGGCAGACATATTATAAAGTGCCCCGTGTGGTTTTACATGCACCAATTTTTGATCCACCGCGGAAGCTACTTCACTGAGAATTATAAGTTGTTGAGTGATGAGTTCATACAGATCATCAACAGGCAGCCATGTTTCAGTTCTTCCAAAATTTTCCCTGTCAAGAAAGGATGGATGTGCGCCAATAGCAACATGATACTTGTTGCATAACTCAATTACATGCTGCATCGTTTCAACATCTCCTGCATGATACCCGCAGGCAATATTAGCCGAACTGATAAAAGGCATTATCAGTTCTTCGTTACCGACCCCTTCACCCATATCACAGTTAATATCCATGTTTTTGTAAGTATTGGTGTAACCTGAAAGTACAAGCATTTTGAAGTTGCAGCAAATGTCGGTTTTGTTGTAACAATAATTCCTCTGCCGTTAGCTGGTCTGTCAGCCGGAACCAGATTCCGTCCCCTGTTTTGAGTTGCGCTAATCTTGAATGATGTGCTGTAATTACATGGGCTATCCTGGGGTAGCCGCCGGTAGTCTGGTGGTCGGCCATCAACACGATCAATTTTCCATCCGGCAGTAGTTGAATAGTACCAAAATCAACTGCAGAAGAAATTAACTCTTCCGTTGAAACGGAGCTGAGCGGATTATTACCTAAACGATATCCCATCCTGTCGGATTGTTTGGTTACTACAAACGGAGTGCTGGTAAATATTTCTTTTGATGTAACAGTCAGCTTATCCCACTCATTACCCGGTAAAACAAGTACTTCTTTTGAATCATCCGGAAAGCATGTATCAGCCGACCAGGGCAATACCTTGAACTCATTTTTATTCAATAGTACTGAGAAATCAATGCTGTACTTAAAAGGAATCTCATCGCTTTTACTTAAACCCCTTCCATGAAAACCGCCAGCTTTAATCTTTAGGTTAGTACTTCCGCTTCCCAGCCATTTTTCTATTTCAAATCCCCCATGAACTGCGAGATAGGCCCTTGCTCCATTTACTGGTTTATGAAATTGAAGTGCATTATTTTTATTAACTGCGATAACACGAAGATTAGCAACTGGCTCCCCATTAATACTAGCAGAAAAGTCAGCCCCACTCAAGGCGATCAGGGCAGGCTGCGAAAACAAAAAGACAGATGCAGGATAATGTAATTCAATCACAGCTTCGGATAAATCATTTCCGACCAGGGCATTAGCTGTTTGCATAGCGACCTTATCCATAGCCCCGCCGGGATTAATACCCAACTGCTGGTTACCATACCGGCCCAGATCCTGTATTGTATCCAACACCCCTGCTTTAATAATTTTCAAACTCATTCTTACTGATTGAGTAAAACTGAACTGTTTGCCCGGCTTTCAATAAAGTTGGGTTCTCTTTCTCAATATCAAACAGCTTTAAAGGTGTCCGTCCAATAATTTGCCAGCCTCCCGGTGATGCAAAGGGATAAATGCCTGTTTGTTTGCCTGCAATACCGACACTACCGGGTAAAATATTTTGTGGTTGTTGTTTTCTCGGCATTATAATTCTTTCATCCACTTCTCCCATATAGGCAAAGCCGGGCAAAAAACCCAGCATGTATACTTTATACGATTTCAACGTATGAATTTCTATTACCTCTTCTGGAGAGAGCCCCCTGGTTCTGGCTAATTGTTCAATATCAGGGGCAAATTCAACAGCATAACAAACAGGGATTTTTACCTCAACTGCCGCTGTTTCATCAAACGAGAATGGCTGATCTAATTTATCTTCAACCCATTCTTTTATCGATTCAAATACAGTTTTGCCGCTATGAAATCTTTTTTTCACAGTGACTACGTCATAACAAACCGTGAGAGAACTGTAAGCGGGGATCAACTCAATTATTCCGGGCAGGGGATCTTGTTGCAACTGGTGAAAACTGGCAAATACACACTTATTAACATCCTCATCTATTACATTTCCGAAATCAATAGTGAGGGCTGAATCACCGAGCGGAAAAATACGGTATGGAATAATCGGGTATTTCATCGGAAAAGCATTTGAAGATACCAACTTAACTTTACTCCTGATGAGCCGATTTAACCGAAGAGACAGTTTCAATTTACTATCCAAGCTTACGCCCCGCAGGGCCTGGAACGGGGTAAAAGTGATGAGTAGTTATTATATCAGTAAATGGACAAAGAAACCGGTACAATGGGGTTATCCTATTTCGATTTCATTTGAACCTACTACTTCCTGTAATCTGCGATGCCCTGAGTGTCCCAGTGGATTGAGGGCCTTTACCCGCCCTACCGGAATGCTGCAAAAAGATTTTTTCAGCGAAACCATAGATCAGCTGCACAAAGAACTTCTTTACCTCGTTTTCTATTTCCAGGGCGAGCCTTATCTCAACCCATCTTTCCTTGATATGGTTGAATATGCATCCCAAAAGAGGATCTATACGGCCACTTCCACCAATGCCCATTACCTTACTGATGCCAATGCAAAAAGAACCATTGAAAGCGGACTGGACCGCCTGATCATTTCAATAGATGGCACCACACAAGATGTATATGAACAATACCGTGTAGGCGGGCAACTGAATAAAGTAATTGAAGGCGCTAAGAATATTGTGAAATGGAAGAAAGAACTCAAGAGCAAGAAGCCATTTGTGGTGTTTCAGTTCCTGGTAGTAAAACCTAATGAGCACCAGGTAGAAGATGTAAAAAAATTAGCCAAAGAAACCGGGGTGGATGATGTATGGTTCAAAACAGCCCAGGTATACGATTATAAGAATGACCCCAATCAGCTGATACCAACTATTGATAAATACAGCCGCTATCAGAAAACTTCCGATGGATATACATTTAAAGGAAAACTTTCCAATCATTGCTGGCGGCTATGGCACGATCCGGTCATTACCTGGGACGGATTGGTGGCGCCCTGTTGTTTTGATAAAGATGCGCAACACCAGTTGGGAGATCTTAAGAAAAAATCATTTAAAGAAATATGGACAAATGGTGAGTATGGTAAATTCAGACAGCAGATATTAAAAGGAAGAAAGAATATTGATATCTGTGCCAATTGTTCTGAAGGAACCAAAGTGTGGAGCAATGACTAATTATTAAAAGGCTGTATTATGCAAATACCATCACACATATCCACCCGGCTGCAATACCAGCACAAAACACTGGTTGACCTGATTGATGATCTTACAGAAGAACAGGTAAGAAGGCAAATAATAACAGGCAAATGGTCCATTTTTGAAAATATAGTGCACCTGCAAACCTACCAGCATACTTTTATTAAACGGGTAAAACAGATACTTGAAGGTGCCAATCCTGCATTTGAACGCTATACTGCCGAAACAGATCCTTTATTTCATGATAATTGCGGTAAATCGATAAGAGAGATCATGCATGATATGCTTACCACCCGGAAAGAAATTGCATCGGGGATGGTATCATTACCGGAAACGGATTTTATAAAAAAAGGCATCCACCCCGCTTTGGGAGAAATGACGCTGCTGCAATGGATCAATTTCTTTTTGCTGCATGAAGCACATCACCTCTTTGCTATTCTTAAACTCTCCGGCCAGCTGAAAAAAGAAGCTGGTAGTAACCCGGCCTCCTGATAAATATTCGTTAGCAGCAACTTCAGCTATGTACTGATCTACCAATTCTTTATTTCATGGTAGATAGAAGTGTAGAAGGAAGCAAAGCCTTCAAAAAAGCTGCGGATGGATTCGGAAAGTAGCTTCATAAAAATAAAATTAAATGGTTGGTGGTTCGATCAGTAAAACAACCGATTTTCTGCATATACGCCAATACCTAAAAGAGGGATTTTTATACACGGTTGCTGCCCCTGTAATGTTAATAAATGGCTAATTGGTCAATAAAAGCGAATATTTTTTGGAAAATCAATGTTGCAACATTAATTTTGTCCTCTCAACTATTTATAACAAAAAAAATAATACCATGAGCGACTTAAGAACAAATGTTGACCAGTTGAACCAAATGATCCTGGAAGGAAAAATCCTCGATGCCTTTGATAAGTTTTATGCAGACGATGTGGTAATGCAGGACAACAACTACCCGGCCCGTGAAGGCAAAGCCATCAATCGCCAGTACGAGGAAGCTTTTGTAAATGGCCTTACTGAATTTCGCGGAGCTAACGTGGTAAACACTGTTTACAGCGATGACCTGGCTGTTACAGAATGGTGGTTTGATTATACCCACAAAGACTATGGCGTAAGAAACTATACCCAATTGGCAGTTCAGCGCTGGAAAAACGGGAAAATTGTAGAAGAAAAGTTCTACTACAATAATTAAAATACCTTTGAGCAGTATCAATAAGTTTTGGGTAAGCTTGTCAGCTTAACCCAAAACTTTTTACATTTAATAATAAGTTCCGGGAGTATGGGTATTGAAAAGGACATACAGCAGGCCAAATTTCGTAATGCTCACCAGAAAGCGAGTATCAACCTTATTTATACACTGGCCTGGATGAAAGATAAAACTAAAAACATTTTTGAAGCAGAAGACATCACCTCACAACAATTCAATATTCTTCGTATCCTGAGGGGAAGTTTTCCTCAACCTCTTTCTACACTGCAAATAAGAGAAAGAATGCTGGAGAAAATGAGTGACACCAGCCGTATTGTAGACCGCCTTATTGTAAAAGGGTTAGTTAAAAAAGTGACTTGTAAAAATGATCGTCGTCTTGTAGACGTAGTTATTACTGATAAAGGAAAAAAATTATTAGAACGATTGGATGCAAAGCAGGATGAGATGGATGCTGTCCTGAGCAATCTTTCAGAAAAAGATGCTAATCTTTTAAGTGACCTGCTCGATAAGATACGGGATGGGGCTGAATGATGTAATTTCGCCGGATTATTCATTCTGAACCTGAAAACAAACATGAAGCAAGCCGCTACCTTGTTACTACTTTTTATTCTTTTTTCCACTCAACTTACCCTGGCGCAACCGAAATATGAATTCCGGGGTGTCTGGATAGCTACTGTTAATAATATCGACTGGCCACAAGCAGGTCTTACTGACCCTGAAAAACAAAAAGCAGATTATATCCGTTTGCTGGATTTGCACCAGCGAAACGGAATGAATGCTATGATTGTACAGATCCGTCCGGCAGCAGATGCATTTTACCCCTCTCAATATGAACCCTGGAGCCAGTGGCTGACCGGTCAGCAGGGCAAACCTCCTTCTCCCTATTACGATCCTCTTCAGTTCATGATCGAAGAAACTCATAAACGGGGAATGGAATTTCATGCCTGGCTGAATCCATACCGGGCTGTTCATCATATTGGTCAGTCTTCTGTTGCTCCCAATCATATCAGCCGTGTTCATCCTGAATGGTTCCTGACCTATGGTGATAAAAAATATTTCGATCCGGGAAATAAAGAGGCGCAGGCCTTTGTAATAAAAGTAGTTCGTGATATTGTAAAACGGTATGACGTAGATGCCATCCATATGGATGATTATTTCTACCCCTATCGTATTCCCGGGAAGGAGTTTCCTGATGCAGCATCCTATAACCGTTCAGGAAGTACACTTAGCAAGGACGACTGGCGGAGGAGTAATGTTGACTCAATCATCCTGGCATTGAGCAAAGCCATTAAAGAAGAAAAAAAGATGTGCCGCTTTGGCATTTCTCCATTTAGTGTTTGGCGAAATAAGGATAAGGACCCTTTACGAGGAAGCGATACCCGTGCCGGGCAAACCAACTATGATGATCTGTACGCTGATATTTTATTATGGCTGCAGAAAGGATGGATCGATTATGTAACCCCGCAGCTCTATCTTGAGATCGGCCATGATAAAATTGATTATGCAAAAATGCTGGACTGGTGGAGCCGTAACAGTTATGGCCGTCATGTGTATATCGGGCATGGCATTTACCGCACATCCGAGAATCATCCAAAATGGAAAAATCCGGAAGAGTTGCCTAACCAGATAAAACTGTTACGTCGTTATCCGAATGTGCAGGGAAGTATTTATTTCAGCAGCAAGTCCTTTGAGCGTAACCCCAATGGCTGGAACGACAGCCTAAAGAATAATTATTACCAACACACTGCCTTATTACCTCCTATGCGATGGATTGATAATGAAAAGCCATGGCCGCCCATTGTGGAAAGATCGATCATTAATGACTCCATTATTCAACTGGATGTGAAACCCGATCCCCGGAACAGTGTGGAAATAAAATACTATGTAGTGTACCAGTACGCCGCCGACTCTCATACTGAGACCTTCGGTAATATACCCAAATACTTATCGAAAATAGTAGTAAAGCCGGAAGGTTTTCAACTGAAAGAAATATTGTCATCTGTTCACTTTTCTTACCGGTATGTAATAACTGCGGTGGGCAGAAACAATAATGAGAGTGAGTTGAGTGAAATTGCAATTCTGGTACAACCGGGTGGCAGTAAATGGAGTTTTTATACCCCCAAACCATAACGAATTGTTTTTACAGGCTTTTCTACCTTTGTGCTGTTCTTCCTTTGAAGAACCGATTCCCATTAACTTAATCCCTGATTAACTACTATATGCCCGGCTACGAACTCTGGAGTGATAAAGAAAGAAAAGAAGTCAATGATGTACTGAAAACAGGCATCCTGATGCGCTATGGATTTGACGGACCAAGGAAAGGAATCTGGAAGAGTAAAGAATTAGAAGCTGCTATTAACGAAACCTTCGGCTGTAAATATGCACAGATTACTTCCAGCGGAACGTCTGCTTTAACAACGGCCATGAGTGCACTGGGTATTGGGTATGGTGATGAAGTGATCATTCCTTCCTTTACGTTTGTGGCAAGTTTTGAAGCGGTGCTGAGTGTTGGTGCTGTTCCTGTATTGGTGGATGTAGATGATACGTTGACCTTGAATCCTGAAGCAGTACGAAAAGCCATCACTCCTAAAACAAAAGCTGTGATGCCGGTACATATGTGTGGCAGCATGGCCGATATGGATTCATTGATCGCTATTTGCTAAGAGCATGATCTTTTTTTACTTGAAGATGCCTGCCAGAGTATTGGTGGCACCTACAAAGGAAAATCATTGGGAACGATAGGGGACGCCGGTACTTTTTCTTTCGACTTTGTAAAGACCATGACTTGTGCCGAAGGCGGGGTAGTGATGACCAACCGGGAAGATATTTATATAAAAAGTGATGGCTATACAGATCATGGACACGATCACAAAGGTGTGGACCGCGGCGCCGACCTGCATCCTTTTATTGGTTATAACTATCGTATCTCCGAATTGCATGCTGCCGTAGGCCTGGCACAGATAAAAAGACTGAATGAGTTTTTATCCATTCAGAAAAAGAATCACGGCCTGCTAAAAAGTATACTGGAACAGGTTCCTGAAATCTCTTTCAGAAGAGTCCCCGATCCGGCTGGTGACAGTTGCAGCTTTATAAGCTGGTTTTTACCGAATGAAGAAATAACAAGAGCTGTTGTGGCAGAACTAAAAGCACAGGGAATTTTAGCCGGTAATTTTTACTGGTTCGATAATAACTGGCATTATATCCGTAAATGGGATCATTTAAAGAATGCCATTACATTAAATTCACTGAGCCCTGAACTGAAGGAAAAAGTGATGCAACAGGCGAATAAGGATTTTGCTGCCAGCGATGCTGTGATGAGCCGCTGCATTTCCACTTCTATCAGTTTATTGTGGACGGAAGAACAGATCAAAGAGAAAGGAGAGAAGATGGTGAATGTAATCAGGAAAGTTTTGAAAGACTAATTCGCAATCAATTAGAAAAATTCCATTTTGAAAGACTGTCCTTTGTTGCATTTAGCATCATTTTAGTTCTTTCTGACGGCACTTTAACCGGCATATTTAATATTGAGTTTGCCCATTTGATAGCTGCTTGAGTATCCTTACGGGAAATATAGAAATTCATCAAGTCGTAACGGCTAGACATTCTGTTAGGAACCATATAAATAGCCCTCAAATAATATTTTTCAGCTTCTCTGAAATTACCAAGTTCATTTTCAATTTTCGCCTTTAATTTATAAACCCGGTTATCAATATAAGTTTTCTGGGTAATTTCCAATGTGAACCTTGCTTCATTAAGCTCATTGCTATAATAAAGCAGTTCAGCATACTTAAAAGTATTGTGTCCATATGAAGGATAATAATGACTAAGTTTTTTATACTCTTCTATAGACTGTATTTTAAAACCAGACATTTCAAGCTGATATGCTTTTTTTTCACTGATTTTACTCTTTATGAAGTAAAAACTATGAATTAGAAAGTATGCTGAAACCGATACATATAGAAAACGGATTAGAACTGTAACAATCCTCCATATTCTGGTCATATTTTCCGATGCCAGAGGGTAAAAATAAATTACCCCGACAAGTATCAATCCCAAAAACTGGCCGGGTATAGTTTGCAATGGATAAGAGAACAAAGCAGTTACAGCGAGGCAGAGGAGCGATGCAGTCGTGGCTATGATTATCGGTTTATTCGGATAAACCCTTTTTATCAATTGGATCCTTCTAACCAAATAAAAAAAAACAATTCCAAAAATTATTATTCCGATAATACCGGTTTCAGCAGCCCATTGCAAATAATCATTAAAAGCATAAAAGGTATTATCAGCTAACAAGGCCCTTTGGCTGTCAATGTCACTTTTTGAAAAGAAATTAGCCTGGTACTCATTAAATGTCGCCTTGAATTTACCAATACCAATCCCCGTAAGCAGATTGTCAGAAAATATGCAAAGAGAAATATGATAAATATGTATTCGCCCAATCGAAGAGTCAATTTTTAACAGAAATAAAGATGCAAAAGCAAGAAGAAGAACAATAAATATTAACCTTCGGCTAATATTATACTTATTACCTAAGTCATATTTTGGAAAATAATAAAAAGAGGCGACAATAAAACCTAACCAGCCAGACCTGCTCCTGGATAATAAAAATAGTACTGCAAGTGAAAAACCCAATAGCAGGCAAAAGTACCTTGCTTTACCTTTAAAACCCCTATAAACGAATACAATAAATACCAGTATTACAGAAACAATTATTCCTACAATACTGGTATTATGAAAAATTCCATACAAACTATTTGAGTAGTTTTAAAATTACATTGCCTTCTTTACCGGTTTTTCCTTCATATTCTTTTTCCAGGCATTGAACACTTTTATTTCATTTCCCGTAAGAGAATCAGCCATAAAATCAATAAATGATATGTTCATATACTTACTCCCCCCTTTATAGGGTAAATAATCAATTCTCACCAGGGGGCAGTGATCGGCAAGCTTACTGATATTGTAATCAATCGTAAACATTGAGTTTTTCCTGCTGCAATCAAAATAGTATATTTTTCGAACTTCACTTTCTGAAGAACTACCTTCAGAAGGGTTTACGGAACTACATGCCCTTTTATATACTTTATTATTTATTATAGTATCTGGCATAGGCAGTGTGTTTATAACCTTCTTTGGAGCCGGGTGATAATAAAAATCCCAGCCTCCGCCAACCGGGACAGAATCAGCCTGCGTGTAACAACATTTTATCATGGTGGCGGTGTCAGAAAATGACGAATATCTGTAAAAAGAGCGGGTCCGTAAATCTATAAATGTATAATATAGCACATCCGAATACCATGTTTCGACACCATTAGTATCTTCATTAATATGTACATGACCCGCTTCCTGTACAATAAGGCTATCCATATACCATACTTTCCAGTCCCGGTGGTATTCAGGAATTGACACTTCATTTGTTTTTAAATCAATTTGCCTGTAACCATGAATTACCACCCCGCTTTTCAAATATTCATTTTGTGCTTCACATGAAAGTAAGCCGATG